>WPCJ01083166.1_pt1 | contig 12135 bp, 10 predicted proteins | sample 5399831 | NCBI WGS metagenome assembly WPCJ01 (sample SAMN12869470, study PRJNA574797) | sludge metagenome | isolation source: wastewater treatment of pH10 | place: China:Beijing | collected 2019-05-20 | reverse complement strand
TCGCGCCGCGACCGCGACGAGGCCCGCGCCAGCAACAGCAATGAAGAGGAGGACGCTCCGGCCGGACTGCCGGCCTTCCTGACCACGCCGACCCGCGTGCCGATCGCGATCGTCGAGGAGACCGAGGCTCCGGTTACCGCCCCAGTGGCAGCAGCAGCTCCGGTGGATGCCGGGGAGGCCGCGCCCGAGGCCGGCGAGAAGCCGAAGCGCCGGACGACCCGGCGGCGTTCGCCGCGCGAAGTGATGGACGCCCTCGGCGGTGATGGCGGCGAGACCCCGGCCGAGTAATCCGGCCACGGATCAGAACAATGAAAGGGCCCTTGCGGGCCCTTTCGCTTTTTCAGGCGACGCCGAGCGCCGCCGGTTCGCTGGCCTCGACCAGGGTCAGCCGTTCGCCTTCGCTCAGCGTTCCGCCGCTGATGATCCGGCAATAGATGCCGCAATCGACATGGCCATAGCCCTGCATCAGCGCCTTCGGGATCTGCAGGTCGCGGATGCCGGTCGCCGGGTCGACATTGGTGGCGGCGCAGCGCTCGATCCGCTTGATCACCTGGAGCCGCAAGCCCGACGGCGCGGTGAGTTCGCGGTCGACCAGATCGAGTTCCGCCCAGGCCGGCAGGTCCTCGACCATGACATTGCCGCGGAAGCGCAGAGGATCGACGGGCACCCCCAGCCGCGTCTCCAGATCGACGACGCTGGCGAGGTTGATGATCGAGACGAAGCCTGAGCGCGAATCGGTGAAGCGGTAGCCCTGCGGCGCGGCGAGCAGGCGGGGCTCGCCCCTTAGTTCCTCCGGCATGAAGGCCTTGAAGAAGGTGCTGAGCCGATCACGGCCTGCCGCGGTTCCGGTCGCGATGCGCGTCTCTTCGCCGGCATTCCCGATGACGAGGTCACCGCTGGCATCGTCGTAACGCGTGTGCAGGCGCGCTAGCGACTCGTTGCGCATCAGCATCAGATATTTGATCTTGGGCTGGTGCACTGGCTCGGCCGGGTCGAAGCCGGAGGGGCCGTTCTCGATGGCGAAGAGCCGGTCGCCGGGGAAGTAGCCGCCCACCGGCAGCTCGGCCCGGCTCAGGCGCTCGGGCGAGAGACCCTTGACCGGATAGCGATACAGCGAAGCGACGCGCATGGGCCCTGCCCTTCCGATTGCGAGGCGGCGGACCCTGCCATGGCGGGCGGATGGATGCCACCCGCGGAGCGATCACACTCGATGAAAGGATTGCATCGATCCGATCAATGCGGCTGCTCCGCGCCTTCTTCGGCTTCCTCCTCATCGAGGATCGAGCGCTGGCAGCCCCAGCCGGAGAGCACGTCGTCGATCGCATCCGCGACAAAGAAGCGGGCGGCGTCGCGCTCATAGCCCTCGGCGAGCAGGCGATCGTAATCTGTATGGGCGTGCCGGACATGGGAGCCGAGTGCCAACCAGAGCGCGGTCGAGGGCGGCAGCGCCTTCATCTGGACCCTCCCGGCGAGCGCCAGCACCGTCTCCGCGTCGAGCAGCGGGATACCGGGGACGAGCGCCCGCAACGCCCTGCGAATCGCCTGTTGCCGCTTGGTGCCGACCATGCCGGCAGGCTGGGCGCAGGCTTTCACAAAGGTCAACGCCAAAGCTGCGCCCTCCCCCCTTCCGTTGCGCGAAAGCAACACTATCTTGAAGGGCGAAGGGCAGCCCATCAGGGGGCCCTATCCCATTTGAAAGGCAGCCGGCTCCGCCGCTTCGGGGCACGACCGGCGGGCGGAGGCAACTGAATGAACATCGAGAAATATACCGACCGGGCCAAAGGTTTCCTGCAGGCCGCGCAGACGATTGCAATGCGCGATGGCCATCAGCAGTTCACGCCCGAGCATGTGCTGAAGGCACTGCTCGACGACAGTGAAGGCATGGCCGCTGGGCTGATCGACCGGTCGGGCGGGCAGTCGCGACAGGCCAGGCAGCTTGTCGACGCGGCCCTCGCCAAGCTCCCCAAGGTGAGCGGCGCGGGCGCGTCGAGCCTGCATCTGACGCCGCAGCTGGGGCGCGTTTTCGATACGGCCGAGAAGGCAGCGGAGAAGGCCGGCGACTCGTTTGTGACGGTCGAGCGTCTCCTGCTCGCGCTGGCGATCGAGAAGGACAGCGAGGCCGGCAAGATCCTGGCCCAGGCGGGCGTCACTCCGCAGGGTCTCAATACCGCGATCGAAGCGATCCGCAAGGGCCGCACCGCCGATTCCGCCTCGGCCGAGCAGAGCTATGACGCTCTGAAGAAGTATGCGCGCGACCTCACCGCCGCGGCGCGGGAGGGCAAGCTCGACCCGGTGATCGGCCGGGACGAGGAGATCCGCCGCACCATCCAGGTGCTCAGCCGGCGGACCAAGAACAATCCCGTGCTGATCGGCGAGCCCGGCGTCGGCAAGACCGCGATCGCCGAGGGCCTGGCCCTGCGCATCGTCAATGGCGACGTGCCCGAGAGCCTGAAGGACAAGGAGCTGCTCGCCCTCGACATGGGCGCGCTGATCGCCGGCGCGAAATATCGCGGCGAGTTCGAGGAGCGGCTGAAGGCCGTGCTCTCCGAGGTCTCGGCCGCGGCGGGCGGGGTTATCCTGTTCATCGACGAGATGCACACTCTGGTCGGCGCCGGCAAGACCGACGGCGCGATGGACGCGTCCAACCTGCTGAAGCCCGCTTTGTCCCGCGGCGAGCTGCACTGTGTCGGCGCGACCACGCTCGACGAATACCGGAAATATGTCGAGAAGGATGCGGCGCTGGCGCGGCGCTTCCAGCCGGTCTTCGTCGACGAGCCGACGGTCGAGGACACGATCTCGATCCTGCGCGGCCTGAAGGAGAAGTACGAGCAGCACCACCGCGTGCGCATCACCGACTCGGCGCTGGTCTCGGCCGCGACGCTGTCGAACCGCTACATCACCGACCGCTTCCTGCCGGACAAGGCGATCGACCTCGTCGACGAGGCCTCGGCGCGGCTGCGCATGCAGGTCGACTCCAAGCCCGAGGAGCTCGACTCGATCGATCGCGAGATCGTCCGGCTGAAGATCGAGCAGGAGGCGCTGAAGAAGGAGAGCGATGCCGGCTCGAAGGAGCGGCTGAAGCGGCTGGAGTCCGAGCTCAGCGAGCTCGAGGCCCGTTCGGCCGCGATCACCGCGACCTGGAAGGCCGAGAAGGACAAGCTCGGCCAGGCGGCGGAGATCAAGACCAAGCTCGACAATGCCCGCAACGAGCTCGCCCAGGCGCAGCGCAAGGGCGAGTACCAGCGCGCCGGCGAGCTCGCCTATGGCGAGATTCCGCAGCTCGAGAAGGCGCTCGCCGAGATCGAGGCCAAGGGCGACACCTCCGGCATGGTCGAGGAGGCGGTAACTCCGGACCATGTCGCGCAGGTCGTCAGCCGCTGGACCGGCGTGCCGGTCGACAAGATGCTGGAAGGCGAGAAGGAGAAGCTTCTGCATATGGAGCAGAGCCTCGCCAACCGCGTCGTCGGCCAGGCGGAAGCGGTCGAGGCTGTCTCGAAGGCGGTCAGGCGCGCCCGCGCCGGACTGCAGGATCCGAACCGGCCGATCGGCTCGTTCATGTTCCTCGGCCCCACCGGCGTCGGCAAGACCGAGCTGACCAAGGCTCTGGCGGCATTCCTGTTCGACGACGAGACGGCGATGGTCCGGCTCGACATGTCCGAATACATGGAGAAGCACTCGGTCAGCCGGCTGATCGGCGCGCCTCCCGGCTATGTCGGCTATGAGGAAGGCGGCGCGCTGACCGAAGCCGTGCGGCGACGGCCCTATCAGGTCGTGCTGTTCGACGAGGTCGAGAAGGCGCATCCGGACGTGTTCAACGTCCTCTTGCAGGTGCTCGACGACGGGCGCCTGACCGACGGCCAGGGCCGCACGGTCGACTTCCGCAACGTGCTGATCATCATGACCTCGAATCTCGGTTCGGAGTTCCTGGTGAACCAGCCGGAGGGCCAGGACAGCGATGTCGTGCGCGACGAGGTGATGGGCGTGGTCCGCCATGCCTTCCGGCCGGAGTTCCTGAACCGGATCGACGACATCATCCTGTTCCACCGCCTGCGACGCTCGGATATGGGTGCGATCGTCGACATCCAGATGGCTCGCCTCGGCAAGCTGCTGGTCGATCGCAAGATCACGCTCGATCTCTCGCCGGAAGCGCGCGGCTGGCTGGCGGAGAAAGGCTACGATCCCGCTTATGGCGCGCGCCCGCTGAAGCGCGTGATCCAGAAGTCGGTGCAGGATCCGCTGGCGGAGCTGCTGCTCTCGGGCGCAATCCGCGACGGCGAGACCGTGCCGATCACGGTCGGGCCTGCCGGGCTGATGCTCGGCGAGTTTCCCGCCACGAGCGAAAGCCGGCCGGCGGGTGTCGCGCTGAACTGAGCTCCTGCTCTGTTCAGAAACACAAAGGGCGCCGCTCACGCGGCGCCCCTTTTTTTCCTCGGTCGGGAGCGGAAATCACTCCATCCTGGCTGCAGTCCGCATCACCGCAAGCGCCAGCGTCTGCGCCGCCGGGACGATGCTCTCGACCTCGAGGAACTCGTCCGGCTTATGCGCCATGCCGCCGACCGGGCCGACGCTGCAGAGCGTCGGGCAACCCTGCGCCGCGGTGAAACCGGAATCGGCGCAGCCGCCTGTGTATTCCGCGGTCACGGCGATGCCGAGGCTGGCCGCGGCCTCGCGATAGGTGTCGTAGAGCAGGAGCGAATCCGGCGTCTGCTCCAGCGGCACGAACTCGCCCTTGATGATCAGCTTCGCCGACGAGCCCTCGACCACCGGCGTCTCGACGATGCCGCGGATCGCCTCGACCAATTCTTCTCGCTGAGCCGCCGTCTTGTAGCGCAGGTCGATCTCGCACCAGGCCGACGGCGCCACGGTATTGACGGTCTGCCCGCCGCCGATCAGCCCGACATTGACGGTGACGCCCGCTTCAAGATCGGTCAGCCCCTGCAAACGCGGGATCTTGTGGCCGAGATCGACGATGGCCGAGACGCCCTTCTCGTAGTTGGCGCCGGAATGCGCGGCCTTGCCGGTGAACTCGGCGCGCATGAAGACGCCGCCCTTGCGACCCGAGGTGATCGACTGCTTGTGGTCACGGTTGTACTCGGTTCCGGTCGGCAGGCGGCTCGGCTCGGCGTTGAACACGCAGCGCGACTCGCGCGCCGCCGCCTCGATCACCGGGCGCGAGGACGGCGAGGCGATCTCCTCGTCGCTGGTGGTCAGCATCATCAACGGCGCCTTGAGGCCGCCATTGGCGGCGAAGGCTGCGGCGACGAAAGCCTCGATCACCAGGCCAGCCTTCATATCGGCGACCCCAGGCCCATAGGCGCGGCCATCGCGGATGGTGAAGGGCCGGCGGGTCGGCTCGCCCTCGGGGAAGACCGTGTCGCGATGGCCCAGCAGCAGGATCGGCCGCTGGTCGTTCGCGGTCGGGTTGGGCAGGCGCGCCTTGACCGCGTCGCCATAGCGCGCATCCGGCACGATCTCGACGGAAAGGCCGTTGGCCTCGTGGAAACGCGCCAGCACCTGTCCCGCCCGGTCGACGCCGGCCTTGTCGTAGGAGCCCGAGTCTGTGTCGACCATCTCGCGCAGCAGATCGATCATCGCCTGCTTGCGCTCGCCGAGCCAGGCGAGGATGCGGGCTTCTTCCTGTGTCGTGTCGGTCATGCTCGACTTCCGTCTGGTGAGGTGGCGGCGAGCTTAGCCAAGCCGTTCCGGCGACGATAGGAGAAGCGTGCAGGCCCGCCAGACCTCAGGCGCGGCCGGATCATACGGAGATCCCGCCAAAGACGAGCTGATGGTTAAGCGAAAATTCAGCGGGATCGGACAGGCTCAACAGGGGGATCGGCCTGTCAACCGCTATCGGCCACCTCCGAAGAGCGCTCACAGGCCAACGCCCGCATGCAGACAGATTCCGCCGCGACCTATCTGACGCAGTTGCGGCTGCGCGTCGGCGGGGCGCTGACCTTGCTCCTCTGGCTCTTCGTGCCGGCAACCATGCTGGCCTGGCTCGCGGTTGGAGGCGCCGGCCCGCTGACGCCCCTGCTGATCGCGATCGGATCGGCGGCCTTCGCCACCCTGGCCTGGCGGCACAGCCCGACCGGCATGGCGACGCAGATCATCCTCTCGCTGAGCAGCACCGGGAGCGCACTCGCCTTCACCTACGCGCTCAAGGGCGCGAGCTGGCACGAGGTGAGCGACTCCGTGCTCCTGATCATGCTGACGCTCTCGGCCGGCTGGTGCGCCTGGCAGCCGCTCGTCGCCACCGCGATCATGGCACTCGGCCATGGCAACCTCATCGGCGCGTTGCTCTCCCGACCCGGCCTCACCGTGCCGGGAGATGCCCTCTTTTTCGCTTGCGTCCTCCTCCAGCTTGGCCTGCTGCTCTGGATCATCCGGCAACAGAGCCGGACGCTTGAGGCCGCGGGAGACATGGCCAACGAGGCGCGCCGCGACGCTACGGCTCAAGCCGAGGAACTGCATCAGGCGCAGCTGCGTGACATGGCGCGCGAGGCGGCTCGCCGCAAGACCACTCAGGACATCGTCGCCGGCTTCAACACGCAGTTCGTCGCGACGCTCGACACGGTCCTGCAGGACATCCGAGACCTGAGGGGTCGTGCCGCCTCGCTGAACGAGATCGCCGACATCGCCAATGGCGAGGTCACCGCCGTGGCCTCGACCTCGGAAGAATCCTCGCGCAATGTCGCGGATGTCGCCACCGCGACCGAACAGCTCTCGACCGCGATCACCGCGATCGATCGCCAGCTCGCCACCTCGCAGGCGCTGGTCGCAGAAATGAACGGCTGCGCCCGTACCACCGCTGGCTCGGTCGACGTGCTCGATCAATCCGTGCAGCGCATCGACGGTATCGTCGCCCTGATCCGCGGTATCGCCGAGCAGACCAATCTCCTGGCGCTCAACGCGACGATCGAGGCGGCGCGCGCCGGGGATGCCGGCAAGGGCTTCGCGGTGGTTGCCGCCGAGGTGAAGAGCCTGTCGCACCAGACCGCGCTCGCGACTCAGGACATCGCCGGCCAGATCGCCGAGATCAAGCAGGCGACCTCCGGCGTGGTCGAGACGATCGCAAGGCTGACCGCCGGCATGGCCGACATGGACGAACGCACGATCTCGATCGCGGCAGCGCTGGAGGAACAGGGCCAGATGACCCATGTCATCAGCCGCAGCATCGCCGAGGTCGCGACCGGCACGGAGTATCTGGCGCAGACCACCAACAACATCCGCGGCTCGGCCAATCAGACCCATGAGGTCGCAAGCGCCGTGCTCGCCTCGACCACGGCCCTCCAGGGCAAGGCCGAAGAGCTCGAGAGCGCCGTTCACCAGTTCCTGCAGCGCGTCTCGGCGGCCTGAGGAAACAGACGTTCCGCCTCGGCGCGGCGACTAGGCGGCGACCTCGCGCGCATTGGCGCCGAGATAGGCGATGGCAGCCGCGACACCGCCTTCGCCATGCGGGATGCCCTTCGCCTGCAGCGCCATTTCGACCGCGCTCAGGCTGCCCAGCACCATCGGCGCGTTGACATGGCCCATATGGGCGATGCGGAAGGCCTTGCCGGTGAGATCGCCGATGGCGAGGCCGAGCGTCACGCCGCAGACCTCTCGCGCATAATCGGTGATTTCAGCCGGATCGCCGTCGACCAGGATGGTCGTGACCGACGGGGCGCGCTGCGACGGCTCGACGACGTTGAAGCTCAGCGCCTGGCCCTCCGCCCATTTCGACATCGCCGCCTGCGTCGCAGCCGCCAGCAAAGCGTGGCGCCGCCAGACAGCTTCGAGGCCCTCGGCGAGGATCATGTCGAGCGCGGCACGCAGGCCGAACATCAGGTGCTCCGGCGGCGTGCCGCAATGCTTCATGTAGAGCAGCGGGTCCATGCGCGCGGTCCAGTCCCAATAGGGCGTGCGCATCGTCGCCTGCCGGTGCGCATGCAGCGCCTTGCCGTTCGCCGCGACGAAGGCGAGGCCGGGCGGGGTCATCAGCCCCTTCTGCGAAGCCGACATCGCGACGTCGACACCGAAGGCGTCCATGTCGAACGGCATGCAGCCAAGCGCGGCGACGCCATCGACCATGTACAGCGCCGGATGGCCGGCGGCATCGATGGCGCGGCGGATCGCCTGGACATCGTTGACCACGCCCGAGGCGGTGTCGATCTGGACCGTCAGCACCGCCTTGATCGCGTGATCCCTATCCTGCCGCAAGCGCTCTTCCACTGCTGCCGGACCGACAGCCGCGCGCCAGGAACCCGCGAGCACCTCGACATCGGCGCCCATGAAGCGGGCCATCTCGCCCCAGCCGATGGCGAAGCGGCCACTGGCGAGGACCAGTACCTTGTCGCCACGCGAGAGGACATTGGTCAGCACCGCTTCCCAGCCGCCATGGCCGTTGGCGGCGTAGAGGAAGGTCTCCCCCGTCGTGCGGAAGACGGCCTTGAGATCGGCCAGCAAGGACTCGGTCAGGTCGACGATCGTCTTCGAGGCAAGCTCCTCGGCCGGGCGCATCATCGCCTGGAGAACGCGATCGGGAATATTGGTCGGGCCCGGCATTGCGAGCAGGACACGGCCGTTGGCGATACTCATGGAAAACCCCTGCCCTTTGCACCGTGCCCGGCACCACCGGCTGTCCGCGATCGAACCGCGCGATGCAAAAGCCCTGCTAAACGTGCAGAAATCGTTGCGCACGACCTGTCAGCGGCGCGCTTCAGCCGCCATGCGCACGGCAAAGCCGGCGAGCATCGTCGCCATCAGCCAGCGCTGCACCAGCGCCCAGAACGGCCGCGTGCGCAGGAACACGGCGATGCCGCCGGCGGCGAAGGTGATCAGCGTGTTGACGCTGACCGAGACGATGATCTGGATGAAGCCGAGGATGATCGACTGCGCCAGCACGCTGCCGGCGGCAGGGTCGATGAACTGCGGCAGCAGCGCCAGATAGAACATCGCGATCTTCGGATTGAGCAGACTGGTGAGGAAGCCCATCATGAAGAGCTTGCGCGGCCCGTCATGCTTGAGCTCGCGGACATGGAAGGGCGAGCTGCCGCCCGGCCGAACCGCCTGCCAGGCGAGCCAGAGCAGGTAGGCCGCGCCGGCGAGCCGCAGCGCGTCATAGGCATAGGGCACAGCGAAGAGCAGCGCGGTGATGCCGAAGGCGGCGCAGACGACATAGAAGACGAAGCCGAGCGCGATGCCGCCGAGCGAGATCAGACCGGAGGCCGGCCCCTGCGCGATCGAGCGCGAGATCAGGTAGATCATGTTCGGCCCCGGCGTCAGGACCATGCCGAAGGCGAGCAGGATGAAGGCGATCAGGTTGCTCGTGTCGATCATGGCGCGCTCCGGTCGCAAGGTGCGCGACCATGGCATTGCCGGCGAAACGCCCGCAAGGCGCAACCCATGACGCGGCTGCATCGCCGCCATCCCCGCACCGGCCTCCCTGGCAGCAGATGGCGGGAACGAGTCGTCGCCTGTCGGGTTCATGGGCATCACCTCGGGGGGATCCGCGCCATGACCTTGTTCAGCCGCCTGCTCTATTCCGGCATCGCCGGCACCCTGCTGCTTGCATCCGTGCTTCTGATGGCCGTCGCGGTCGCGCGCACCTTCACCGGCTTCCGAACCGGGGACGGCGCGCTCGACACCATGCTCGACGGCATCGGGCTGGTGATCATCGCGGTCGCCGTCGCCGATGTCGGCAAGTTCCTGTTCGAGGAGGAGGTCATCGCCGACCGCGAACTGCGGCGGCCGGCGGAAGCGCGGGGATCGCTGACCAAGTTCATGACGATCATCATCGTCGCGCTCAGCCTGGAATCGCTGGTGCTGATCACCAAGGCCGCGCGCGACAAGCCGTCCGACATCCTGTTCCCGTCGCTGCTGATGCTGGTCGCGGTGGCGGCGCTGGTCGGGCTCGGCCTGTTCCAGAAGCTGAGCCAGCATGCGACGGCGGCGATTCCCGACAATGTCGAGGATGACGACGAAAACGAGCCGGACAAACCCGCCAAGGCAAAGCTCCCGCGACCAAAACGGCGAACAGCCGAGGCCTAGCCCGGGCTGGTGCCCTCAGCCGCGCAGGTCGACAAGCATCAGGTCGGTATCATCGGGCTTCGCCCCCGCCGCCGTCAGCATGGCATGCGCCTGGCCGCGATGATGGGTCTGGTGGTTGAAGACGTGCATGACGAGGATCGGCGCCGGCATCGTCATCTGCTGGCCCGTCAGGCTCGTGGTCCAGGTCACATCCTGAGCGAGCCACTCCGGCGAGAGATCTTCCGCCCAACCCAGCATCGTCTTGTCGAAATCGCGACGTGCGGCCTTGAGTTCCTGCCAGTCCGCGATCATCGCGGCCGAGTCGCGATGGGACACAGTCGGCTTCGGCGTGCCGGCAAAACGCGAGAGCCATATCTGGTCGGCCCAGAGCAGATGGCAGAAGGTGCCATGGATCGAGCGGAAGAAGGCGCCGCGGTCCTGCCGGCGAGCCTCGTCGGTGAGCGTGTCCGCCGCCTCGTAGAGGCTGCGGTTCTGCCAGCGATTATAGCGCGCCATGGTCGTGACATAGGCCGTATCGATCATGACGCGCACTCCCTTCAGATGATGTTGGCCTCGCGCAGCGGCGTGCCGGCGACGATGCGTTCGTGGCCGAGATCGGCGAGATCGAGCGAGAGGTAGCGGCCGTTGACGATGTGCTCGGCGAGGCCGCGGCCGACCGCCGGAGATTGCTGCAGGCCGTGGCCGGAGAAGCCATTGGCGAGATAGAGATTGGGCACGCCGACGGCGGGGCCGAGAATGGCGTTGCCGTCGAGCCCGTTCATGTCATAGGGGCCGGCCCAGGCGCGGCCGGGCCTGATCGCTTCGAAGGCGGGCACACGATGGGCGAGCGGCGCCCAGACGTATTCCTCGAAGAAGGACCAGTCGACATCCTCGACATCGGCGTCGGTCTCGACCCATTCGCGGTCGAGCTCTTCCGGCGGGGAGGCGCCGCAGATGAACATCTGGCCTTCATTGCCCCGCTTGCCCTCGGGGCGGACATAGGCGCCGGAGGTGTCGATCAGCAGCGGGCAATTGTCGACCTCGCCCTTGCAGGTGAAGCTGAAGACGAAGCGCTTCATCGACTTGACCGGGATGGCGACGCCGGCCGTCGAGGCAAGCCTGGCGCCATGGGTACCGGAGGCGTTGACCGCGGCGGCACAGGCGATGCGGCTGCCATCGGACAGCTCGACGCCGGTGACGCGGCCGCCTTCGACGACATAGCCCACGACCTCGCCCTGACGGTATTCGACGCCGAGCGAGCGCGCCTTCTTGCGGAAGGCCTGCAGCAGGGCCCAGCCGTCGAACCAGCCTTCGCCGCTGACGCCATAGGTGCCGCAGAGGAGATCTGAGGTATTCAGCCAACCGAATTTGCTGCGCAGCATTTCTGCAGCATAAAGCGCGACGTCGGCACCTTCCTGCTGCTGAAGCTTTTGATTTTGCTCAAGGGTCTTACGCCCCTCGTCGCCGGCGACATAAAGATAGCCGCCCTCGTGCAGGTCGATCGAAGGCGCCTCGCCATCGACCGAGAGGTAGCGGCCGATATTGCGCAAAAACTCGATGCCGAAGAGCGAGACGCGGATGTTCACCGCGCTGGAGAATTGCTGGCGGATGGAGGCGGCCGAGAGCGCCGAGGCCGAGAGCCGATAGGTCGGATCTTTCTCGACGACGATGACCTTGCCCTTGAAGCCGGGATCGCTGGCAAGGTGATAGGCGACGGAGGAGCCGATCGCGGCGCCCCCGACGATGACGATGTCGGCCGAGGCTGAAGCGGAAGACATGAGTGACCTGCGCAAGCGGTGGTTCGTGATCTCAGCGCATGAATGACGTCTCGATCGACGCTTGTCGAGAGGGGATCGCCGGCACGACCGTCAGTTCATCCCCTCGCATTCGCCCATGAGCCAGTCGCGGAAGGCCACCACCGCCGGCAGGCTCGCCTTGGCCTCGGGATAGACGAGGTAATACCCCTCCGGCCCGCGCACCGGCCGATCGACCGGGATGACCAGCGCGCCCGAGCGCAGTTCCTCCTCGACCAGGATGCGCGGCACGATGGCGACGCCGAGCCCGGCCACCGCCGCCTGCGCCACCATGGCGAACTGCTCGAAGCGCGGCCCCATCAGCGCCCGCTCC
>WPCJ01282959.1_pt1 | contig 12150 bp, 14 predicted proteins | sample 5399831 | NCBI WGS metagenome assembly WPCJ01 (sample SAMN12869470, study PRJNA574797) | sludge metagenome | isolation source: wastewater treatment of pH10 | place: China:Beijing | collected 2019-05-20 | reverse complement strand
CGGTCGGGCAGCCACGGCTTTGCGGTATTGACTTGTCGTCATGCACGAGCTGGTTCCTGCCGCCATCGGTGGCGTCGATGCGCATGAGGCGGAAGCCCTGTGCCTCGCCCATGCCGTGGCACTGTTCCAGCTCGCCGAAGGGGATGGTCTCCAGACGAAATTCCAACGGCTTGTCGATGGCCGGGAAGACAGGGCGCGGATTGACCGCCATGCGCGACGGATCGGCCGAAAGCTCGGTGACGGCGTTCTGGCCGGCCGTGTAGCCGCTATTGGCAGCAAGCTCGGCCTGTTTGACAATGGCCTCGCCCTCGTCGCGCGCCTTGTCGCGGGCGGCCTGAAGTGTCGCGCTCTCGTCATCGATGCGCACCCGCACGGGCGAGCCCTTCACATAGCTGTCGGTTGCCGTGTCGATGTAGTAGCGGTTGGCGTAAGGGAAGCCGGAGCCGTCCTGCACCCCATATTCCTCGAAGGCGAAGACATCTCCATTCTGGCTGAAGCCGAGAATGTTCAGCTCTGCCGTGTCACCAGAATGGGCGGCGGTGGCAAAGACACCGGCAAGGATCAGAGCGGACGAAAATGAGGCGAATCGCAAGGCAGGCTCCTGTGGAATGAAAGCAGGGTCATCAGCCCGTGCTTTCGCCGGAAAATCAGGCTTTATAATGGGAAAGGTGAATTGCTCCGCACGTGGCGGGATCATTTTTCAGGGATCGGAAACGATGATTTTCGTGGCCCCGTCTTCGCTGCGTTCGATGCGGATTTTCCCGTTGCCGGGCATGGGTGGCGCGCTGATGACCGTTGGCTTGTGACTGTCCAGATTGGTTTCGGAGAGAAGTTTCTCGCCTCTCGTGGTCTTTTGCCGCTCAAGCTGATCGAAATAGAGGGCAGACATTGGGCTCTCCCGATAGTGCGAGGATCAGGATAGAGACGCTGCCTCCGTGCGTCCAGCCATCATGGGCATGTGATGCTCAGCTGGCCGACCACACCGGAAACGGATCGCCTTCCACCCGCGTCGCGGCATGTACTCCACGCGCGATGGCCCGCGCCATGGTGGCGCCGGCGACGGCGCCGAGTTCGATGGCCTGTTCGGGCGATACCGTGATGCCGCTGCGCCCCGTTGCCAGTGCGAAGACCAGATCGCCGTCGAACGGCGTGTGGCTCGGCCATATCGCGCGGGTGAATCCGTCATGGGCGGCGATGGCCAGCCGCTTCGCCGACGCTTTGGTGAGGACCGCATCCGTGGCTATGATGGCGATCGTGGTCGCTGTGCCCTGCGGTTTTTCGCTGAATTTCAGGCGGATTTCGCGGGCATCGTCCAGCATCGGTGAGGGCAGGCCGAGCCCGCCGAATTCGTCGCCGATTTCGAAGGGCGCGGCCCAGAAATGGCGGCTGCGTCCCATCGTCACCGATCCCAGCGGGTTGACCGCCACCAGCGCGCCGACGGTGATGCCGTTGTCGAGAACCGTCGAGGCCGAGCCGAGCCCGCCCTTCAGGCCGGCGGTCAACGCGCCGGTGCCGGCTCCCTGCGTGCCGATGGCGAAATCCGTGGCGGCGAGGCGGGCCGCTTCATATCCGAGTTCGCGATAGGGCGGATAGCGGCCCCAGTCCTTGTCGCCGCCATTGGTGAGGTCGAACAGGATGGCCGCCGGGACGATCGGCACGACCTGATCCTGTACGGCAAAGCCGACACCCTGTTCGCGCAGAAAGGCCTGCGTGCCGGAGGCGGCATCGAGCCCGAAGGCGGAACCCCCGGCCAGCACCACGGCATTGACGGCCTCGACCGTGTTGTGGGGTTCGAGCAGATCGGTCTCGCGGGTGCCGGGCGCGCCACCCAGAACCTGCACCGCCGCCACGGCCGGCTCGTCGCACAGTACGACGGTGACGCCGGACCTGATGCGCAGGTCAGCGGCATTGCCGACGCGAAGTCCGGCGACATCGGTGACGAGGTTGCGCGCACCCGTACGGAACATCACGGAGCCTCCTGTTCAGCGAAACGCTGCCCGTCGAAACGGAACAGGCGATAGGGGCTTTGGGTCAGGTCGCCCTTTTCATCGAAACGGATCTGGCCGATGGCTGTCGAAAACGCCTGTTGCGACAGAGCGTCCGCCAGAGGTTTGCCGCTTGCGGCGGCCTGTTCGGCAATCTGCACCGCCGCATAGGCCGGCAGGGCATAGCCCTCGGCAAGCGCGCCCGCGGCATTGAACGCGTCAATCACCTGCGGCTCCGCCACTTCCGACCATTCCGGCAGGCCGATCATCAGCGTCCCGGTCGCGAGCGGAACGTCTGCGACGGCGGCGCGCAGCGCTTCGCCTCCGGCGAAAGTGATGCCGGCATCCAGCCCGGCGGCATCGCGCGCCATGATCGCGACGTCCTCGGCTTCGCCGCCGACGAACACATGCGTGGCGCCGGCGCGGCGAAGCCGTCCGACAAGGGCGATCTGGTTGTCGAGGCCGGGCCGGAACGTGTCCGTGAAAACCGGCTTGAGGGCGGCCTGTTCAGCCTGCGCGCGCAGCGTTTCCGCCAGTTCACGGCCGTAGATCGTGCCGTCGTCGACAATGGCGAAATGATGATCCTTCCACAGCCTGGTCAGGATCGAGGCGATCGCGTTGCGCTCCCCGTCGCCGCGAGGCCCGAGGCGGAACACCGGCCAGCCGCTGCGGGCGCGCTGGTCGGTCAGGCTGTCGGCGCGCACGCCGATGGCGATGATGGGAATGCCCGCTTCCTTCAGGATTGGCGCTGCCGCCTCGATGGATTCGATGCAGAGAAACCCGATGGCCACCTTAACGCCGGCCTGCACCTGCGTTCTGGCGGCGTTTGCACCGCCCTCGGCCGTGCAGGCGTCGTCGGCGATGGTGAGGCTGGCCTGTTTGCCGGCGGCAAGCGTGGCGCCGGTCAATATCTGCTTTCCAAGCAGTTCCGAAGGACCGGAAAGCGGCGCGACAATCCCTGCTGCAGGCTGCTCCGCATGGGCGCCGCCGGTGAGCATGAGGCCGGTCAAGGCTGCTGCAAAGGCCTGTGCAATGCGCATTGGTGCCGAAATATATCCCTGAAGGGTCCGTGCGTGTCCGCTTTGCTGTAGAGGTTGCAGACTTCTTAAGCAACATGGCACAGGGTAAGGAACGAAACAGCCCGTCTCGCCCGCCGGCCTTGCTTGTGGCCTGTGAGCGACCGCCTTATATAACCGACTGTCGCAAACTGGATTTCCGCTGGTGCTGAAGAAGAACGATATCGGACCACAGGCTTATCGCGATGCGATGGCCCAATTTGCCGGACACGTCCATATCGTTACCACCGATGGTCCGGCCGGGCTCCGAGGTGCCACGGTAACTGCGACCTGTTCGGTATCCGACACGCCGCCGATCGTTCTGGTGTGCCTGAACCGGGAAAATCCCAAGAACGAAATCTATCTGGCCAACGGCAACTTCGCGCTCAATACTCTGGGCGAGCAGCACCGTGCGCTTGCCGCCTCCATCTCCGGCCAGACCGGCATCGCCGATATGGCCGAGCGTTTCAGGGCAGGAAAGTGGGACCGGATCGCAACGGGAGCACCGACGCTTGAGGATGCCGTGGCTGTGTTCGACTGTGAACTCATCGATACCAAGGATGTCGCCACACATCGTGTCCTGTTCGGGCGTGTGGTTGGCTTGCGGATAGGTGAGGCCCAGCGGCCGCTGATCTATCACGATCGCCGGTACGACGTTCTGTAGTGCGCGTCATATCCGGACCCGCGCTGTAACGGCTTGATTCAAGGGGAGAAGCAAGGCGTGGGAGTACCCGAAAACATTGAGGAAATTAACGATCCGCTTCGCGTCGCGGAGGAATGGCTGAAGCAGGGGCGGCAAGTGGCGCTTGCCACTGTCATCGAGACATGGGGCTCGGCGCCGCGTCCCCCCGGCAGCCATCTGGTCGTTGATGCAGACGGCAATTTTCAGGGCTCCGTTTCTGGAGGCTGCGTCGAGGGGGCGGTTGTCTCCGAGGCGCTCGACGTGATTGCCGCTGGCAGCCCAAAGCTGCTTGAGTTCGGTGTTACCGATGAGACGGCATGGCAGGTCGGGCTGTCCTGTGGTGGACGCATCCGGGTGCATGTCCGCAAGATCGGCGCCCCGGAACAAGGCAATCTGGAGACGCTGAACGCTGCCCGCCTCTCGCGCAGGGCGGTGCTTGTTGCGACCGATCTGGCTAATGGGACAAACAGCCTGCTTCGGCAGGGCGATGCCGTCGACGCGGCGATGAACGACGCCGTCGAACAGGCGCACCGTACCGGAAGATCCCGCAGCGTCGAAGTTGGCGGCAAAACCCTGTTTCTCAATGCTTATGTGCCGCAGCCGCGACTGGTTGTCGTCGGCGCCGTGCATATCACGCAGGCTCTGGTGCCCATGGCGCGTCTTGCCGGCTATCCGGTCGAGATCGTCGACCCGCGAAGCGCGTTCGCAACGCCCGAGCGCTTTCCGAACGTGCCATTGCACGCGCGCTGGCCGCAGGAAGTATTGCGGGTGGATGTCCCGCTGGACAGTTACACGGCCCTTGCCGCGGTTACGCATGATCCGAAGATCGATGATGTTGCGGTTCGCATGGCGCTGGAAGCCGGTTGTTTCTACGTTGGCGCGCTCGGCAGCCGCAAGACGCACGCCGCCCGAGTTGCCCGGCTTGCGGCTGCGGGCCTGAGCGCGGAAAGCGTGGCGCTTGTGAGTTCTCCGATCGGCCTGAACATCGCGGCGGCCAATCCGGCCGAGATAGCGGTCGCCATACTGGCCGAAATCATCCAGTCGTTCCGCCTGCGCGGTTTCCAGGCGCGGGACGATGCGGCATGAGGCGTGTTTTCGTTCCGCTGCTGTCCCTGCTGCTGCTCGCCGCTTTTCCGGTCAGCGCCCGATCGACCACGCTGAAACCCTACAAGGATGACCTGTTCGCCTATCCCGCTCTTTTGTCGGGAAAGCCCGGCGACCGCTATCTGGTCGTCGATTATCAGGAAATGCGCGACATCAACGGGCGCGACCAGATTCCCGAGCGCAGGGTGAAGGGCGCCTATGTATCGACCGGCGTGCGCAAGGTTCAGAAGGATCTGGCGCTGAAGACGGAGGCTGGCACCATCCGCCATTTCGCCGTGGGGCGCACCGATGATGCCAGTCTCATCGTGCTTTATCTGCACGGGCAGGGCGGAAGCCGCCGTCAGGGGATCGACGATTTCACTTTCGGAGGCAATTTCAATCGCATCAAGAACCTGATGGCGCAAAATGGCGGACTTTACCTGTCGCCTGATTTTTCCGACTTCGGCGACAAGGGCACCGCCGAGATCGCGGCCCTGATCGGCCACTACCGGTCGCGCTCGCCGGGGGCGAAGATATTCGTCGCCTGCGGCTCCATGGGCGGCGCGCTGTGCTGGAAGCTGGCCGCCGGCAAGGGCGAGGGGGCTGAGGTGGACGGGCTCCTCCTGCTGGGCTCACTGTGGGACGACGGTTTCCTGTCCAGCCCCGCCTTTCAGCGGCGTGTTCCGGTCTTCTTCGGGCAGGGCAGCCGGGATCCGGTGTTCCCGGTGGAAAAACAGGAAGCCTTTTTCCGCGCTATTCTGGCAAAGTCGAAGAATTACCCCACGCGCTTCGTGCGTTTCGAGACGGGCACGCACGGAACCCCGATCCGCATGACGGACTGGCGTGAAACGCTCAACTGGATGCTGTCCGAAGCCAGATGATCCGTCGGTTCACGGTGCCGAATTGTAGTCGAGAACAGTTTCGGGATTGATCTGGCCGTCATAAGACGCATCGACGTCATACTGGACAAGCGCAAACCTGCCATTGCGGAACAGCCATGTCGCCGTTGAAGAAGCATCCCCAACGCCGCGCCATTTTGCGTGCGAAACGATCATGTGACTGGTTTCATCGTAATCGGCATTCACCAGCTCATCGGTAACGGTGTATCCGATGACGTTCACGGCCTCCAGTTCGCCTTCGGGATCGTTGTTGGCGTAGTGAATGTCGAGATCCGGCTCGGAGAACTGTAGCTGGCGCACGCCGCCGTCCTCGTCGGATATGAAGAAGGCGAATGTCTCGTTGTAGGCGCCGCGCATGCACAGGAAACGGAACAGCCGCGCTTGCCTTTCCGCATCGTCGGTTTTGGTGCTGTAGCGGATGGTATAGGCGGACGGCTCCTGCGCCTCATCGCCCGAGGTGAGCGCGGCATCGCAACGATCGCCATAGTTCGCTGCGAAAACGATCCTGGCCTTCTCAAGCAGCGTGTCGCGCTCGGGAACCATCTGGCCATCCTCGCAGCTTGAAGGAAGCGCCTTGTCGAAATCCGATGTGCTGGGCTCCAGCGCTCCCTTTTCGATATACAGCGGCCTGAAGGGCGGTTCCTGCGTCTGGGCGCTGAACTGGCGCAGCGTGTAGCAGCCGGCGAAAACCTTGTGGCTGCCATCCTCCTGCTCGGCGCGGATCGCCACAGGCAGGGTGTAATAAATGCTGCCGGCAGCACCTTCCTCCAGAACACCGCCGGTTTCGACATCGACCGAAACCGTGCCTTCATAGCCTCCGGCAAAGCTCTCGAAATCGGCCGCGGGCTTGGTTTCGCCGAAATAGTCCCATGCGCGCGCATATTCGTGGCGATTGATGGCACTGTAGAGCGAACGGATCAACGCCGCGGGATCTGAGCGGTCATCGATATAGGGGGCATCCGTCTGCGCTGCGGCTTGTGATGAAACGGCCGGTATCATCACGCAACCGCTGAGAAGCGCTACGAAGGTCCGCGCCAACATTTCTTTCATGAGGCTGTCTCCTGCCTGTGCCGGTCGCCGGAATGGTTCCGGTGCTGACGAATCACGAATTTCCGTCCGGAATTTCGCGAAAACAAGGCAACTGACCGTCTCATGAAGCGCCGGAACGGCTGCCGCAAAGACAAGCGAGGTGCCTCAGGACAAGCTTATGCGACGAGCCAGCGATTCGCCATGCAGCGGCGCGGCGGCCCATGATCAGCGCAGTGACATCTCGCGGGCGATTCGGGGGAAGTCAGCCGGTTTGATGCCTATATCGGCGCGGTCGGCATTGCTCATGGCGTTGAGCAGGGCGAGCGCCGTGCGGTAGCGCACTTCTTCCTGAGGGCGGGGGCGCGCGAAAAGTTCGGTGACAAAACCCATGACAGGGCTCCTGCATTGTCCTCCCGCTTGGCCTTCAATATACCTTGTTTGTGACGATTGTGCGGTGCAGCATTCGCATGGCAGATATGCAGGGGCACAAATTAAAGTTCTTCCCAGATAAGGCATCCATTTTTAACCGGCGGGCAATAGAATCCGCATCCGTGAGAAACGGGGGGAGGCTGCCATAGCCAGCAGCACCAAAATGGATTTTGCGTCTTTGCTGGACGATCTCTTTGCGCCCCCTCGCGAGGAGGAGCCGGCAGCGCCGTTGCCGTCCATACCGTTCGATTATCTGGCTGTGGTGGAAGAATTGCATTCCGGACGAATCAAAGTTTCGGATGAGGCTCTGGCTGCCAGGTATCTGGAAAGCGAAGCCGACACCGGCCTTGATTTTTCCGCTCTTCTCGATCAGGCGCGGGCCGCACTTGCTGGCGAAGCGCCATCCCAGCGCGAAGAACTGCCCTCCATCGATCCGGATCGCATCGAGGCCGAGCTTGGCCTTGGCGAACCCGCGGTTAACCTGCGCGAGGTGCGCCGCCGGTTCGCTCTGTCGAATCATCCGGATCGAATGCCGCCGCATCTGCGCCATCGCGCCATGATCCGCATGCAGATCGCCAACATGCTGATCGATGAAGCGGGCCTGAAGAAGAAAAGACGCTGAGCCCGTATCGCGTTGCCGTCATTGCATCGGCCACTTACATTGCTCCTGCCGAAGGTAGCCTTTCGCTGCCCGGAGAAGAGGGCAGGCCGATATGATGAAAATCCAGAAAGTGCCGGTGGACGACATTTACGTCCCGGCTGCACGTCGCAAGACGCTGCATCCTGAAACGGTTCGCCATCTGGCCGAAGACATTCTCGAAAACGGCATGAAAACGCCTGTTCAGGTCCGTCATGACGGCAAGCGGTACATTCTGGTGGAAGGCTTGCACCGGCTGGAAGCCGCCAAATGGCTGGGCGAGCCTGCGATCGACGCTTATCTTGTGCAGGCCAGAAAGCACTAAGCCGACGAAGCAGCAGCTCCCCGGCACTGCAAAATTTCACGCATTTACCATAGCTTAGTCGCCTTGGTGCCATTGGCGCGTCAAGATTGGGTTCCTATCTATGACCCATCGGCGGGGGCCGAATAAAGAGGCACGATATGAGCGCGACACAGAGCAGGCTTGATGAATTGCTGGACGATCCAATGGTTCAGCTTGTCATGCAACGCGACCGGGTAAGTCCGAAAGGCCTGCGCTGGATGCTGGAGCGTGCGCGTGCCCGTATCGAAGATCCTTCGCTGCCGCCGGCCTATATGGTGGCGCGTGATTGCTGCGAGCAGAACATCGGCTGCTGAAAACCTTTCCGCCTCCCTTCAGCCGGCGCACCGGGTGAAGGGAGGCGGAAAGGCAGGAAGGAATCGGGTGACTTTTCGCGTTCGCCCGCAAAAGTTAAAAATTTGATTCAAACTTTGTTGGTAATTCATCCTTCATAATTGTCTGCGAGTTCCGGAGTGGCTCCAGTCTGCCGGCCGGCCGATGTGTTTTGCGTACAGGTCCCGGATGCGTTCTTCAGCTTACCTTGCTCTTCTGGTTCTCGGTCTTGGTGTCTCCGGCTGCTCATCGAGCGTCGGCATAGAGGACATTGTTCCGCGTCCGTCGCAGGAGACCACCAACTCGATAGCGCGGCCGCTGACACCCTCGGCCAGGGTTGGAAATGCTGCTCAGATCGCAGATACGTCTGCGCAAAACAACAACTCCGATGCGCTGGCAGCGCTGGTCGAAAGCGAGAGCCAGTCGGATTCCGGCTTCGCCATGCCGTCTCTTGAGACGGCTGCGCTCGTGCCGACGCCCCGGCCGGCGACAAAGTCGCAAAAAGCCATCGATGCGGTCATTCATCCCCAGCAATTCCGCGATGCCAAGCCGATCAATTTCGGCAAGGTCGCCCCGCGCCATTATGCGGTGCACGGCGTCGATGTCTCGCGCTGGCAGGGCGAGATCAACTGGCCCAAGCTGCGCAGCCAGGGCGCCAATTTCGCCTTCATCAAGGCAACCGACGGCGGCGATCATCTCGATCCGATGTTCATGAAGAACTGGAACGGCGCGGCTGCGGCCGGTATCCGGCGCGGTGCCTATCACTTCTTCTACTGGTGCCGCCCGGCCAGCCAGCAGGCGGACTGGTTCATCCGCAACGTGCCGAAGGTTGCAGGCGCGCTGCCGCCGGTTATCGATGTGGAATGGAACGGTGAATCGCGCTGCCGCAAGCGACCGTCTCCGGCACAGGTGCGGGAGAAGATGCAGGTCTTCATGGACCGGCTGGAGCGCCATTATGGCCAGCGCCCGATCATCTATACCGCCCCCGACTTCTACGCCGACAACCTGAAGGACGCGTTCCGGGACTATCCATTCTGGCTGCGCGCCGTCGCCCAGCACCCCTCCAAGGTCTATCCCGGCCGCAAATGGGTGTTCTGGCAGTATTCGGGGTCCGGCCTGTCGCACGGGGTCAAGGGCAACATCGATCTCAACGTGTTCAACGGCACCGAGGCGCAATGGCGCAATTGGGTGAGCGGGCGGCAGCTTGTGGCGGACGCGAACTGAACCATTCCGGGCGGCGGCGCCGGTCAGTTGACGATGCGGCTGCGGCGCATGTTTTCCCGCGAAAGAATATCGGCAGCCGGATGGCTGGCAATCGGCACGCCAATGTCCGCAGACACGTCGCCGGCGGCGATCAGCGCGTGGTAACGCGCACAGCAGACGCGCAGGAATGACGTGAAATTGCCAAGGTCGTGATCGGCATCCATGGCTTCGTGCCACAGGCGGGTGATGAGTTGCGCGACGCTCATGCCGTCGCGCAGCCCGATCTCGGTCAGCGTGTCCCAGAAATGGTTCTCGATGCGGATTGAGGTGGCCACTCCATCGATGCGCAGGCTGTGGGTACGGCTTTGCCACTGGCTGGCATCAGCCTTGATGAAAAGCTCACACATCGCGGACCACCTCCTCAAGAGCCGCAAGGACAGGCGCGCACTGGCTACAGGATGGCGAGAAACTGCTTCAGCCATGCCGGATGTGCCGGCCATGCCGGTGCGGTTACCAGATTGCCATCGGTTACCGCTTCTGTCACCGCAATATCGGCGAAGGTGCCGCCTGAAGCCGTGACCTCATAGGCGCAGGCCGGATAGGCCGAGCAGGTGCGCCCCTTGAGCACGCCTGCCGCCGCCAGAAGCTGCGCACCGTGACAAATCGCGGCCACCGGCTTGCCGGCATCGAAGAAGTGCCGGACCATGTCGAGCACCTCGTTGTTCATCCGCAGATATTCCGGCGCGCGACCGCCCGGAACGACCAGCGCGTCATATGCGGTAGCGTCGGTCTCGCTGAAGGTGGCGTTGAGTGCGAAATTATGACCGGGTTTTTCCGAATAGGTCTGGTCGCCCTCGAAATCATGGATCGCGGTCCTGACCGTGTCGCCTGCCTTCTTGCCGGGGCACACGGCATCCACCTGATGTCCCGTCGCCAGCAAGGTCTGGAACGGGACCATGGTTTCATAGTCCTCGGTGAAATCGCCGGTAATCATCAGAATTCTGGCCATCATCTATCCTCCTCTGCCGATGGAACAGGCAGGATAGGCGCTATACTGCGGAAGCGGGTATTACCCGAATACTACGCGGTGGCCGTCGCCGGGCCGGTCCGGCGGATCGAACCTGACGTCCGCGCGCAGGTGCTGCGCTTTTTTCATCTCCAATGACAAAACGGCCCGCCTGAAAGACGGGCCGTTTCCATCATTTTAGTCGATTGCCGCGCGGGCCTTAGCTGCAGCCGCTGGTTGCGCCGCAGGTGTCGCACTTCTCGCAGGTGCCGTTTCGCACCATGGTGAAGTTGTGGCATTCCGAGCATTCGTTGCCCGTGTAGCCCTGCATCAGCGATTGCTGCCGGCGAGCGGCGGCGAGCTTCTTGGCATCGGCCGCTTCCCGGGCAGCAGCGTCGGTGAACAGGACTTCGGCCGTAGCTTCCGCAACCTCTTCGGCCGCTTCCTTCGCCTGCTCCTCAAAGTCGCGCTTGAAGGCGACGGCGCCATCTATGGCCAGTTCGCTTTTCAGGGCCGTCGCTCCCGACGAGATCGGATGGACGTTGGAGGCGAATGCGGTCGGCGCGGTGCGCTGTGCCTTGTCGCCCGAGCTGCCGCCCATGCCCTTCGGCTCGCTGCTGACCAGCTTCACGGTCGAGGCGCCGCGCACCAGACCCTTGGAGAAGGGCAGGGCCTTGCCTTCGGTGATGCCTTTGCCGAGCGACGTGTTGGAGAAGTCGGTATCGACATGGGCAAGATCGTTGCGCGCCAGATAGGAGACCGCCAGCTCGCGGAACACATAGTCGATGATCGACGTGGCGCTCTTGATGGCGTCGTTGCCCTGCACCATGCCGGCCGGCTCGAACTTCACGAAGGTGAAGGCCTCGACATATTCCTCAAGCGGCACGCCATATTGCAGACCGAGCGAAATGGCGATGGCAAAATTGTTCATCATGGCGCGGAAGGCAGCGCCTTCCTTGTGCATGTCGATGAAGATCTCGCCGAGGCGGCCATCGTCGAACTCGCCGGTGCGCAGGTAGACCTTGTGGCCGCCGACGACTGCCTTCTGGGTGTAGCCCTTGCGGCGGTTCGGCAGCTTCTCGCGGTCGCGCACCACCTTTTCGACCACGCGCTCGATGATCTTTTCCGTCACTTCCACAGCACGGGCAGCTGCCGGAGCGGCAACCAGAGCCTCGACCGCATCGTCCTCTTCCTCCTCGTCGGAGATCAGCGAAGCATTGAGCGGCTGCGAGAGCTTGGAGCCGTCGCGGTAGAGCGCGTTGGCCTTCAGCGCCAGTTTCCACGACAGCATGTAGGCGTTCTTGGCGTCCTCGACCGTCGCCTCGTTCGGCATGTTGATGGTCTTGGAGATAGCGCCCGAGATGAAGGGCTGCGCCGCGGCCATCATGCGGATGTGGCTCTCGACCGACAGGTAGCGCTTGCCGATCTTGCCGCACGGATTGGCGCAGTCGAACACGGCCAGATGCTCA
>WPCJ01076562.1_pt1 | contig 12165 bp, 11 predicted proteins | sample 5399831 | NCBI WGS metagenome assembly WPCJ01 (sample SAMN12869470, study PRJNA574797) | sludge metagenome | isolation source: wastewater treatment of pH10 | place: China:Beijing | collected 2019-05-20 | reverse complement strand
GAAAACGAAAGAACAAAAAAGAAAAGCGTCTTAGCTTTCGCCAAGACGCCTTTATACTAAAACTACACTACTATTATTTTCTTTCTAATCCTTTTGCTACTAAGGCTTCAACAAAGTTCCTTACGTTTTCATCTGAGAATCTAGATGTAACGTCAAAAGCAAAGGCGTGAACCAACAGGATACGTGCGCTTTCTTCGCCGATACCACGAGCGCGTAAGTAGAACAATGCATCATCATCAAATTGTCCCATGGTACAACCATGTGAACATTTTACATCATCTGCAAAGATCTCAAGCTGTGGCTTGGTATAGATGGTAGCTTTGTCACCGATCAACATATTGTTGTTCTGTTGAAAGGCATTTGTTTTCTGCGCATCTTCGCGAACGAAAATCTTACCGTTGAAAACAGCTGTGGATTCGTCCTGTGGAATATTTTTGTACCATTCATAAGATTCACAATGAGGTTTCATGTGGTCTACGATTGTATGGTTGTCTACAAATTGATTGTCGGCCAATAGATTGATTCCGTAAAGGTGTGATTCAACCTGCTCGGCGTCCAAACGAACGTTCAAGTCATTGCGTACAAAGGCTACACCAGGGAAATTACAGTTGTAGTTGTTGTACAAGCTGTGTTTCGTTTGGTAGACCTCGGTATGATTGATGTAATGGCTGTTATTTGAAGCTAACTGCAAATAATAGTGTTGCATCTTCGCGTTTTCTTCTACTACAATCTCGGTAACCTTGTTGTTCAGGTTGAAAGCCGAACCATCTAATGTGATAAAGGATTCGATGATTTCAGCCTCAGCGTTCTGCTCAAGGATATATAGATTACGAGTTTGTGCAAAGAAGTCCTGATCTCCAGTAGCGACATGTACGATTTGGATAGGCTTTGAGACCACCTTATTACGGTTCACCTGCAGGAATATTCCCGAAGTGTGGAAAGCCGTGTTCAGGGCTACCGTGGTGCTTCCAGTAGCATCTGCATGTTTTGCAAAGTGCCGTTGGAATTTAGGCTCATTTTGAGCTTCCTCGATAGGTTTTACGATCAAGCCGATTTCATCTTCCAAGGAAGAGAAGGCCAATACATATTGACCATTGATCAAAACGATGCGGTGAGCATCCAATCCGGGGATGTCCGCAGCGCTAAGATCTAAATTTGAAACATCCACATCCTCGTTCAACAGATAGTTTCTGTTGATCAGCGAATGGATATTTGTGTATTTCCAGTCCTCATTCTTTACAGTAGGGAATCCAAGTTCATGAAAGCGGGTATAAGCCTCTTCGCGAAGAGCTTTTACCGCTGGCGTATCATTGCTTGTTTCCAATTCCTGAAAAGTTGAAGTTAACTGTTGGAATAAGGAGTTTGCTACTAATGTACTCATGTTATTTGTTGTCAATCCGCTCATTACCTCGTTTCTTAATACAACTGATTAGGCATTTTGCGTATCTAATTCTTTTAACCAGTCGTAACCTTTTTCTTCTAATTCAAGTGCTAATTCTTTTGTGCCTGATTTTACAATGCGGCCATTGTGCAATACGTGTACAAAATCTGGCACGATATAATCCAACAAACGTTGGTAGTGTGTAATCACGATGAATGCATTGTCTTTTGTGCGTAATTGGTTTACACCATTCGCCACGATTCTCAATGCGTCGATATCCAAACCTGAATCTGTTTCGTCTAAGATGGAAAGCTTAGGGTTCAACATCGCCAGTTGGAAGATCTCGTTACGTTTTTTCTCACCACCTGAGAAACCTTCGTTCAAGGAACGGTTTGCCAAGTTAGCGGAGAACTCTACCAATTGTTGTTTTTCTTTTACCATCTTCAAGAAGTCTTTGGCTTCCATCGGAGGTAATCCCTTATATTCTCGGATATCATTTACTGCTGTCTTCAAGAAGTTGATGTTTGAAACTCCTGGGATTTCAACAGGATATTGAAAAGCCAAGAACAAACCTTCGCGAGCACGGTCTTCCGGAGAAAGCTCCAATAGATCTACTCCGTCAAGGAAAGCTTCGCCTTCGGTCACTTCGTAGGAGTCACGTCCCGCCAATACATTTCCTAATGTACTCTTTCCAGCACCGTTAGGGCCCATGATGGCATGCACTTCGCCGGCCTTAACTTCTAAATTCAGTCCTTTTAATATTTGTTTGTCGTCGATAGACGCATGCAAATTCTTAATGCTTAACATATTCTATTCTATATTTCTATCCTACCGATCCTTCTAATGAGATCGCTAATAATTTTTGTGCCTCTACGGCAAATTCCATTGGTAATTGATTTAATACTTCTTTCGCATAACCGTTTACGATTAATCCTACGGCTTTCTCAGAGTCAATACCGCGTTGGTTTAAGTAGAACACTTGGTCTTCCCCGATTTTAGAAGTGGTCGCTTCGTGCTCTAGGGTAGCTGTTTTGTTCTTGCTCTCGATATATGGGAAAGTGTGGGCTCCACATCTGTCGCCAATCAACAAACTGTCACATTGGGTGAAGTTCCTTGAGTTGTCTGCATTTGGTCCGATCTTAACCAATCCACGGTAACTGTTGTGGCTCTTGCCAGCAGAGATACCTTTGGAGATGATTTTAGAACGGGTGTTTTTTCCTAGGTGGATCATTTTTGTGCCTGTATCTGCAAGTTGCATGTTACGGGTCATCGCCACCGAGTAGAACTCGCCTACGGAATGGTCACCTTTCAGGATTACCCCTGGATATTTCCAAGTGATGGCAGATCCGGTTTCCACTTGGGTCCAAGAGATCTTGGAATAGTCGCCTTTACAGATACCACGCTTGGTTACGAAATTGTAGATTCCGCCTTTACCGTCTTTATCTCCAGGGTACCAGTTTTGTACCGTTGAGTATTTGATCTCCGCATTGCGCATTGCAATTAGTTCAACCACTGCAGCGTGCAATTGGTTCTCATCACGCATTGGAGCTGTACAACCCTCTAGGTAAGATACATAAGCATCCTCATCGGCGATGATTAAGGTACGTTCGAACTGTCCCGTGTTTTCTGCGTTGATACGGAAGTATGTGGAAAGTTCCATTGGGCAACGAACGCCTTTTGGAATGTATACGAAAGATCCGTCCGAGAAAACTGCGGAATTCAGGGCGGCATATACGTTGTCGGTTTGTGGAACTACAGTTCCTAAATATTGTTTTACAAGTTCAGGATGTTCTTGAACTGCCTCCCCGAAAGAGCAGAAGATAACCCCTTGTTCTTTCAGTTTTTCACGGAATGTGGTTTTTACTGAAACAGAGTCAAATACTGCATCAACGGCTACTACCCCGGCAAGTACTTTTTGTTCGTCCAAAGGAATGCCCAATTTGGCAAAGGTTGCCAATAATTCGGGATCCACTTCGTCTAAACTATCAAGTTGTTTTTTGGGTTTAGGGGCAGCGTAATAAGAAATGTCCTGGAAATCTACTTCAGGGTTTTTGAAGTTTTGCCAAGTCGGCATGCTCATTTTCAAGAAATGTTGGAAGGCTTTCAGTCTCCATTCCAATAACCATTCCGGTTCGTTTTTCTTCTTGGAAATCAAACGGATGGTATCTTCATTAAGACCTTTTGGCGCGATCTCCATCTCAATGTCGGTGGTAAAACCGTACTTATATTCTTCGAGCTCTAACTCTTTTAGTAAATCGTCGTCTTTTGTGCTCATATCTCTTTCACTTTAATGATGGGTTCTTTCCCATTGGTTTTGAATTGCAAAGTTACGGTTTATAATGCAGAAAAAAGCTTGTTTTGTGTTCAACCTACACAGTAAACCGCAAAAAAAATGACAAATGTCATTTCTTCTGCATTAAAGGCTATTTAGAATGATTATATTATGACAATAGAATGATTGATATAAATAAAATCAATTGAATATCTCTTTTCGGATTGAGTCAATCTATATTAAACCTTGCCAATAAATCAGAAATACATTTTGTGTTAAACCAAATATTATTTTGTATATTTACTATTCTTTAATTTTATTGAAAAGCCTATGTCTTACCAACCAGATAAAACGGACTTGAAGATCCTAAAGCTTCTTCAGGAGAACGGAAGGATAACTAATTTACAATTGGCGACCAATATTGGTCTCTCGCCTGCCCCTACATTGGAGCGTGTTCGTAAATTGGAGAACTCTGGTTTCATCAAAAGTTACCATGCTTTTGTTGATGAGGAGAAGCTAGGATTAGGGATAAAATCATTCATCCAGATCTCTCTTGATTTCCATACCCATAATGCCATTCCTGAATTTGTTGAAGCCGTTCGCGCCATTCCAGAAGTGACCGAATGCCACCACGTTACGGGGAATTGCGACTTTATGCTGAAAGTGTATGTTAAAGACATTAAGGCATACGAGGCCGTGATTATGGAGAAGATATCAAAGATCCCATTTGTGAAGACTTTCCAAACCATGATGATCATGTCCACCAGTAAAAAAGAACCAATTGTACCATTAGAATATTAATATTTAAAGATGGCATATCAAGATTCTGCAATCATATTGACATGGCCAGATGCTACCATACGTGGGGATGAAAAATGGATGATGTTTTTCAAAAAGATTGGTATTGTCAAAAATTTAAACTTCAAGGTTGGGCATACGGGCGTCGTGCTGGTCAATCACCAGACGGGCGAGTTGCTTTTCTATGATTTTGGCCGATATATTACCCCTCGTGGCTATGGACGAGCTCGGTCCAAGGATTCTGACCCCATGTTGGAGATCAAGGTGAAGGCCAAGTTCAAGCATGTCCATATCGAAAACATCCAAGAGATCATTGCTGCCATCGAACCCCTGAAAGGCGCGATGTATGGCGAAGGAAGGCTCTTTTTTAGTGTGGCCAACGATATCAATTTTGAAATCGCGAAAGATTATGGTGACAAATGCGTAGAAGAGGGTACTTACCCCTATGGCGCAGTGGCAAAGAACAACAACAACTGTTCGCGGTTCATTACCAGGATGTTGATAAAGGCTTCCAAGAAATATCATTTCTGGCATGGAATCAATCTTCCGGAGACCATAAAAGCGAGCCCAATCAGTAATATTGTTAATGTAAGCAAGACCAGGGTCGTGAACAGCTATAGTCCTTCTGATGGTTTTCAGTCATTTAAGATGGACCGATGGAAATCTTTCTTTTTCTTGGTAAAGCAGTTAGGGGATAATGTGTTCAGGAACAAGGCGAACTTATTACCCAACGATCTGATCATTGGTGCGGTGAATTTTGGCTCTAAGCCTATCTCTGTTCCTAAGCATGCGAAATATCTTGGTGGTGTGGGCGATGGTGCTTGGTATTACTTTTATGAAAGACCAGATTCGCAGATCGAGATCAGCCGATATTCTACTTTGGGAAATTTGGAGTACGTGGTACTAGGTGAAGCGACTCAACCGGTGGATTTCCATGAGGATTGGGAAATAACCTATGATAGCCACCTGAAGTTCACCCATATCTTGCAGAACAATCAAAAGATTCGGATCAATCATATTGAAGTCCTTTCTACAGAGGACTATAAGTTCAAGAATTTGTTAGAGAGATATGCGTAAGGTCTTTACACCTGCCAGTCAATAGCTTGTTTACCATGTTGTAGCAGGTAGCTGTTGGCTTGGGAGAAATGTGCGCATCCAAAGAATCCCCGGTAAACCGATAGTGGTGAAGGGTGTACTGCTGTCAATATGAGATGTTTGCTGCTGTCGATCAGCGCTGATTTTTTAATGGCATAGCTTCCCCATAATACAAAGACCACATGTTCACTTTGATCTGAGATTGCCTTGATGATTTCATCCGTAAAGTATTCCCATCCTTTCTTCTGGTGCGAACCGGCTTCATGTGCTCTGACCGTTAAGGTGGCGTTCAGGAGCAATACGCCCTGTTTTGCCCATTTGGTCAAGTCGCCATGGCTAGGATAGGTAAAGCCAGGGATGTCGGTGACCAATTCGGTATAGATATTCCTTAAACTTGGCGGGATTGCAATTCCTGCAGGGACAGAAAAAGAAAGTCCATGCGCCTGTCCATCGTTGTGATAAGGATCTTGGCCAAGGATCACTACCTTAAGGTCTTGAAAAGGGGTCAACTTAAAAGCATTAAAAACCAAATCTTTCGGGGGAAACACTTTGTGCAAGCTTCTTTCCTTTATTACAAAATCAGATAAGTCCTGTAAAACAGTGCTATTGAATAAGGGCTTAATGATAGGTTCCCAAGATGAATCAAAACGATCAGACATATGTTTATATAAAATTTTACATTATTTTGCTGTAAACAAGTTGTATACTACAGCAATTTAACGGATATTTGCAAACTTACAGTATTAAGCATAATTATGTCAAATCTAGTTCGCATTATAATTTGTAGTTTGTTGGTAGTCGGAACGGTTGCATTGTTCTGGATTGGTCAATGGGGCTGGGGGATTTTAGCAATCCTGATTACTATTTTAGCTTGGGTAACCGTTTTCTTCAACGAGAAGATGCTTATCGCACAATGGTTCTTGCGCAAAGAACGCATGGACAAGGCTGAGGTTTGGCTTAAGAAAATCAAGAACTACGAGACTGAATTGATCTCTGCTCAATATGGTTACTACCACATGCTTTTGGGCTTGATCGAATCGCAAAGAGCACCTTTACAATCAGAGAAATTTTTCAAGAAAGCCTTGGCAATGGGCTTGCATATGGACCATAACGTTGCATTAGCAAAGTTAAGCTTAGCTGGTATCGCCATGGCGAAACGTAATAAGCGCGAAGCTGAGAAGCTTCTGGCTGAAGCTAAGAAAGCCGATAAGAACAAATTGCTGGAAGAGCAGATCAAATTGATGAAGAATCAAATGGGTATGATGGACAAACAACAGTTCCGTTACTCGAGATAACAAAATATTTAAAAAAGAGAAGGGTGGATTTTTATAAAAATCCACCCTTCTCTTTATTAGACAGCAGTCATTAGATTGGGTAGGACTGCCAACTATTTCAACTATTTCTAATAAGAAGCAAGAAAGGTCTATTGTGTATTGTCTTATATCTATAACCTATTTCTCATTCTCCTTAAGGACTCTCAGAAAGTTTAATCCCATGATTTTGGCTACATCTTCTTTGCTATAACCTCTTTCTAAAAGAGCCTTGGTCAGGACTGGGAATTTCGTTACATCTTCTAGTTCTTGGGGAGGGGATTCAATACCATCAAAGTCAGATCCAATCGCTACATGATCAATGCCTGCCTTGGCGACCAAATGGTCAATATGCTTTAGCACATTCTCAAATGGGGCGTTGGCTTCATGTTTTTGCTTTGCTGAAAGTGCTCCGTACATCTTGCCTACCGATATTTCTTTGTTTGTGCTATCTTTCTTGTGGGTTTTGTAGTAGAGTTTTTTGACTCTTTTCGGGTAGTTGGAATCCAGGAATTCCGAATAGAAATTAACACCTACCACTCCACCATTCTTCTTTAAGGCTTCCAATTGGGCATCTTTCAAATTACGGTAATGCGGAGTCAATGCTGCTGCATTGCTATGGGACACCAACACTGGTTTGCTTGTGATGCTTAATACATCATAAAATGTTTGTTCGCCGGCATGGGAAAGGTCGACCATCATGCCGAGCTCATTCATCTTGCGGATGATATCTTTACCGTGTGCCGTCAATCCTTTTCCTTTTTTGTCCTTGGTCTTTACCTCCATCGCTGCGGCAGTGACCCAAGGCAGGTTATAGTTCCAGGTAAGGGTTAAATAACGGGCTCCACGGTTGTAAAGCGTTTCAAGATAGTCCAGTCGCTCCTCGATCATATTACCTCCTTCTATGCCGATCAGGGCAACGATCTTTCCGTCTTTGTTGATACGTTCGATATCAGCTGAACTTTTTGCCAGTTCAATCTTGTCGGGATTATTGGCAATCAATTTCTCCAAGGCGTCTATTTGGTCATTGGCATGTTTATAGGCATTCTTCTTCCATTTCTTGTCATCAGACCAAACAGCAAATACCTGCACATCCACCCCGCCTTCCTTCAGTCTTGGTAAGTCTGTATGGCCGGTTTTGATTCGTTTGCCGATGTCTTTGCCGGGCAATATGCTTTCCACGATAACGTCATTGTGGCCATCAACAACGATCAGGTCTTGGTGTATCTGTTTATAGTCTTGCCCCATACTGGCAAAAATAGCTCCTCCAAAAAGGATGGTCAATAAAAACTTCTTTTTCATTATTTAGCGTTAAAAATGGTTTCATAGATTACATCCTGTATACGGCTTCGTACGTTTAGATCATAGATTTTTGTAGATACTTGCGGATATACTCTGTTTGACAAAAATATATAAATCAATTGGTTATTCGGGTCTACCCATATACAAGTTCCTGTGTATCCGGTATGGCCGTATACAGAGGGGTTCGCCAATTTAGATGGATAGTCTGCTCCTTTCTTAGGATCATATCGGTCAAATCCCAATCCTCTGCGGCTTGTTTTCGACTGTTTGGAAGTAAATAAATCAATAGTCTCCGGTTTGTAATACCTCACACCACCGTATTCGCCTCGATTCAGCAAGAGCTGTCCGTAGATAGCTAGGTCGTTCGCAGAGGCAAACAAACCCGCATGTCCTGCCACTCCGCCTGCCATTGCTGCGCCTTCATCATGCACATAACCTTGCAATAGAACCTTACGGAAGGCGGTATCCTGTTGGGTAGGAATAATTTGATCTTTTCTGAAACGATCTCTTGGTAGATAGCCAGCGGTTTTCATTCCAATTGGTCTGTACAATAGATCTTGTACATAGTCCTGCATCGGGGTTGAGGTCTCATGTTCCGAAACCTCCTTCATGACATACATGCTGATGTCTGAATAGACATAATTACCAATCGGTTTTACCGGAGAATTCAACATCTCTGGCCACATGACATCCCTGTAGTAGTTATTTTTTAGATAAGCATTGTCAGCAACTTTGACTTGATGGTTTTCATCTTTTGTACTCTGTAGATCGCCTGGTTTGAGATTTTTATAAAACGGGATAAATGGTGTGAAACCTGCTTCATGCAACAGGACGGTACGCAGAGTGATATTAGCTTTATTGCTCTGTTTGGCTTGCCACAGGTAGTGGCCCATGGTGCTGTCCAGGTTGATAATATTGTTTTCTTGCAGATGCATCACGACCGGCGTTGTTCCTGCTATCTTACTGATAGAGGCTAGGTCGTAGATATCATATATGCTATTGGCCTGCTTTTTCTCGTACGTATGATAACCGTAAGCCTTTTCAAAGATTACCTGTCCATCTTTTATAGCCATGACCATCATGCCCGGTGCAGCATGCTGTTCAACGGCATCTTTGGCGATGGCATCAATTTGGTTGGTCATTTTTGCGATATCCAGCCCCGATTGTCTTCCTTTGCTGTACTGTAATCTTGTTTGGGTCGTTTTATTCGTTCCTGCGGTGATGCCTAAACCCCCGAAGATCGACATCGCTGCGTTCTCTTGGGCTTCTTCTTCCAGACTAGGCGCTGTCAATATACTTGCAAAGCGACCTAAGTTGGCAGCAGACAAGCCAATATTGATGTAATTGATATCCTTACCGAATTTACAAAGAATGACATCCTTCCGATTAACTGCTGATTGGATGACCATAGCCAATTGTCCTGGTCTAAACTCTTCTTCCGTTCCTGCAACGATGATGGTATTGTAGTATTTTGTATGCTCATCATATTGGTCAAAACCAAAGCTTTTCACTTCTCCATAGCGTTGTAATTGCTGAATGAAAGGCGCATATTTTACGCTGTCTGCACTGATCACAGCAATCCTACGTTCATCCAAGCGCTTAAAAGGCAGGATGTTCCTTTGGTTGTTTAGAAGAACTGTTTGATTGGTGATGACCTGTTTATACTGCGCTTGACTGATGGAATACCCGCATAACAGGAATATTGTAAGGAGGTTTAAAAAACGAATCATAATTGTTTTTAGGATTTCTTATTGTAAATGTACTAATAAAACGCACAAACACGCATTCCCGACGTGTAATAATTCTGTATATTTGAGAATGCCCGAATTGATGGACAATAAAACCGTTTTCACACTCCTAGAGGTATCTCGAAGCATTCAAAAGACTATTGCTGAGCGATACAAGAGTCTTTATTGGATTAAGGCGGAGATGAATAAATTGAACCATTATTCCCATTCAGGGCATTGCTATCCCGAATTATTAGAGAAAAAAGAAGGTAAGGTGGTTGCAGAGATGCGGTCTATTTTATGGAAGATGGACTACCAACGCATAAACAGGCAGTTCTTGGAAGTCCTTGGCGAACCCTTAAGGGAAGGCATTACCATGCTCTTCCAAGCCGGTATTTCCTACGACCCACTTTATGGGTTCAGCCTTAAGATTGTGGATATTGACCCGACTTTCGTTCTTGGGGAACTCGAAAAAGAGAAACGAGAAAGCATTAAGAAACTAACAGAAGAAGGTGTTTTTGATGCCAATAAAAGACTGCCTTTTCCCCTTATTCCAAAGCGCTTGGCGATTATCTCCGTAGAAACCAGCAAAGGGCTTTCCGATTTCTTTAAAATCATCAATGGCAATCCTTGGGGTTATAAAATAGAATGCACCCTGTTCCCCGCCTTGTTGCAAGGTGATAAATCCATCAGTTCCATTATTAAACAATTGGAGGTCATAGCCAATAAATTGGAAGATTTTGATGCCGTTGCGATCATTCGTGGTGGTGGAGGTGATGTCGGATTGAGCTCCTACAACAATTATTTCCTGTCGAAAGCAATTGCCATTTTCCCGATTCCCGTACTTAGTGGAATTGGTCACTCGACAAATGAAACAGTCAGTGAGATGGTTGCTTATAAGAATGCCATTACACCGAGTGAACTGGCAGACTTCCTGCTACAGAAGTTCCACAACTTTGCCATTCCTGTAGATAATGCGCAGGAAAGAATGCTAAGGGCCGTTAGAAGGAACTTTGAAGAGGAAAACCTCAAATTAAAACACATCGTTTCATCTATTTCCTGGAACTCTAAGACCTTATTATTAAAAGATAAGTCAGAATTAAGTGGCCTGCAAACCCATCTAATCAGGTTCAGTAGGCAAAACATCAAGGAAAATCAAGCGCAATTGCAGCATTTGGAACGGATGCTGGGAATCGTGAATCCCATCCATATTTTAAAAAGAGGCTTCAGCATCGTTAGAATAGATAGTAAATCTGTCCATAAATTGGATCAGGTCGAAATAGGGGCCGAATTGGAAATCCAATTGGAAGACGGAAAGATCATTTCTAAAGTAATTAACAAAGAATCAAACCATGGAAAATAAATACAGCTATAAAGATGCATTCGAGGAGCTTCAGCTTATTGTCTCCGATATTGAATCAGGAGATATTGCGGTCGATGAACTGACTGCCAAGATCAACAGGGCGTCTGAACTATTGACTATCTGCAAGGCTAAACTAACAGCTTCAGAAGCAGAAGTAGAAAAACTATTGCAGAAACTGGAGAATGAAAACAAAGCTGGAGAAGCAGATTTTGAATAATCCCAGTAACCTTTTTTAGGTTTTTCGCCATCTAAATTAAATCAATCAGCATATAACTTCTTGGAGTTAAAGGAAAAGCTATTTCTAAAAGTAAATATTTTTGCGTTATTTTGCGCTGTTTAGAATTAGTCTTAATTGCCCTTGCTCAAAAACATCTATATATTACTAGTCTTCCTGAGCCTTCCATTTGTATCATTTGCTCAGTTATTCTCTATTTCTGGTTCCGTGAGGGACAGCAAAGGGCAGGCATTGAGCAATGTAAACATTGAGATCGCAGAGAAGCCTAATTTTAATAGTTTAAGTGATGAACAAGGTTTGTTTATCATTCAAAATCTACCCCAAGGCACCTATCAACTTAAGTTTTCCCATATTGGTTTCAAACCGATTACTAGGACCATCAAACTTGATAATAACCGTGAGACCCATATTGTTTTCAATCAGGATGAGGTCAATATCGATGAAGTATATGTGACAGCCAAGGAGTCCAAAAACATAGGTACGAGTTCGATTATCACCCGAGATGCCATGCAGCATCTGCAACCTTCGAGCTTTACAGACCTGTTGGAATTATTACCGGGAGGTCAAACCAAGAATCCCGATCTTGATCAGGTCAACGGAATCAATCTTCGGACAGCCAATGGTGCATCCATGTCCGCTTATTCCACAGGTTCTTTAGGAACCATGTTTTCAGTGGATGGCA
>WPCJ01364662.1_pt1 | contig 12168 bp, 7 predicted proteins | sample 5399831 | NCBI WGS metagenome assembly WPCJ01 (sample SAMN12869470, study PRJNA574797) | sludge metagenome | isolation source: wastewater treatment of pH10 | place: China:Beijing | collected 2019-05-20 | reverse complement strand
ACGATCGCTGCAGCACCGGTTGCGCCCGTCGCAACCGCTCCGGCCCGCGTCGCCGCGGTTGAACCGCAGCAGAAAGCACGCCTCGCCAGTGCAACTGCAACGCCTGAGGAAGCTGCTCCTGAGGCGCCTGCGAAGGCCGCTGAAGCTACCGGCGCGCTGCCGACTTTCCGCTGGCCGGTGCGTGGCCGCGTTGCCACCGGCTACGGCGCCAAGACCAACGGCAAGTCGAATGACGGCATCAATATCGCGGTGCCGGAAGGCACGCCGGTCAAGGCCGCCGAAGATGGCGTCGTCGCTTATGCCGGCAACGAACTCAAGGGCTACGGCAATCTCGTGCTGGTGCGTCACTCCAACGGCTACGTCACTGCCTATGCGCATGCAAGCGAGCTGATGGTGAAGCGTGGCGAGACCATCAAGCGTGGTCAGGTCATCATGAAGTCGGGTCAATCGGGCGAAGTATCGTCGCCGCAGCTGCACTTCGAAATCCGCAAGGGCTCGTCGCCGGTCGATCCGCTGCAGTTCCTCAACGGGGCTTAAGACACCAATTCAATTCATCGAACACGACGGCGCCTTCGGGCGCCGTTCTTTTTGCACGCATCGCGCGTAGAAGAATACTCATGTGCCGCGTGCGCCACGCTCTGCAGCATTCTCGCATCAGCCTCACGCGATCGTCGACGCGCATATAGCCACATGATCTATTCGATGTGGGCTGTATGATTCGGGGGCAAGCGCATGATCGGGCGATCACTGTGCGGACGTAGTAGCATCGATAGATACTTGCGATCGACGGCTCTTGCCGCGGGATTGCTGATCTGGATGCAGCTATCGGCGTGCGCGAGCGATGCATTCGGCTTCGGCGCGCGTTCAACCAACGATTCACCCAACCTGCCGGCGCAGTTTCCGAGCCAGTACGATCAGACCTGGACTCTCGACATGATCGGCGCTGGTGCGGCCTATGCGCGCGGCTATACCGGCGCTGGTGTGCTGGTGACCGTCGCGGACACCGGTTTCGACACCACCAATGCGGCGCTGGTCAGCAAGCTGCGGCTCGATCTCGCGCGCAATTACATCGCGGTCAACGGCGTGCCCTACAATCCGATGGATGTTTCGCCTTTGCTCGAAAAGGAGAAAATCGGGCACGCGACGCACGTCTCTGGCATCATCGCCGCGCAGAAATTCGACAACCCCGGCCTGTTCATGCACGGCGTCGCCTATGACGCGTCCATCGTGCCGATCCGGATGCTGAACGACAAATATTCGGATTTCGCGCCTGACATCGAGCTTCCCAGTGCGTCGGCGCTGAACTACTTCGCCTCGCTGCCCGGCACCATGATCTACAATGCGAGCTACGGTCCGAGCATTCCCGAGAAGGCGCCGCCGCAGCAGGTGTGGTATCTGACGCCTTACTACACCAACATCGAAGGCAGCGCCGCGCGCAATGTGCTTGCAGCTGGCAAGATCATCGTCGCGGCGGCCGGCAACGATCGCTACGAGCATCCCGATGCCGGACGCAATCCGTCCGGGCTGGGGCTGTTGCCTTACATCACTCCGTATCACGCCAACACCGGCGTGTATTACGATCCATCTGGACAGTTGAATTTCTCCGACCTGCAATATCAACGCGGGCAGATCATTGCCGTGATGTCGGTCGGCGAAGACAAGACGCCCGCGATCTACTCGAATTTCTGCGGCGTGACGGCGAGCTGGTGCGTCGCCGCGCCTGGTGGGGCAGGGAACGCAGTCCCCAACGTTTATGCGCCGTTTGACGGTAACACCTATAAATTCCTCTACGGCACCTCGATGGCGGCGCCGGCCGTGTCGGGCGTGCTCGCAGTAATGGTGCAGGCCTTTCCCGGCTATGATGCGCAGGATCTGTCGCACCTGTTGTTCTCGACCACGGAAGATCTCGGTCATGCCGGCATCGATGCCGTATTCGGTCAGGGGCTGATCCGGCTCGATCGCGCCATCGCCGGCCCGACAGCGCTGCCTGCGGGGGACAGCGTCAATGTCGATCCGGACAAGATGACGTATTGGAGCATGCCGCTGGTTACGGACGGCGCCTTCAGCAAGGTTGGCGAGGGCGTGCTCACCGTATCCGGCCGCACGACCGCAATGGGCGATGTCGATGTCACTGGGGGCACGCTCGCCGTCGACGGCACGCTGAGCCTTGCCGCCGGCAATCTGCATGTGCAGGGCGCGGGCACGCTGGCCGGTTTCGGCACCATCCATGGCGATACGTCGATCGCCGGCACGCTGTCGCCGGGCAAGATGGTCAATGTCGATGACTTCCTGCTGCACAATCCTGGCCAGTCGAGCGCCACTCTCATCGGGAATTCCGCGGGCACACTGACATTCAACGGCAATGTCACGCTGTCGCCGACGGCGACCACGCGCATCGATATCGACGGCCTGTACAGCCTGCCGGGCGGTCCCGGAACCTATGACAGGATCATCGTCAGCGGCGCCGGCCACACGTTCTGGGCCAGCGGCACGCTGGTGCCGGTGCTGCGTGGCAGTGTCGGGACGCTGAGCAGTTTCGCGCCGGCCATCGGCAACAATTTCGATATCGTGCAGGCGGTCTCTGGCGCGCATACGGCCGGTGTGTTCACCGCACTGACGCAGCCGGCCGACGGCATGTCGTCGAACATGCGGCTCGACGTGATTTACAACAGCGCCTTCATCGCGCTCGCGGTGACGCCGTCGAGCTTTGCCGAATTCGCATCCCGTGCCGAGCTTGGCTCCGCACCGCATATCGTCGCGGACATGCTCGACCGTCGCCGCGTTGCGCCGGGCGAGATGCCGTCGGCCAGCGACAAGGCGCTGTTCGATGCGATCTACCGGCTGCCGAGCGAACAGAAATACGCCGATGGTCTCTATCAGCTCACCGGCCCCGGTCAGCCCGCTGTCATGAGCGCCATGGCGCAGACCTTTCAGGGCTTCATGGGACCGATCGCAGATCGTCAGAATGCGCATGTGTTGAACGGTTCGGCCGGCTTGGTCGGCACCGCGCAGGCGTTCGCCATGACCTATGACGGGCGCATCATGAATGCGACGACAAGCCAGGCTTTCGCCAGCCTCGACCAGCCGCGCGCCGAACAGGGCTGGACCGTATGGGGACAGGGCTTCGGCCGCTGGAGCACGGTCAATGGCAGTGGCAATGCCGATTTCGCCGGCTCGCGCACCACCAGCAGCGGCTTCGTGATGGGCGCCGATCGCATCGTATCGGCCAGCCTGCTTGCAGGCGCGGCCTTCGGTTTCGCGCGCACCTCCTCTGCCAGCGAGGGAACGACCGGGACGTCGGACACCTATGCCGGCGCGGCCTATGCGACATGGACACCAGGCGCGGCGAAGCTCGACCTGCGCGTCGCCGCGGGCCCGAGCCAGATCTCCACCTCGCGCCAAACCATTCTGCTCCCCGGTGCCATCAATGGTGCGGTGAACGGTTTCGGCACTGCGGTCAATCTGGAGGCGGGCTATCTGATCCCGGTGTGGCAGCAGGCCGTGCTGCAGCCGTTTGCCGGTCTCGGCTGGCAGGGCTTTCGTCGCGGCGCCTATGCCGAGAACCAGCAGCCCTTCGGCCTCGCATATGATGCGCAATTCTACGACAAGCTCACCGCCACACTGGGCCTGTCGGTCAGCGCGCAGCTGCGCACGCTCGACGGCATGACCTTGATGCCCGAACTGCGCATCGGCTGGGGCCACGATCTGCGCGACACCACGCTGATCACCCAGGCTGCGTTGCTCGATACGCCGTTCACGGTCGAGGGCGCGCGACCCGGCCGCGATGCCGGGCTGGTCGGCTTCAAGCTGTCGGGCTGGCGCAGCGAGAACTTCCGTCTGTATGGATCCTACAACGGAGAATTGCGCAGCAACGCAGTCAGCCATCAACTGGCGGCGGGCGTGCGCTTCAGCTGGTAGCCTGAATGCGGCAGAAGCGATGTCGACGGTCTCGTGGACGGTCAGATCGACATCCCATCCGATACGAATCTGATTTCGAACTTCACCCCAAGCTCCGACGTCGCCAGCTTGATCGACGCACCATGGGCGCGCAGCATCGATTGAACGATAGCAAGCCCCATGCCGGTGCCGCCTTGTTCGCGGCGGGTGGTGAAGAAGGCATCGAAGATACGGCTGCGGTTCTGTTCGGAAATGCTGTCGCCATCATTGCTGACAAAAAGGCGCAGATCGTTAGGCGCGGAAGCGGCCGTGATAGTGAAATGCTTTGCACCATGACGCGCGGTGTTGTCTGCGAGATGCGCAAGCACGATCAGCAGATTGTCCGCAGACATGACGATCGCGGCCTCGATATCGCCCTCGGCCCGGCAATCCAGCTGAGGAAAGCGCCGCTGCAGCTCGCCGATGACTGCGGCGAGCGAGCTGGATGCGATTTCCGGCGCGGACTCCGCGCGGGCGAGATCGCGCAGGCGATGCATGATGACAGCGAGCCGGTCGGTGTCGGCAATGATATTGGCCAGGAATCTCTGCTGCTCGACGATCGTGAGCGATGCTGGATCGGACTGGATGGAATCCTGCAACAGTTCTGCGGCGCCCTTGATGGAGGTGAGGGGCGACTTCAGTTCATGGGTCAGATGCGCGGTAAAGGTCGACATATGGTCGGTGCGCACGGCCAGTTGTTCGGCGAGGCCAAGAAAGTTGCGCGACAGCAGCGCGAAATCGCGCGTGCCATAATGCGCCAGCGGCCGAAACGCCTGCGAATCGCCGCGGCGGATGTCGGCAATCCGACTGATCAGGTCGTGCATCGGGCGCACGATGGTGCGGGCAAAAACGAGCCCGATCAACAACGTCACGCAAAGCACGGCGAGGCCGGCGAGAATGAATTTGCCGCGCTCGTTATAGAGGTGCTCCATCATGTTGCTGGGCGTCCGCGACAGATAGATCGCGCCGGCCACCTGTTTTTGCACGATCACGGGAATGGCGACGAAGACGCGCAGGCCTGTGCCGCGATTGATCGAATAGATCGGTGGCGGCGGCTTGTCGGGAATGCGGATGCGCAGCGCGCCGCCGTAACGACCGTGCAGCGCTGTTGCGACTTCCGGCAGGTGAGCCAGCGACAGGCCGATTTCGTCGCGGCCAGCGATCACCGTTCCGTTGAAATCGACGACACGGAGGCCAGCCAGCGTGATGCGCTGGGTGCTACGGAGCAGTGGCTGCAGTTGCGATCCGATATGCTCATAGGTTGGGTCGGTTGGTGCTGCCGGCTTTTGCGCATCCGGCCTCATGATCTGCAGATCCTCGCCGGCAAGATCTAGCTTCGGCTTGATCGGCACGAAGTCGTCATCGGGAGATGGGAGATCCTTGTCGGCGACGACGGCGCCGAGCTTGATGCCATCCGGGATTTTCTGTTCGACCTTCTCGGCGAAGATGGTCGACAACGCCGCCCCCTGGGCGATCAGCTCGGACTCGGTCTGGCGGATCAGCTGGTTGTCGTAGAGGCGGAAGATGAAGAGGCCGGCGAGGGGCAGCGTCATCACCAGCACCAGCGATGCGAAGATGATAAAGCTGAGGGACGGTCGCCATTTCTGGCGAGGATGTCGCGACATCATTCCTGCAGCTCGCAACGGCCGAGCCTGAAGCCGACGCCGTGGACCGTTTCCACTGCATTGTCACATCCGCTCGCGGCGAACTTGGCGCGGATGTTGCGGATATGGCTGTCGATGGTGCGATCCGAGACCTGCATATTGGCGCGATATGCGGCAGCCATGATCTGATCGCGGGTGAACACCAGCGTTGGCCGTGCCGCCATGGTCTTGAGAATATCGAACTCGATCGCGGTCAGTGTCAGCGGCGCATTGCGCAGGCGCGCGATATGCGCGGGCGGATCGATGATGAGATCGCCATGGGACAATGGGCGTCCATTGTCGCTATCGGTTGGGGCCTGAACGATCGACCTCCTCAGTCGAACATTGACCCGCGCGACGAGCTCGCGCGGGCTGAACGGCTTTGTCACATAATCGTCGCCGCCGATTTCGAGACCGAGAATGCGATCGATTTCCTCGTCACGGGCGGAGAGAAACAGGATCGGCACGTCCGAACTCTTGCGGATCCGGCGGCAGACTTCGAGACCGTCGATCTCGGGCATGCCGATATCGAGGATGATCAGCGATGGCCGCTCGGTCGTGAAACGCGTGAGCGCCTCGGCGCCATCTTTGGCCGTTACTGGCGCGAACCCGGCTTTGCGGAGCGCCACGCAAATGACATCGCGAATATGCGGATCGTCATCGACCACCAGAATGCTATGCGTCATTGAATGCTCGTGGTGGGGGCGTCGAGGCGATTGCTTTTTTGCAGGGCGGTCTTGGGAGCATCGATCCGATCGAGATAACGCTGCAGGCGCCAGCCGCGAATGGTCCATGCTCTCCAGGAACTTAACTCCGCCCGCTGCTGGCGGGCAAGCTCGTCGCGATTGATCTTGAGCGGCGTCTGATGGTCCGGGCGGATGGCGATGTAGCGATCGAGGGCCGGAAGTGCCTGCGGGCCGAGACTGACCAGATAGGACGTATCGAGGAAAGGGCCGTTGCCACCCATTTCGCGGCAATCGGCCACATTGTAGTCGGCAACGATGGCCGCAAAATTCACGAATGTGCAGAGATAGAGCACAGAGACCAGCGCGATCAGGTTGGCGCGGACCAGCCAGCGATTGGAGCGGCGCAGCACCAGGCGCAGCAGGATGAAGACGAGGCCGAGCGCCACCTGCGCCATCCAGATGAAGGCGGCAACGCGCCAGTAAGTCAGCGAATAGGCTTCCACATAGCGGTCAAGGCGCAGGATCGACGACAGCACGAGCATCAGGTTCTGTGCAGTCCAGATCACGATCAGAATATCGCTAATCCGCTTGCGTTGTGGTGTTTGCTCGATCTCGCTGGCATGGAGGATGAAGCCGGCTGCGAGCAGGGCCGTGACGATCAGCGGATAGGCGCCGCGATGGGCGTAGGCGGCATAGGTCATGCCATCCGGGAGGGTGACGCCGCCCCAGAGATAGAGGAGGTCGAGCACCGTCTGCACGGCGAACAGCAGATTGAAAAGGACGAGCGAACGAAAGACGGCCGTAGGCCCGAACAACTGGCTCGGTTGCACCGCGGGCAGATCGATGGCGGCGTCGGCGGCCGGCATCTCCTCCTGCGGCAATACTGCTGCGTTGCGCCGTGCGGCAGTGAATTTCACGCAGACGAAGGGCCAAGTCACCGACAGGATCGCAAACCAGAATAAAGTGCGTGACAGACTGATCTGAGAAGCACCGCGATTGATATCGATGGCGCCGATCCAGTATTCGATCATCGGATTGGCCGATGCGAACAGCGCCAGAAAGACAGCGCCGAACGCCAGCGGCACGATCCAGGCCACGAGCATGCTGGTCGTCAGCGTCCCGTGACCGGAGCGTGCGAGATCGGGCAGTAACCGGAACGGTCCCGCGATCAGAAGACGGCGTGCGGCGGACAGGCGGTCCAGCAATTTCGTTTGCAGCGGCGCGATAATCATGATGGCGGCAAGAGCCGTTCCGAAGACGCCGCACGCGGCGGATGCGACGTTGACGCTCGTGATAACGGGGGCGAGCGTCATCGCGAGCACAGCGCTTGCGCGCAGGCCGGTCGGGATATTCGCGAGGTGCGGATTCGCAATGGCGGTGCAGACGATCAGAATGAGGGCGAAGATCGCAAGGGAGATGCCGATCGTCTGGTCATAGAACAGCCAGTCGGCTGCGGCGGTTGCGCATAGAGCAATGGCCAGGGGACGCAGTACCGAATTCCTGATCGATGCGTCCGCATCTGCGGTCGCGGATAAGTCCGTCATCGGCTCCAGCCCTTTCACGGTTTGACGGAATGGCGCTGCCGTGACGAAGCTCGTGGCAGGTTCGCAGAGCCACCAGCCGTCATTTGCGAGGCGTGTCGGGATAGGCATTGCAGTCTTTCGTCACAGCGGCGATGCGCCATCTGTGAGCTGCACGATTGCACTTGTTGCGCGGCAGCCCGGCAGAATTTCAGGAGTTTTGTGCAGATATTGCGTAGAGCCCATTTCCACTCTCGCCAAGCCTGTGGAGCTGCTGCTACGCGACGTTCGAACGATCCATAACCGGGTGTGAAGGATAGTCGCGATGTCGAACTGGGAGCGTCTGGCGGTTGCAGTTCTGTGGCTGGCCGGGTTGATACTTGTCGCCATAGGCGCCTGCCTGAACGATCCCTATCTGGCGATTGTGCGCGGACGTGCACCGACGCTGATCGCCGTTGCCAGTGTGCTCGTCGTCGGCTGGCTGTTGTGGCGCCGAAGCTGGCACCGCGGCTGGATCGCCGGGAGATTGCTGTTGTTGCTCTGGTGCATCGTGCCGCTGGCGCTGGTGTCATCGAAGCTGATATTCCAACAGCGCAAGGCCGCTGTCCTTGCCGCGAATAGTCCGCAGGCGCGCGAATTGGGCCGGCACTTCATGGTCGGCTATCGCCGCGCGCAGGACATCGCACCACTGGTCGCCAAGGGCTTGATCGGTGGCATCTATGTGACCCATCACAACATCAAGGGGCGCACGGCTGCAGCACTGAAGGCTGAGATCGCGGATTTGCAATCGATGCGGCGTGCGGCGGGACTGCCGCCGCTGATCGTCGCGGCGGATCAGGAGGGCGGCATCGTCTCGCATCTGTCACCGCAGCTTACGGCCCTGCCGGCGTTGGCGACATTGACTGCGTTGCCCAGCGACGAACGCTTACATCAGGCCACGGAGTTCGGTAGAACGCATGGACGTGAGCTGGCCGAAATCGGCGTAACGCTGAATTTCGCTCCGGTGCTGGATATGCGAGAGTCCAGTCAGCGCCATCGTTTCGATTTCAACAGCCTGATCGGGCAGCGCTCGATCTCCAGCGATCCCGTCGTCGTGGGCGAGGTGGCATCTGCCTACGTCGCTGGTTTGCGCGAGTTCGATATTGGCGCCACCGTCAAACATTTTCCCGGCCTCGGACGTGTTGCTGCGGACACCCATCATTTTCGGGCGCGGCTGGAGACGCCGGTCGGTGAGCTAGAGAAAACCGACTGGCTGCCATTCCGCGACCTCCTGAAACAGCCGCAGACGCATCTGATGATCGGCCATGTCGCGCTGGCGGCGATCGATCCGGATCGGGCGGCGTCGCATTCGAAGCGCGTGGTCACCGATCTCGTGCGTGAGAAATGGGGCTATCAGGGCGTCATCGTCACAGACGATATGGTGATGGGGGCGGTCTATCAGCACGATATCTGTGCGGCGACGGTCGAGGCGATCAATGCCGGCGTCGACCTGTTGCTCGTCGCCTTCGACGGCACGCAGTTCTACCGCATCTTCACCTGCGCGCTGGCGGCCTCGGAACAAGGCCGCCTCGATCGGGATATGTTGGAAAAGAGTGGCCGGCGCTTGAGCGATGTCTCGCCGCGTCGGTCTTCGTAGGATGGGTTGAGCGACGCGATACCCATCACCACAATCTCCGAGCGCGTGGTGATGGGTATCGCTCCGGCGCTAGCGCGCCTGCGCTCCACCCATCCTACGTCAGCGAGTTACTTCGTCGTCAGCTTCACCCCAAGCCGCCCCGCCAGTTCCTGCACGAACTGCCAGGCCACGCGGCCGGAGCGGGAGCCGCGGGTGGTTGACCATTCCAGCGCTTCGCGTTGCAGCTGGGCGTCGTCGATTTCGATGCCGTAATGGCTGCAATAGCCGCGGACCATGGCGAGATATTCGTCCTGGTTGCATTTGTGGAAGCCGAGCCAGAGGCCGAAGCGGTCCGACAGCGAGACCTTTTCTTCCACCGCCTCGCCAGGATTGATCGAGGTCGAACGCTCGTTCTCGATCATGTCGCGGGCGAGCAAATGGCGGCGGTTCGAGGTCGCATAGAGGATGACGTTTTCGGGCCGGCCCTCGATGCCGCCTTCGAGCACGGCCTTGAGCGACTTGTAGGACGCGTCATTGCCGTCGAAGGAGAGGTCGTCGCAGAACACGATGAAGTAGAAATCCGAGGCGCGGATCTGCGCCATCAGCAGCGGCAGGCTCTCGATATCCTCGCGGTGGATTTCCACCAGCTTCAGCCGACCGTCGACCGACGGGCTGGCATTGATGCGCGCATGCGCGGCCTTGACCAGCGACGACTTGCCCATGCCGCGGGCGCCCCAGAGCAGGGCGTTGTTGGCGGGCAGGCCGTTGGCGAAACGGCGGGTGTTCTCGATCAGCGTATCGACCTGCTGGTTGATGCCCTGCAGGAGGTCGAGCTCCACGCGGCTGACCTTCGGCACCGGAGCGAGGCGCCCGTCGGGGTGCCAGATGAAGGCGTGGGCGCTGGCCAGAGAATCGGCATTGGAGTTTCTGGGCGCGGTCGCGGCCATGTTGGCGGCGATCGCTTCCAGGGCCACGGCGATGCGCTCGTCCAGGCCGGGGGCGGCCATCGGTCGCGGGCGCTTGGCGGCGGTCTTGCGGGCGGGAACCTTGGCGGCTTTGGGGGCAGGGCGGCGGCTGGTTTTATTGGCTTTTTTCGGCATTTTTGACTTTCCTCGGCCCGCACCCTTAACCATCCGGGAACAGCTCCGCAAGCGGTACAAACGCTTGTACATCAAGGGGGTTAGGAGCGTTGCAATTGGCTTGCCGGCCGCTATAGTCCGCGCCGAATTCGCGAGGGCCGGCTTTCCGCGGCTGCGTCGCCGGTCATTTCCAGCCCTATTGAGGACTTTCGATGTTCATTACCCCTGCGTTCGCCCAGGCCGCAGCTGCCGGCAACGACACCAACAGCATGCTGATGTCGCTGCTGCCTTTCGCGCTGATCTTCGTGATCATGTATTTCCTGATCCTGCGTCCGCAGCAGAAGAAGGTCAAAGACCACGCCGAAATGGTGAAGAACATCCGCCGCGGCGACACCATCGTCACCTCGGGCGGTCTGGTCGGCAAGGTCACCAAGGTGGTGGACGACGAGCAGGTCGAGTTCGAACTCGCCGAGGGCGTTCGCGTGCGCCAGCTGCGTTCCATGATCTCGGGCGTGCGCACCAAGGGTGAGCCGGCCAAGGAGAAGGGCGAAAAGACCGAGGCCAAGGACGACGCGGCGGCGAAGTGATCGCAGCGACGCCCATCCTCGAATCCTGACGGACCTGTTCGATGTTGTATTTCTCACGGTGGAAGGCGCTGGGCATCATCCTGACGGCGCTGCTCGTCTGCCTGTTCGCTGTGCCGAACTTCTTTCCCGAAGCCACCGTGAAGACCTGGCCGAAATGGGCGCAGCGCCATCTGGTGCTGGGCCTCGACCTGCAGGGCGGATCCCACATCCTGCTCGAGGTCGACGCAAACGCGGTCAAGAAGGACAAGCTCGACCAGGTGCGCGACGACGTGCGCCGTACCCTGCGCGACATCAATCCTCGCGTTCAGTATACGGGCCTGAATGTCCGCGGCGACGCCGTCGAAGTGCGTATCACCAAGGACACCGACGTTCCGAACGCGCTCGCCAAGCTGCGTGAGCTGTCGCAGCCGCTCGGCGGCATCATGGGCCAGAGCGGCGCGCGCAGCCTGGAAGTCTCCGACGCCGGCGGCGGCCTGATCCGCCTCACCGTGCCGCAGGCGGCGATCAACGATCGCCTGCGCCAGTCGGTCGATCAGTCGCTGCAGATCATCGAGCGCCGTATCAACGAACTCGGCACCGTGGAGCCGCTGATCCAGCGTCAGGGCCTCGACCGCGTGCTGGTCCAGGTGCCGGGCCTGCAGGATCCGTCGCGCCTGAAGGAGCTGCTCGGCAAGACCGCGAAGCTCGATTTCCGCATGGTCGATACGTCGATCCCGGCCGAGCAGGCGCAGGGCAGGGTGCCGGCGGATTCCGATCTGCTGATGAGCTCCTCGTCGCCCAAGGTGCCGTATCTGGTGAAGAAGGAAGTGCTGGTTTCCGGCGCCGATCTCACCGATGCGCAACCGGGTTTCGACCAGCGCACCAATGAGCCGATCGTATCGTTCCGCTTCAACACCGCGGGCGCCCGCAAGTTTTCCGAGGCGACGACGAAGAATGTCGGCCTGCCTTTCGCCATCGTGCTGGACAACGAGGTCGTCTCGGCGCCGGTCATCCGCGAGCCGAACACCGGCGGCTCCGGCCAGATCTCCCGCAGCTTCACGGTGCAGGGCGCCACCGATCTCGCCATCCTGCTGCGCGCCGGCGCGCTGCCGGCGCCGTTGTC
>WPCJ01242145.1_pt1 | contig 12169 bp, 7 predicted proteins | sample 5399831 | NCBI WGS metagenome assembly WPCJ01 (sample SAMN12869470, study PRJNA574797) | sludge metagenome | isolation source: wastewater treatment of pH10 | place: China:Beijing | collected 2019-05-20 | reverse complement strand
CCAGAAATAGTTTCCTTACTCCATTTTCACTACCGTAAATCGTATAGTAAACTCCGTTCCATTATCTCTTTTTAGCTCAATTCTGCCCTCTAACTGGTCTACCAGCGTGGTTACAAGTTGTATGCCAAGGCTTTCAGGATTTTCCAAATCGAAACTTTCAGACACACCCATTCCATTATCTGATACTATTAAAATAAAATTGTTGCTCTTTGATGCCTCGTTATTGTTTCCTGTTGTATTGTTACTTTCCTGAAACTCTTCACTACAAAATTTGATTTGAATTTGCCCATCGTTTTCTCTGTCGTGAAAGGCATGTTTGAGAGAGTTAGAAACAAGTTCATTGATGATTATGCCTAATGGAACTGCAGTATCCATATCAAGGAAAATGTTCTTTTCCAGATTCATATTTAAGCTGGTACTGGCATTTCCAAGCTTGTATGTCTGGAAAAGATTTTTAACGAGTTCTTCCACATAAGATGAAAAGTTTAGTGTATCGAGCCCTCCACCTTTGTACAGTTCCTCATGGATAAGGGCCATGGATATTACTCTATCCTGACTTTCTTTGAAGGCTTCCAGAACTTCCGAATCATTTACATATTTTTTATTATTAAATTTTTCAGCCTGGAGATCAAGCAGGGAGGAAATTACCTGCAGATTATTTTTGATCCTATGATGAATTTCTTTTTTGCGGGCAGTCTCGATATTTTCAAGGAATTTTTCTGTCTCTTTTCTTTCGGTCACATCGTAAATCGTACCCTGATAAAATTCCGGCTTTCCAGTCTCTCGCTGAATTTTCTGATAAACCTCATTTATCCATCTGATTCTTCCATCCCTGTGTTTTATACGAAATTCTATTTCTTCGTAATCTGCGGATTGAGGACTTCGAATTTTTTCCTCTTCTTCGAGCACAAAAGATAGGTCATCAGGAAGGATTATGTCTTTCCACTTTACCCAGGACATGAACTCCTCTTCGCTATACCCGGTGATCTCTTCAACAGCGCCATGCAGGAATATAGGAACAAAGTCTTCATCGAGCTGGAAAGCAATCCCATGGAAATTCTTTATAAAAGAGCTATATTTCCTTTCACTCGCTTCAACCTTTTCTATTGCAAGTTTCCACTCCGTAATATTTTTAATTACTCCAATAGCTCTGTATACTTTTCCTTCGTCATTTTTTAGCCAGACTCCAGAGTTTTCAGCATAAACATAGTTCCCATCCATTTTTCTGAACCTGAACTCTACTCGAAATTTATTCTCTCCTTCAAAAGACTTCCTGAGGCCATCAAGCAGTTCTGTCCTATCTTCAGGATGCACATACTCTAACAAGATCGATTTGTCCAAGTTTTCGAACTCTTTAGGGTCGTACCCTGTTACTTCCAAGATGGCTCCTGCCAATATGAGTTCACATGTTTCAAGATTGAAATCAAATACAACCTGTCCTGTTTGTTCGGTTGCTATACGATATCTTTCCTCATTTTCTCGAAGTTGAACTTTAGCAAGCTTGGCACTTGTAATATCTTTTAGTAAGCCAATAGCTCCGTAAGGCTGACCTTCATGATCTGTAAGGCAGACCCCGCTGTTTTCTACATAAATACAAGTCCCATCCTTTTTTCTTAACCTTGATTCTTCCTTAAATTTGCCGCCTGTGCCTCTCACTTTCTGGAATTTTTCACCCTTAGAATTCCAATCTGCAGGATAGATGTTTTTGATCCAGACATCCTTCCCCAACTCATTAAATTGTTTATAACTGTATCCTGTAACTTCTTCTATGGCGCCCGCCCAACTGCTTTTATTTGTTCTTAAATCATATTCATATACAATTTGTCCTGTCTGCTCTGTGACAAACCTGTACCTTTCTTCACTCTTCCGAAGTTCTTTTTCTGCTTTTTTACTCTCAGTTATATCTCTGGCAATAACAGAGATAGCAGTCAGCTTTTTAGAGGCATCGTAAACCGGAGAAAGAGTTAATGAGACATTTATTATTCTGCCATCCTTTCTTAACCGTAAAGTCTCGTAATGGTGGATTCTATCCCCCTGTTGAATAAGCTCAGCCAATTCTTTTGTTTCTTCCATTAATATAGGTGGTTCCAGGATGGATACGGGCTTTCCAAGAATTTCTTTAGCTGAATAACCGTAAATTTGCTCTGCACCTTTATTCCAACTGGTAATAATTCCATCAAATGATTCAGTTACAATAGCATCGTTTGATGATTCCACGATATTTGCCAGGTTCTGGATTTTTTCTTCTGACTTTTTATGCCTGGAACTTTCGATCTGTTCCCACTTTTCTTCTCTTTTAATCAAAGCAAATTGATGGTTAATGACCACATCGATGATGTCGGTTGCATTGAGCCTGTCGAGAGAATAGGTGCATAGAACCATCATCTGGTAGTTACCTATGATACTGTCCAATTTCGTTTCATAATCAGCAAAACTACCCCAATCCTTTTTTTCCAAGTGGAAAATATTTTCAGTTAGTCTCAAACCTTCATAGCCATTACTTAATGCTTTGTCGAGTTTTTTTACCAAGTCGTTTAATAACCTCTCCGAATCGGAAATACCTTCATTTATATACACATCATTGTAGGAAATAATTTCGATTTGTCCTTTTTCAAAATAGACGTCAAAATCTGGAATAGCCTTTTTTAGAGCTTCTTTCGCCTCTTCTACCTCAGAGCTTTGTGTGACCCACATACAAAATTCATTATTCCCTAGCCCGACTTTGAAATATGGAATAACTATCTCCATCAAATCCTCTTTTGTCTGGTAAAACTGGCAGAAATGCACTCCCCAGGGCATATCTCCAATGATATCAATGCCAGACTTTCTCAGTTTTTCTCTCATTTTACACCTTCTCCGACTTGAGGATATAAATGCAAAAATTTGTTATCTAAATAGCACACTATACCGTGCCTCTCCTTGTGTTAGAATTTCATATCTTCTCATATTCCAAGTCTTGGGAGTCAGTTACCAAAAACAGTTAGCACAAGAATATCTTTACTTTTTACATACATAGAGATGTGCTTGTTTTTAGTATTTGATCAACGCTCACCCCCAAAGCCTGTTTTGTATGTTATGGCCGCACAGCAAAAATCAATACTTCATAAGCTGAACAAGAAGCATTTAATCTGTATTTAAAAGATATTTATCGTGAATTTACTCTTTACTGTATAACAGTTCATTTATATGATGTTAATTGATTGGCCATTCCCAAAAATCAAAATTAATCTCCTTGAATCTTGTATTTCGAGTAGCCAATCGAATTTCTTATAGTGAAAACAATCCTGAAGAAAGCATGGAGGTAGTTCACTCGTGGTCTTCCTTCTTCATTTTTTCCGATTTGATCTCTCGCTCCGTAGTCTCTATAGCATATACCTCTCCGGCTTCATTCGCCAATGATGTGGCGGTCAGCCACACTTCAACGATCAGACCTTCTTTGGTGAGCCTCTGGGTGCGGTAAGGTTCCAGAATCTTAGCTTGACTAAGCTTCTTCAATACTTCTATTTCTTCTTCTTTCCGGCTCTTTGGGACAAGGGCGCTAATATTCATCGTCAGTGCCTCAGCTTCACTCCATCCATACATCCTTTCTGCCATAGGATTCCAGGCCAGGATGTTGCCTCTCATATCCTGCAATGTTACAGCATCGTTTGCATCATGCACTACCGCCGCCAGGAGACGCATGGACTCGGACTCCTTCAGAATTTCCCTCGCCCTTTTCATTTCAGTAATATCAGTAAAAGTGATCACAGCTCCCTTGATAAAGTTTTCAAGGGTTCGATAAGGCCGGATGCGCAGCAAGTACCACGTGCCCTTCCTGGTCTGGACTTCAATATCTTTGGAGGTTAGAGTACCCAGCACCTCCTTTATGTCTTCTACCAGGTGGTCATAACCCGACAGGTTAGAGACGATGTGCCCAACCGGCCGTCCCACATCAGTCGGGATCAGATTGATTACCTGCGTAACTGCAGGAGTGAAGCGTACGATGCGCAGTTGATAATCTACAAAAATAGTTCCGATATCCGTGCCTGCCATCAGGTTATTCATATCATTAATGGCTTGAGACAGGTCTGCCACCTTATTTTGTAGTTCGGTATTGACTGTAGTCAATTCCTCATTGACTGACTGCAGTTCCTCCTTGGAAGTTTCCAGCTCCTCATTGGTGGATTGCAGTTCTTCGTTTATTGACTGCATCTCCTCGTTAGAGGATTTGAGTTCTTCATTGGAGGTTTCCAGTTCTTCACTGTAAGCTTTGATACGTTCTTCTTTTACCTGCAGTTCTCGCTTCAAATCTAAGATGCGCGCATCAACTTCAGTTGAGCTCTCACAGGCATCTGCTGCTGGTGACTTTTCGGTCTGGCTCTGCTCCCTTTCAGGTAACTCCTCAAAAGTGACTAAGAAAAGATTTGGCCCGACGGCTTCATCAGGCCCTCTTCCCACAGGTCGTAACGACAGATTGATTGTAGTGAAGTCACCATTGGTTTTGACCCGCAGTCTGGGGTATAATACCGGCTCTTTACGTATCACTGCTTCGTGCAGGGCCATGGGCAACTTCTGTTGCAACCCCTCACGGGCCATCTTCAGGATATTCAGGCCAGCCTCACCAGGAGCTGGTTCCAGGTACATGCCGGTACGGCCATGAATATAAAGGATATCGCCGGTATCATTGACAAGCACACCGTCAGGGGCGTAATATTGCAACATAGTTTGTTCGGTCAGATCACGCAGTTGAGTTTTGCCTTCAAAGAGAGCTTTGCCGGAAGATCTTTTTATCTCTCTGTTTTCCATTCTTGGCGGGATAAATGTCCCTATGAGGGGAAGTCCGCTACTAACATCTTTTTTGCGATACAGCTTTGACTTCCTGTCCAGTGTGTCAAAAAGGCTTTCTAACTCGCCCACGGTCTCGGAGGGGCCAAGGAAAAGAAATCCTCCAAGGTTCAATGCATAATGGATAAGGGGGATGAGCTTCTTCTGCAGTTCCTTATCCATATAGATTAGCACGTTGCGACAACTGAGCAGGTCAAGCCTGGAGAATGGTGGGTCTTTAATAATATCCTGCTCGGAAAAAATCATCATATCACGAATATTTTTCTGGATGCGGTAGTTACCGCCCGAATCTCTGGTAAAGAAGCGCTCCAGCCTTTCCGGGGAGATATCAATAGAGATGGTGGCAGGATAGACACCACTGCGGGCTTTTTCTATGGCCTTCTTGTCAATATCGGTTGCGAAGATTTGTACTTTGAAAACCTTCTTCAACAGCTCCATCTGTTCTTGGAGCAGGATGCCAATTGAATAGACCTCCTCACCTGTAGAGCAACCAGGCACCCATATCCGTATCGTTGAGTCTGGATGCTTGCCGGTAAAGAGATCCTTGATGACTTTTTTCTGAAAAGCCTCAAATGCTGTAGGATTGCGGAAGAAACTGGTTACGCCGATTAGAAGGTCATGAAATAGTGCCTCCACTTCATCAGGTTTCTGCTCTAAATGACTCACATACTCGTCCACACTCTTGACATTCCGGATGGCCATGCGCCGCTCGATGCGACGATTGATGGTGTTTTGCTTGTAATGAGAGAAATCATGCCCTGTATGGGTGCGAAGGAGATTGAATATCTTTTTCATCGCATTTTCGGCTTTTGGAACTACATGGGGTCTTTTTCCAAAGACTTGATTGACATAATCAATTAGCTGAGCAGGCATTTCTGTCGGCGTCAGAATATAGTCTGCCACACCTGTAGCAATGGCGCTTCGTGGCATTCCATCGTACTCGCTGGACTCTGGACTCTGCACCATCACCATGCCACCCTCAGTCTTGATCGCCTGTATACCCAGCGTACCATCATTACCTGTCCCCGAGAGTACGATGCCGATAGCCATCTCTTGCTTACTCTGAGCCAGGGAACGGAAAAACAAATCAATAGGCAGGCGATGGCCGCGAGGTTCAGCTGGTTTTTGTAGCTGCAGCATACCATACTCAAGAACCATATCATGGTTAGGTGGAATGACATATACACAGTCAGGATAAACAACCATACGGTCCTTTACCTCATAAACCGGCATCTGTGTATAGCGTCTGATCAGGTCAGAGAGAATGCTCTTGTGAGTTGGGTCCAGGTGCTGCACCAGAACAAAGGCTATGCCGGGTTTGATGTCATCGGGAATAGCTGAAAAGAAGGATTCGAATGCGGCGAGTCCGCCAGCTGATGCGCCAATGCCCACGATGGGGAATTCTTCTTTTGGGAATTTATTTGAGTTTGTATCCGGAGTTAGGTGTTCACCAGTGGAAATTTCATCTGCAGAAGGCAGCTGTTCCTCTGTTGATATTTTTATTTCCTTTTTGCCTGTGGCCTTCTCTTTATTGACCATATTATCGCATCCTTTAATGCCTGAACATTAATCACTTTAATGTATTCATACGTTGTACTCAATGATGGATCGCCGCTAGTGTCATGGCAATTTAATTACCGGGCATTAATACTTAGACAATACCTCATCTGTAATCCTTTCCTTTATATGAGGACTCAGAACTAAATTTCCTAGACACCACGTTTACGTGCATGATAATGGAAAGGTTTGAACTCGTAACAATGGATGAAATCCAGAGAGATTCCCGCCAGAAGGATGTATTTTTTAGGCTCTTAATCTTAGTAAAAGATACTTTCCAGACGAATATCCACGTACTTTTACCATTGGTCAGGGGATTGGAGAATCTTTCGAATTATTTCTACTCACCTCTAATTCAATCTCATCCTGAAAAGTAACTTAATTAGGACTTCTTCTCACGTCAGCTACGTGTGTTGCCTTTTTTCTAATAAGATTTAAATCTTTAAATTCTTCAAAAAGGACTAACATATAACATCTCTAACAGATAATTAAGCAGATAGTCTTCTCTTGTTCTAAAAGGTAATTATTCTCCTGTATTTTTCGAAAACATTGAGTGAGATTTTCATAATCCTGTTTGATTTGATAATAATTTATTTAGAAAAAACTCCAGAATTAATTTTGGACTCCAACTTAATTTTGTACCTATAGTAGATGTGTACTTCATAGATAATAGTTCTGAGAACTTACTTATTTGAGAATAAAATTGTTTTTAGGACGAGCTCATATAATATACTCAATATCATAAGAGTACCAATATATCAAAATTAGATTTTAAGAAATCTAATCTTTTTACGGGGGAGGAATTAATTGATAAATCATTATAAATTATTAGAGATAAATCAAAATCAAATATTTAAAAAAATAATTGATTTTGTCACTGTGATTATCCTTTATATACTCATACTTGCGCTACTTTCTGGGGTGATAAATATCCTCCTGCAGATCAAATCAATCCTGTTCGGGACTCTTGGAGGTGGTTTTGGTCAGATAGTATCAAGTGTTCTCACAATTTTTGTTCTTATTGACCTTTTCAAGACTTTTATTGATTTTCGTGAACATGAAGAAATCAGAATTACATATGTAACGGACGCTACGATTTTAATAGTCATGCGTGAAATCGCGGCAGGGGTGTATGCCCAAAGATTTGATTATCAATTCATTTTAGGCTTATCAACATTGCTGTTAATATTGGGCATAATAAGAGCTCTAGATGTCAAATATCCACCCAAATCCTCATGAGAGTTGCCACATCCATTAAATATGGAAAATTTTCATAAGGATACCAAGTTCTTCATGGAAAATCAGGATTTTTCCCCCTCATCAGAAACGGTTGAAATCTATGCTACGCTGGAATTTTTTGATAAGATTCGGTCATCCATTGTACTCAGATACTTCAATAAGAGCAAGTATTTCTCTTTTAGTGGTATGAAGAACTCTTCTTCTAATTTTGAATCATGAGCCTATCCCAAAACTATTTTTTATATCCAAATTCATAAGAATTTCAGAAATACTTTTCTCATTAGCGATCAGTTAATCATTTCAAAATCGAAATTTTAAGTGATGATTTTTGGGTTTTAGAATACTCACATTAAGATAAATGTTTCAATAAATTATTGATAGTTATATAATGAGTTTATTCATGACTCAAATTTACTTCTTTGAATCTTGTCTATTAGAGTAACCTGTCTAGTTTTTAACCAACAAATCCTGAAACCTGTAATTTTTAGAACAAAAGTAGTTTTAGGATAAGCTCATTATATTAGTAACTGATTCAGTTTTTGTTATTTGACATTTTTTTAAGCTGAAACTGTGCATCAAAAGGAGGAAACCTTTATGGAAACTTTTGAAGGACTTGTTTATGTAAAACATGGACGGATAGGAAGTAAAAGTGAAGGTCCAGATTATTACCTTCAGCTCTGGGACAGGGAATATCTGCTGAAACATGCGGACAGAGGCCCCTGGGAACTGGACTATTACCTTGAATTTTTCTGCCGAAAATTTGTTGAAATTACTGGAGAACTCGAAAAAGAGACAAATACAATTAAAGTAACAAAGGTAAAGCAAATCTGTGTAGAGAATATTCCAAGAATGAATTATTTAGATCGGATAGAACATAAATAATTGAGCTTTATGTATGTGATCTAAAAAATGAAAAGGAATTTTCTCTTAATTTTTGTTTTGGATCATAGGCAGAGGTTTAAGAATCGAAGCTAAAAAACCATACCAACTACTTTTTCTTATCAATACTCTTAGTTTTCATAAACCTTGTAAGAGTTCCGAAACTTGCACTATTCTCACGTATATAAATAAAATGTTTGCGTCTTTATTAGGCAATAGAATGGTTAGTTTTGCTACAAAATTAAAATCGAATAGTAATTATCCTTTGTTTCTAATGTATCCGCCATCATTATCCCTTAATTCTCTCTTGAAGAAAATAAAGTGTTCACTTTCCTGGGAGTCAAATCCAACCATTTCCCAGCCTTCTTTCCCTAATTGGTCTAAAACATCGGAAAGTAGTTTTCCTGTAAGAGCGGTTGATTGACCCTTTAATTTGAGAGTGTGCATGTCTTCGTATGACTCACCAGTCGTTAAATAACAATACTCAAATCTACTCATTTTGTCTACTCCTTTGTATATTTTTGAATATTTTTATTTTAACTAATTATATTCGTTTTTCCGGATATAATCATTGTGTCAGAGGGGCATTTGAACTGCAAAACAAAGGTTCTTTCAGGGTCATTAGCTACTCGACGTTGAGAGATAAAAGAAGAGTAAGTGTATATGGGTAGTTAGGTGGAGTCGAAAAGAAATTTTGGAATATTCAATCTCAAAAGCGGCTATATTTTTCTAAAAGAATAAATAAAATTAAAATTGAAGTGACACAAGTATTCATGGATTAAAATATTTTTCGAAATTTTCACACATATTAAGCACGTCGCTCATGCATTCATCCGACAGCTTTTTATACTTTTCTACATCCGCTGTATGTATAGGTTCACTTGCTAATGTTTTCATCTTAGTAACAATAGATAAAAGATCATCAGTTACCCTCTTAGGCAATATATCATGCACCTCAACAGCGACCTCTATAAAAATTCTAGCATGCCGTCTGAACATTTCTTCAAAAACACTGTACCCATCATACTCACCACGAGTCTTCCAATCGAAGTAAAATTTTAAAAGAGCTTTTTTCACCACAGATTTTGCAATTCTAAACTGCTCTTCTTTGTCATTTCTAGCATCTAGCAACCTATCAATCTCAGAATGCATAATACCCCACATAAACAATAGTTATATTACTAATTCATTAAATACTTGCATGATGTATTAAATACTTTTAATTAAGTAGACGGTCTGTAACAGATGGCGTAAACAATGTCTTTTTATTTATTAAGCAGATAAATAGAATCATTGAAGCTCTACAACTTTAACTTCCATAAAAGTTTCAAAAATTTTACATCCTTGAACTTTTCTGCTTGAGATTAAGAAGAAATGAATAACCTGAAGGTTTATTACTTGGTGATGGTAAAATCTAGAAACTAAACGAGAACAGTACAACCAAATGGTTTATATTCAAACCTTGATTTTTGATCTAGAGGACAGCAGGATAAACATAAGCTGTTTGCAGAGAATAAAGAAAATAAAAAGCAACAATGAAAATTTGTAATGTTCGTTATTCATCAGATTGACCAAAAAGGGCAGGATACCTCTTTTTTAATAGTATGTGGAGCTCTTTGTCTAATTTTGTATCATGAAGTGTCTTCACTTTCGAAAGCTGGCTAAGTGATAGATGGTGAGCCCCTTCAAGGTCAGCCCCTTCAAGATTAGCTCCTTCAAGGTTAGTCTCTTCAAGATGAGCTTTTTTAAGGTTAGATCTTTCAAGGTCAGCTCCTTTAAGGTCAGCTCTCTCAAGTTCAGCCTCTTTAAGGTTAGCCCCTTCAAGTTTTGCTCCTGCAAGTTTAGCTTCTTTGAAGTTAGCCCCTATAAGGTAAGCCCATTTGAGATTAGCTCCTTCAAGATTAGCTCCTTGAAAATTAGCCTCTATAAGGTATGCCCCTTCAAGGTTAGCTTCTATAAGATAAGCTCTTTCAAGTTTAGCTCCCCTAAGTTTAGCCCCTTGAAGGTTCGCTTCTATAAGGTAAGCCCTCTCAAGTTTAGCTCTTTCAAGTTTAGCTCCCCCAAGTTTAGCCCCTTGAAGGTTCGCCCCTTGAAGGTTCGCTTCTATAAGGTAAGCTCTTTCGAGTTTAGCTCCCCCCAGTTTAGCCCCTTGAAGGTTCGCTCCTTGAAGGTTAGCCTCTTGAAGGTCAGCTCCATAAAGATTAGCTCCTTCAAGATTAGCTCCTTCAAGATTAGCTCCATAAAGATCAGTCCCTTGAAGGTTAGCTCCATAAAGGTTAGCCTCTTTAAAGTTAGCCAAATGGAGTCTAGCCAATTGAAGAGTGGCTTTTTCAATGTTCGCCCCTTGAAGGTTCGCCCCTTGAAGGTTAGCCTCTGTAAGATCAGCATAAAAAAGATCAGCACCTCGAAGGTTAGCCTCTTGAAGGTTAGCTCCTCGAAGATTAGCCTCTTGAAGATTAGCCTCTTGAAGATTAGCTCCTTCAAGGTTAGCTTCTATAAGGTCAGCTCCATGAAGGTTAGCTCCTTTAAGTTCTTTTCTCTCTAGAATAGCCATATACAATTGTTGTCTTTGAACCAAAAAAGCATTACTATATTAGGAAGATATCTTCTGCTGTTAAGGGTTTATGTTTAAAAATTGCATATTATATATTCTGGGTCTATAAACCTGGAGAAAAGGACAGCAGCCTTTATCCCTTATACATCGCTGTTTCTCCAGTTTTAGGCTTATTTCCTATAATCGGTACAATTTTTTGAAGGAAAAACTCTTCTGATATAGGATAATAGTAGGTTAAAATTAAGCTGTTATTCTCATGGATCAAATAATTAACGTGGACAGCTTGCTTTTTGGTCTTTCATTAGCTTTTCTATCTGGGCATCCTCGTGTATAGCTGGTTCTTTGACAATCAAGTTCTCTTCTTGTCTATTTCATACATTACCCAGAGCCGCTACACTCAATTAAAAACAGCTACTTTACCTCTTTTATCCCGAAGATAGCACAGGCTTTAGACTCGACTGCACCAGTCTCTTTACGCCCACACTCACACCAAAAAACCCTTCAAAATCCCACCAAACTTCACCAACTACCTAAAATAGTAACCCCTTTCAGCCCCTCTTTTTTCAGTCAAACACTCGAATCAGGTTAGTGCAAAAGAGCCGGATATTTAATATAAACATTGAAGCATACAAGGTTATTACATAAAATATTGTAAAAGCTTAGTGTTTGTTTAATAATAGATATTCAAAGAACTCTAGTGCATCCACTGCAAGAAACAAGTATGTTTGTGGCACTTACAAACGAGCCTTCCATATACATATCCCAGTAGCCACGCTAAGCCACGCAGCCAATCGTAAATGCTTTTCCAAGGCATTTTATAATCCCCCGACTCATGGAATACCTGTAAAACTGGTCTGGGATAAATTGGTGCTGTCAATTCAGCATATCCCAGAACATTTTATTGTATAGAGCATTTTCTCTTACACTTTTTTCACTTATATTATTGAAAGTTTTACGCTATGGAACAAACCCTTATTATCGAGGCTCCGTATATTGGTTTATGCATAAAACTTACAGGTGATAAATATAGTTGCATTGGGATATGCTCATAAAACTAATTTTCTGAAGTTTCGTATTCTCGAAGCATTGTTTCATTCGAAAGAACCACTAACTACA
>WPCJ01021375.1_pt1 | contig 12176 bp, 13 predicted proteins | sample 5399831 | NCBI WGS metagenome assembly WPCJ01 (sample SAMN12869470, study PRJNA574797) | sludge metagenome | isolation source: wastewater treatment of pH10 | place: China:Beijing | collected 2019-05-20 | reverse complement strand
CGCCCCGACGGCGACCCCGGCGGGAACACTGCGACGACGCGAGCGGGCGACGCCGCCGCGCGGGGACGTGTGCTCGCTAGGCATCGAGCAGCGCATCCTCCACGTCCGCGTCGCTCGGGCCGCGCCGCCGCTTGCGCGCGTGCGACTTCTCCTCCATCTCGCGCACCTCGTCGCTGCCCGCGTTGAGGTTCTTGTACTCCTGCCGCGCGGCATAGGCGACACCGATGGCGGCGATGAGGATGAACACGTACCACTGGAGCGCGTACGACAGATGCGGGCCCTCGTCGCGCTCGGGCTTCGGCGGGAGCACGCCGTGCTCGGCGGCAGGCGTCTCGGACACGAGCATGCCGTACGCTCCCGAGTACACCTCACCCTGCACGTCGGTGACCTCGGCGATCTCCGGGACGTTGATGCTTGCGACGGTCCGGCCGGCCGAGCTGCGGCCGTCAACCTCGGGTTCGCTCGCGCGGAGCCGGGTCACGACCTCGACCGTGCCGGCGGGAGGCTGCGGCAGCGTCGCGAACGCGTCCTCGATGTCGGTGCCGCTCGCGGCAACCCAGCCGCGGTCGACGAAGAAGACCTTGCCGTCGGTCGTGCGGAACGGCACGATGATGTCAGCGCCGACGCCGTCGGGCCCCGGGCGGTTGCGCGACAGCACGGCCGAGTCCTCGTAGCTGCCTTCGAGCGTGACTGTCAGCCACTTGTGCTCGTCGATATCGAAATCCGTCGGGTGTGGCAGCGCTTCGGCGATCGGGACGGGATCGGCGCCGTAGTTGCGGTCGATCCGCGAGATCTCGTCGCGGGCCTGCGCCCGACGATCAAACTGCCAGTTGCCGAGATACACGCACGCGATCGCGAACACAACGAGCAGCAAAAAGTACCCAATCCAACGCTTCGAATACAGGAACGACCAGCCAACGCGCGCCTCAGTCATCGAGCTCTCCTACGGTCAAGACCTGCAGCGGGAAGCTCCGGTCGGTGAGAAATGCGGCGAGAACCTCGCGGTGTTCGTCGCACGCGAGCCAGGTCTTCCGGCGATCCTGGGTGTGAATCTTTGGGTTGCGCCAGACGAGCGCCCACGCGGCCTCGTCGCGGCAGCCGGCCCGAGAACACGTGTGTTGGTGTTCGAGCGGCGCACCGAGGCTCAGGCCTGAAAATGTCACGCGGTCTCCTCCTTGGAGGCTTGATGGGGGCTCGACGGAGGCGTCGACGACCGTCGCACGGGGTCGACGTCGACAATGAGCAACTCGCTCGCCGCCGCCGGCTCGTGCGGCGTCTCCGGCTCGGCCGTGTCGCCGGTGGACAGCTCGAGCGGGTCTGGCGCCGCCACTGTCTCTTCGCCGCCGTAGGCGACGGCGTTGCCCACCATCACGGCGAACCAGGGGAGCACGATCGCCCCCACGATGGGAAAGACGAGCCACCAGCCCGTCACCCAGAAGAGCGACAGCACGCAGGCGAGCCGGAGCGTCATCGCGATGAAGTACATCTTCATGCGGTGAGCTCGATCCTCGGTCGGGTTCACCCCGGCCGAGGTCACCCTGTAGCTCGGCGTCTCGCCGCTCTTTCTTGGCATCGGCTCCCTCATTTACAACAGCCATCAGTTTACGTCGTCGGGGCGGGCGCTGCCTGAGGATCGCCGCAGTCTCGCGTTCAGGTGACATGCGCCATTCGCTAGGCTGATCGACATGAACGCAAGCATCACCCCACGCACCGTCCTCATCACCGGCGGCAACCGCGGCATCGGCTACGCCATCGCGGAGCGCATGATCGCGGACGGCCACCGCGTGGCAGTCACCTCCCGCTCCGGCGAGGGGCCGGAGGGCGCGCTCACCGTGCGCGCCGAGATGACAGATTCCGCGTCGATCGACCGCGCTTTCACCGAAGTCGAGGAGAAGCTCGGCTCCGTCGAGGTCCTCGTCGCGAACGCCGGCATCACGCGCGACACCCTCCTCCTGCGCATGTCGGAGGAGGACTTCACCGAGGTCATCGACACCAACCTCACGGGGACCTTCCGTGTCGTGAAGCGCGCGTCCAAGGGGCTGCTCAAGCAGCGCTTCGGCCGCGTGATCCTCATCTCCTCGGTCGTGGGGCTCTACGGCTCGGCGGGACAGATCAACTACTCCTCGTCGAAGGCGGCGCTCGTTGGCTTCGCCAGGTCGCTCACCCGCGAGCTCGGCGGTCGCGGCATCACCGCGAACGTCATCGCGCCGGGATTCATCGACACCGACATGACGGCGGTGCTTCCCGAGGCACAGCAGCAGCAGTACCTCGCGTCGATCCCCGCGGCCCGGTTCGGCCAGGTCGCAGAGATTGCCGGCGCGGCATCGTTCCTCGCCGGCGACGACGCGGCCTACATCTCTGGCGCCGTGATCCCCGTCGATGGCGGCCTCGGCATGGGGCACTAGCCCCGCGACGCCCGGGCTTAGGTCAGGCGATCCAGCAGCGGGATCGCCTGACCAAGGTCGCCCTCGATCGACACGTCGGCCTGTTCTCGAACGATCGGCTTCGCGTTGTAGCCGACGCCGATCGCTGCGACAGCCATCATCTTGAGATCGTTCGCGCCGTCGCCGATCGCGACGGTCGCAGAGAGCGGGATTCCGCTCGCCTCGGCCCACTCCGCAAGCGCCACAGCCTTCGCCTCCGCGTCGATCACCGGACCAACGGTGCGGCCGGTGAGCGCGCCATCAGCGACTTCGAGCCGATTCGCTCGCCAGAAGTCGAGACCGAGATCCTCAGCAATCGGGTCGAGCACCTCGTGGAATCCGCCCGACACGACCCCGACCTTGCCGCCACGCTCGTGCACCGCCGCAATGAGCTCACGGATGCCGGGGGAGAGGCGCACCCGGGCGTACGCCTGCCCGAACACTGCCTCCGGCGTCCCGCTCAGGGTGGCCACCCGCTCGGCAAGACTCTCGGCGAAGTCGAGCTCGCCGCGCATCGCCCGCTCGGTCACCTCGGCGACGAGTTCGCGCGTGCCTGCCGCGTCGGCGAGGAGCTCAATGACCTCGTCTTGGATGGTCGTGGAATCGCAGTCGAGAACGACGAGTGGGGTAACGCTCATGGCACCAGTCTAGAGATAGGCTTAGGGTCATGACGACCGTGCTGAGCCTCACCGACGCGAGCTACATTCGCAATCGCCGACCGATTCTTGACAGCGTGAACTGGCAGGTCGACGACAGCGAACGGTGGGTTATTCTCGGCCCGAACGGTGCGGGCAAGACGACGATCCTGAAGCTCGTCACGGCGAACGATTTCCCGACGACGGGCACCGTCGACGTGCTTGGGCATCGCCTCGGCAAGGTCGACATCTTCGAGTTGCGCGCGCGCCTGGGCTTCGTGTCGAGCGCGACCGCGAGGCGCATCCCGCCGAACGAGCTCGTGCGCGACGTCGTACTCACCGCGGCCTACTCTGTCGAGGGGCGCTGGAACGAGGAGTACGACGCGATCGACGTGCGCCAGGCGGATCGCGTGCTCGCGGAGTGGGATCTGCTCGAGCTCGCCGATCAGCCGTTCGGGACGCTCTCTGATGGTGAGCGGAAGCGCACCCTCATCGCGCGCGCCGTGATGACCGATCCTGAACTGCTGTTGCTCGATGAGCCGAGCGCGAGCCTCGACCTCGGCGCCCGCGAGCGCCTGCTACAGATGCTGTCAGGATTCGCGCAGTCGCCCTACTCGCCGGCAATGGTGATGGTCACCCATCACGTCGAGGAGATCCCGCCAGGGTTCACGCACGTGATGCTCGTCAACGGTGGCACCGTCCAGGCGGCCGGACCGATCGCCGAGACCCTGACCGCGGAGAACCTCGAAGCGACGTTCGGCATGCCGTTCGAGCTCACCGAGTCCGGCGGTCGGTACGCTGCGACGGCTCGCGCAGCCGCTCACTAGCCACTTTTTCATCCGACACGCGGCTCTCAACACGCCCCAAGGTCGGCACGAGCCGATTCGATCTGCTAATATTGATCCTTGGTGCGGTGACGCCGCAAGACTTCTGCGTTCGGCCATTCCGCCGAAACAGCGAGACGCAACATTATCGAAGGACAGTCATGAAGACCGAGATTCACCCCGAGTACAACGCCATCGTGTTCCGCGACCTTGCGTCGGGGGAGACCTTCCTCACGCGTTCGACTCTCACGAGCGACAAGACCATCGAGCTCGACGGCGCTACCTACCCGGTACTCGACGTTGAAATCTCGAGCGCTTCGCACCCGTTCTACACGGGCAAGCAGCGCATCATGGACTCGGCCGGCCGCGTCGAGAAGTTCAACCAGCGCTTCAAGGCATTCGGCGCGTAAGCAGCCTGAATCCGCGAACGGGCGGGCGATCCTCACTGGATCGCCCGCCCGTTCGCTATTCTGCGGCGGCGACGCGAGTGTCGCGCCGCCGCCCGTCACGCTAGCTCCGGATCGGCCACGCCCCGTCGGCAACGAAATTCGGATCGCGCACACGGCGCATGTAGTCCTGGAAGTTCTCGGCCTGGGCGCGTGCCCATTCCGCCTGCGCGGCGTGCAGCGCCTCGAGATCGTCGGGCAGCGTCGACGCGTACTTCCGCGCGAGCTGTTGCATGACCTTGCCCGAGGCGATCGCGTCCTCGCCCGCGTCGTGGGCGTTGCCGAGTTCGACCCCGTAGTGCTCCGACACCGCAACGAGCGTGCGCTTGCCCTTGCGGAAGCGGTCGAGCTGCTTGTCGATGATGAGCGGGTCAAGCACCGGCGCGATCGCCGCGCCCGCGACGCCGTAGCGCCGCTGCTCGGCCGCAAGCAGCGACAGGTCGTACGGCGCGTTGTAGACGACCAGTGGGAGGCCGCGCTCGATGAGTTGCGCGATGCGTTCGGTGATCTGGGCGATGCCGACGGCGGCATCGATGCCGCTTGAGCGCGCGACCTCCGTCGTAATCCCGTGCACCCGCACCGCAGAATCGGGAATCTCGACGCCGGGGTTCAGAAGCCAGTCGTAGCGTTCGGTGATCTCGCCGTTCTCGCCGAGAATCGCGAGCGTCGCACTCACGATGCGCGAGGTGTCTGTCTCGACGCCTGTCGTCTCGGTGTCGAACACCGCAAGCTGGGCTGCCCAGAGGGGGAGTGAGTCGTTCACTGTGATCCTTTCGCCTGTATCGATAGTACCGAGGCCGGGCCGCTGCGCGACAGCCGCGCAGGCCCCGGGAGGGGCGGCCGCGGCTTCCAGCGTGCCCCCGGCGCGTGTGCAGAGGAGTGCCAGCCTGCGCCCGGTAGCATCTACTCTGTGCCAGAACACCCGCCCCACCTCATCCCCACGCTCGGCGTAGATACCCGAGACTGGATCTTTGGCGACCCCGCAGGAGCCCCCGTGATCCTCGTCCACGGATTCCGGGGCGACCACCACGGCCTCCAGGGCATCGCCGAGGGGCTTGCCGCGGCAGCACCGGGCTTCGCGTTCCACGTGCCCGACCTCCCTGGATTTGGTCAGACCCCGGCGCTCCCGGGGCGCACCCACGATCTCGCCGCGTTTGGCGAGTGGCTGGTGGCGTTCAGTCGCGAGGTCGCGCCGCAGGGCGCCATCATCCTCGGGCACTCCTTCGGCTCTCTCGTGGTCAGCTCGGCGCTCGCCCAGGGGGCCGACTCCACGCGCACGATCCTCATCAACCCGATTTCCGCGCCCGCGCTCGAGGGGCCACAGGCCGTCCTCACCCAGCTCGCGATCGCGTATTACCGCATCGCCAACGCGCTGCCGGAGCGCGCCGCGAAGCGACTGCTGGGCAACACGCTCATCGTGCGCGGCATGAGCGAGGTGATGGCGAAGACCCGTGACCGCGAGCTGCGCGCCTGGATCCATGACCAGCACGACCGGTACTTCTCGTCGTTCTCGGACTCACGTTCGCTCCTCGAAGCCTTCCGCGCCTCCGTCTCGCACACCGTCGCCGAGCACGCGGCCGCCTACGACATGCCGACGCTCATCATCGCGGGGGAGCGGGACGACATCACGCCGCTCGCGAGACAACTCGACCTGCAGCGGATGATCCCAAACGCGGAGCTTCTCATTCTTCCCGGCACCGGGCACCTCGTGCATTATGAGGCGGTCCGAGACACCGTCGAGCGCATCGCACAATTTCTGCAGGCTGTCCCTGCCACAGCCCCGGAGACCAGCGCGTGAGAATCATCCACATCGATGACATTGCTTCCCCCGAACTCGCCGACTTCACGCAGCTCACCGACGTCGCGCTGCGGCGGGTGCGGGAACCGGCGGAGGGGCTCTACCTCGCTGAGTCGCCGAAGGTGATCGAACGCGCGTTGCGGGTCGGGCACCGGCCGCGGGCGCTGCTCATGGTGGCCGAGTGGCTCGAACGCGTCGGGCCGCTCCTCGAGGCCTACCCAGACGTGCCGGTCTACATCGGAGCGCCCGAGCAGCTGGAGCAGCTCACCGGCTTCAACATGCACCGCGGGGCCATCGCCTCAATGCACCGCCCCGAGCCGCTCGACCCGGCCGACCTGCTGCGGGCCTCGTCTCGCGTCGTCGTGCTTGAAGACCTCGCCGACCACACGAACGTCGGCGCTGTGTTCCGGTCGGCCGCGGCGCTCGGAGCCGACGCCGTACTACTCACCCCCGGCTGCGCCGATCCGCTCTACCGCCGCGCGGTTCGCGTGAGCATGGGCGCTGTGCTGCAGGTGCCCTGGGCGCGCCTCCCAGACTGGCGCGAGGCGGGCCCGCTGTTTCGCGAGCTCGGGTACGACCTCACCGCCTTCGCACTGCGGGACGACGCCGAGGACCTCGCGGACTTCGTCGAGGATCTGCCGGAGCGTCTCGCACTCATGTTCGGCACCGAGGGGCCTGGGCTGTCTCGGCGTGCGCTCGCGTCTGCGGCCCGCACCGTGCTCATCCCGATGGAGCACGGCGTCGATTCGCTGAACGTCGCGACCGCGGCGGCACTCGCGATGTGGGCGGTGCGCACGGGGGACCAGCGAGCGGGCGCCAAGCGTCCGGCGGGCGCCTCCGCTCGCGCTCAGTCGCATCTCGTCGGTGAGGCTCCGGCGTGAGCATTCCCGTCGCGTCGACCGCGCACCGGCGGCTGCGGGTCCTCTGGATTCTGCTGTTCTGGCTCATCATCGGTGCGGGCGCCTACATTTTCGGCGTCCTGAGTTCCACTGGCCAGGCCGTGGAGGATCACGTGCTCGCGGGCTCCGAGTTCAACACCCATCCGCCGGCGCCCCTCAGCTTGGTCTCGCCCTTCGCTATCGGCGTCGCGCTCGTCGCGCTCGGGCTCGTCGCCCTGTGGGTGCATGGAATTGGGCGCGCGTTGACGGTGACACTGGTCCCGGCCATCGCGATCGTCGCATCCCAGCTCCTGAAGTCTGAGGTGCTCGGGCGACCCGACTTCCTCACCCTCGCTGCGGAGAACACATTCCCCAGCGGGCACATGACAGTGTTTGCGACAGTCGTCGGGGCCGCGATCTTCGCGTTCCCGCGGCGCATCCAAGCGTTTGCAGCGGTCGGGGGAGCGGTGCTACTGAGCGTGGTGAGCTGGCAGCTTCTCGCGTACGGCTGGCACCGCCCAAGTGACGTTCTCGGGGCGCTCGCGCTCGCCGGCGCGGGCTTTGCGGCTGTCACGCTCCTGACCCCGCTGCAGCGCCCGTCCGGGGTGTGGCTGCTGCGCACGGCATCGATCGGTCTCGCGCTCGCCGGCTGGCTCGCCGCTGGCATCGCCATTGTGCTCACGCTGATCGCCTGGCAGTCTGGGATCACCGACATGATGCTGAACGCCGGGCAGGCCGGCTGCATCGGCCTCTCGCTGCTTGCCGCGCACTCGTTGCTGCGGCTCGCAGTGCTTGCGCACTCACCCAAGGGAGGATAGCCAGCCGTGGAACCGTTCGAACTGCAGGGGAGCGGACTCACTCTCAATCAGCTTCGGCCCGCCGATGCGCCTGACGTCGCGCGGTACTGCGCGGACCCCATCTTTGAAGAGTTCATGGCGACCCCGTGGCCCTACACACTCGCTGACGCCGAGTCGTTCATCACGGAGTACGCGCCACAGGCCTGGGCGAACGGCTCGGAGTGGACGTGGGCGATCCGACGCGAACCCGATGGCCCCGTGCTTGGGGTCATCAGCATCCGGTTGCCGAGCGGCATGCTCGGATACTGGCTCGGGGAGCCACACCGCGGGCAGAAGATTATGTCAGCTTGCGTCGATCTCGTGACCGAGGCAGCCTTCGCCAGAACGAACGTGGAGGCGGTGCTGTGGGAGGCGCGCGTCGGCAACATCGGGTCGCGGCGGACGATTGAACGCAGCGGCTTCACCGACACCGGCGAGGCGATCGGCACGATTCTGGGCCGCGACGGCGGGCCCGTCCTGTCGTGGACCGCTCGGCTCGACAGGCCAACCGCAGGGGCCGTCCCAGCCTAGAGAGTTCCCGTCGATGCGTCTGGGATCAGTAGAAACAATGCACGCCCGGCGCCTGCGGTCCATACGTTGCGCCGATGACATACGTAGCGCCGATGGCGCCCCTCTCGGCCACACCGCCAAAGTTCGTGATAATCTATATTATGTCAGCTGGTGTGCGGTAAGGACTCCCCGACGCCCCCAACGCCCCTGACCTCGCCCGGCAAAGCAGTCGACGTGGCCCGGCCCAGGCGGTGCTCGCGTCCAGCGGAACTCACTCCCAACCGGCCACGGCGGCCACCGCACCGACCGCGGCACCCATGAGGACGACGAGCCACGGCGGCGCCTTCACCCACAGCATCCCGAACCCGAGCGCCGCGAGCAGCGCAGCCCAGACACTCGTGAGCCCGCCCGTGGCAATTGGATGCACGAGCGCCGCGGCGAGGATCCCCACAACCGCCACGCCCGCACCCCTGACGGCGGCGGCGAAGCTCGGCCGCTGCCGCAGCGCATCCCAGAACGGCAATACCCCGACAAGCAGCAGAAACCCAGGCGCGAAGATCGCGAGCACCGCAACGATCGCGCCTGCCACTCCCCCCGGGCCGGCATCCGCGATCACCCCCAGGTACGCCGCCAGGCTGAACATCGGACCGGGCACCGCCTGCGCCAGGCTGTATCCGGCGAGGAACTCTCCGGGTGACAACCACCCGGATTGGACGGTGCCCGCCTCGAGCAGCGGCAGCACCGCGTGTCCGCCACCGAAGACGAGCGCGCCTGCTCGTGAGAACACGTCGACCAGGGCTCCCACGCTACTCCCCTCCGCTGCGCGAAACACAGGCGCTGCAACGAGCACCACGAGCAGCGTCACAAGGGAGGCGATGCCAGCCCCAACGGACACCGCGCCACGCGCGCGACCCCCGACCGGCTGCACCGCGCGCGGCGCAGACTGCTCTGGGTGCTCTGAGTGCTCGGTGCGCTCCGTGCGCCCCGGGTACCCTGAGATCTCCGACTGCTCCGAGTGCTCTGCTGCGTCGGTCATGTCTGACGCATCGGTCCGGTCGGAACCAGCCGCACCCCCGTGCGCGCCACGACCGAAGGTCACCCAGCCAACGACGGCACCGAGCGCGATGAGCGCCGGCTGAATCAGTGCGCCACCCCACCCCAACGCGCTCCACCCAAGGAGAACGATCGCAACACCGGCAGCGAGCAGCCGGGCGATCCATCCGTCAAGGAGGGCGCGTGCCATACCGACGACCGCGTTCGCGACGACCGCGACGGCGACCGTCATGAGGCCGGCAACGACGCCACGGAGAATTGGACCCTCGAGGACCTGTGCCCCGTAGGCGAAGGCGACCATGAGCGCGGCCGAGGGCAGCGTGAACCCGACGAAGGCGGCCATCGCCCCGAGCGCGCCCGCTCGGCGCAGTCCGATCGCGAAGCCGAGCTGGCTCGAGGCCGGCCCGGGCAGCGTCTGGCACAGCGCAACGAGCTCTCCGAACGCCTCTGCCGAGAGCCACGCCCGCCGCTCGACGAACTCGGTGTGAAAGTAGCCGATGTGCGCGGTCGGCCCACCAAACGAGACGAGCCCAAGCCGGAGGAACGCGCTGAACACCTCTCCGGCCGCGGCGATCGGCGGTCGAGGGCTTTGCCCGATCAGCTCCATCACGCGCCACTCCCCTCGTTTGCTCCTGCACACAGTGTCGCACCGGCCCGCGAGAGCGCCCCGTTCGACGCCCCGGCGACACCGCATGTTCACCCGCACCACGCATTGCCACACAGACGTAGCCGAAGTCCCGCTGCCGATTGGCTCTACCCAGCGAGGCGCGCGAACAGTAGTTTTAGGAGAGGAACCCCTCGGCCGCTGCCAAGGCGGAGCAAAGGAGACACTCAGCGCTATGCCACACTCAGAGCTTTCAGGCTCCCGCTCGCGCAAGATCGTCGAGCCGACGCCTCCTCCCCTGCCACACCCCGGCCTGCTCCCCGGCATCGGAGTCGAGCAGACCGGCCTGAGATTCCCGACGAACAAGGTCGTGCTCGGAACGGCCTTCTCACTCACCGTCGCGGTCATCGCATGGGCGTTCGCGGCGCCCGACACACTCGCAGACGTTGGCGCGGCATCGCTCGCGTGGGTGACCGAGCACTTCAGCTGGATGTTTGGCGCCCTCGCGATCGCCGTCGCGCTCTTCATGCTTGTCGTGGGGTACGGTCGCACCGGCGGCATCCGCCTGGGCGCGGACGACGAGCAGCCGGAGTTCTCCACCGCCTCCTGGGTGTCGATGCTCTTCGCCGCGGGCCTCGGCATTGGCCTACTGTTCTACGGGCCGCTCGAGCCGCTCACCTATTTCCTGTCGCCCGCGCCCGGCGTGACGGCGGCGCCGGGCTCCGCCGATGCCGCACTTCCCGCGCTCGCCCAAACCGTGCTCCACTGGGGGCCGATCGCCTGGGCGTTCTACGCGCTCGTCGGCGGCGCGATCGCATACAGCGCGTATCGTCGCGGCCGGGCGCCGCTCATCTCCGCGCTGTTTGAGCCGGTGTTCCCAGGCAGCAGCCATCGCGTACTGGGCCGCATCATCGACATCTTCGCGATCATCGTGACGCTGTTCGGCACCGCGGTCTCGCTCGGGATCGGGGCGCTGCAGATCGAGAGCGGCTTCCGGATGGTCACGGGCCTCGGCCCGATGGGCAACACGTTTCTCGTCGGAGCGATCGCGATCCTCACCTCGCTCTTCATCGCGTCCGCAGTGTCGGGCGTGAAGAAGGGTATCCGGCGGCTCTCGAACCTGAACATGATCCTCACTGGCGCCCTCGGGCTCTTCGTGCTCATCGCGGGCCCGACGATCTTCATTCTCAACTTCCTGCCCGCGTCGCTCGTCGAATTCCTTGGCCAGCTGCCGACAATGCTCTCGCGCAACCCGAACCAAGGCCCGGAGACCGCCGAGTTCCTCGCGAGCTGGACCACCTACTACTGGGCGTGGTGGGTGTCGTGGACGCCCTTTGTCGGCATGTTCATCGCGAAGATCTCGCGCGGCCGTACGCTCCGAGAGTTTGTGACGACGGTCGTGCTCGTGCCGTCGGCGATCGTCATCGCCTGGTTCGTTGTCTACGGGGGTACGGCGATCTCGATGACCCTCGGCGGCGAGGACCTGCAGACCGGTGGCTCGGGCGAGGAGGTCCTGTTCCGGGTCCTCGAGCGGCTCCCGTTCGCGATGGTCACGTCGATCATCGCGATGGCAGCCGTCGTGGTGTTCTTCGTGACGGCCGCCGACTCCGCCTCGATCGTGATGGCGTCGATGTCGCAGGGCGGGCGACCCGAGCCCTCGAAATGGGTGACGATCCTCTGGGGACTGCTCCTCAGCCTCATCGCGATCTCGCTGCTGCTGGCGGGCGGGCGCAACGCCCTCTCCGGCTTGCAATCGCTCATGGTCGTGTCGGCGTTGCCGTTCGCGTTCATCGTGATGGGGATCATGGTCGCGTGGGCGCGCGACCTTCAGACGGACCCCTACATCATTCGCCGCAAGTACGCGCGCGCCGCGATTGCGCAGGGCGTGCGCCGCGGAATCGACGAGTACGGCGACGACTTCGTGTTCGGCACGAGCGAGGTCCCCGCGGACGAGGGCGCAGGGGCGGGCTTCGACAGCAGCGACCCGGCGCTCACCGACTGGTACGTCGACGCGACGACCGGCCCGATCGAACGGGTCACCCCCGACGACGTGCAGCGCACGCTCGAGCCGGGGCGCATCCAGCCCAAGGGGCCCGAGCGGCCGGGCAACACGGCGTCGGGCGATGCCTCGCTCGTCGTCGGCGAGAAGCCGCCGGAGCCGGCTCCCCC
>WPCJ01097462.1_pt1 | contig 12178 bp, 9 predicted proteins | sample 5399831 | NCBI WGS metagenome assembly WPCJ01 (sample SAMN12869470, study PRJNA574797) | sludge metagenome | isolation source: wastewater treatment of pH10 | place: China:Beijing | collected 2019-05-20 | reverse complement strand
CGCCATCATCGACATTGCCGCCTTCGACCGCTCGGCCGATATCGTCAAGACGGCCCGCAATCGCGATTTCTACGGCGTCGGCGGTTCCGCCCAGATTGCCCGCGACGTGTCGCACAAATTCCTGCGCATCGGCATTCGCAGCTCCGTGCAGGATGATGCCCATATGATGCTGATGTCGGCCGCCCTGCTCGGCCCCGACGATGTGGCGGTGGGCTTTTCCCATTCCGGCCGCACCACGGCGGTGATCGACGCCATCCAGCTGGCCCGCAAGAATGGCGCCCGGACGGTTGTCGTCACCAATTACAATTCCTCGCCCTTGGCCGAGATCGCCGACATTGTCCTCTGCTCCACCGCGCAGGGGTCACCTCTGATGGGCGAAAATGCCGCCGCCCGCATTGCCCAGCTCAACATTCTCGACGCGCTCTTCGTGGCCGTGGCGCAGCGCGACTACGCCGCTGCCGAAGCCAATCTCGAGCGCACCATGACCGCCGTTACCACCAAGCGCAAAGACCGTTCCTGATGCCTTCCTCTTCGTCCGTCGTCGTCCTGGGGAGCCTCCACTACGACATCATCGTCCATGGCCCCGGCCGCCCGCGCAAGGGCGAGACTGTCACCGGCAAGGCCTGGGCGCCCAAATGCGGCGGCAAGGGCGGCAACCAGGCGGTGTCGGCGGCGCGCGCCGGCGCGCCGGTGCAGATGATCGGCGCCGTCGGCGACGACGATTTCGGCAAGGCCCTGCTGGGCAATCTGGTGGCCAACAAGGTCGACACCGCCGCGCTTGCCGTCCTGCCCGGCGAGAACTCCGGCATGAGCGTCGCCATCTTCGACAGCGAGGGCGACTATGGCGCCGTCATCGTGTCGGGCTCCAATCTCAAGATCGATCCGGCCGGCATTTCCGGCACCGGCTGGGATGAAGGCTCCTGGCTCGTGCTGCAGAGCGAAGTGCCCGAGGCGGTGAATCTGGCCGGTGCATGCCAGATGCAGGCGGCCGGCGGCAAAGTGATCCTCAATGCTGCGCCCGCACGTCCCGTTTCGCAGGACCTCCTCGACCTTGTCGATATCCTGGTCGTCAATGCCATTGAGGCCGAAATGCTGGCGGGAACATCGGTGGTCGAAACGCTCGATGGCGCCATGGATGCTGCCATCAAACTGTTGGAGCGCAGTAGAGCCGTCGTCGTCACCGCCGGTGGAGAAGGCTGCGCATATGCCGATCGTTCGGGCGCGCGCATCAGCATCGAGGCCAAGAAGATCGTCGTGGCCAGCACTCACGGGGCGGGGGACGAGTTCATCGGTGCCCTGGCAGCTGCCTTGTGGCGGGGCCACACCACCGAGGCTTCGCTGAATGTTGCTAACGAAGCTGCAGCCCTTTTGGTGAGCACTCCAGAAGGCGAACGCTAGAGTTCAGCCAAAATCCGTCCTGAGATTTCCCGTCCTTGGATAATCGCTGGAACAGGACGCGGTTAAACCTGAGATGCCATCAAGGCAATCCAGTCAGTTTTGGATGGCTGACTGATGAAAGTCCGATTGCAGCACGTAGTGCTAATGTCATCAAAGCGCAAACGAGAGCTGGACTCCGACGGCAGTTTTCAGGAAAGCCCGAGGCGACTTGGACCGGCAGAAATGGGGTCGTGAGCTGCCCTACCCTGCCCGGCTGATAAGCGCCCGAGGCTGTGTGAGAACTCCGCGCGGCTGTTGGCTCAGGTAATTTACGATGGAGCACGTAGGCTCGCTTCATCCTGCTATCGCCTTGAGGGTGGAGGCAACGCCGGCAACGGCGATGGCACGCTTGATGTTGTAGGCCAGGATGGTCAGGCTGGTTTCGGTGGCTACGTTCTTGAGACCGCGCGTTCGGAAGTGGGTAGCGCCCATCCAGCCCTTGATGGTGCCAAAGACGTGTTCGATCGTGCAGCGGCGGATGGCCATCGCTTCAGGCATCACTTCGAACCTGCGCTCCATCTCATCGAGCACAGCCTCATGCTCCCATCGCCGGATGCGCTTCTCCTTACCAGCCGTGCATAGAGGACGCGATGCGCAATCACCGCAGGCCTTCTGGTTGTAATAGACGCTGATGAGCTTGCCCGCCTCAACAGTGGAATGATGCTTCTGGAGATGTTGGCCGGCCGGGCAGCGATAGGTGTTCGTCTCGGGTTCATAAACGAACATTGCCTTGCCCCAATAGCCACGCGCCTGAGCGGGTGACGTATCGGGCTTGGGCACCATCGGGACAATGCCGGCCTCGGCACAGGAGCGGATCTGCTCGCCCTCATAATACCCACGATCAGCCAAGGCGATCATCTGGGACCCGCCAACCTCGGCCTGAGCTGCCTTGGCCATCTCCAGCAAGTGTGAGCGATCATGACCGCGGTTCGTCACCTCATTGGCAACGACGATATGATGCTTGGTATCGACCGCAGCCTGGACGTTGTAGCCGACCACACCGCGATGGTCGCTCCCGGTTGCCATGGCACGAGCATCGGGATCGGTGAGCGAGATCTGCCCGTCGGGCGCAGCTTCCAATTGCCGGCCAATCTCCTCAAGTTCCCCGAGGCGCCCACGCAGCGCCGTCAATCGCTCGGTCAGACGGTCGATGCGCGGCGTAGCTGGGCCAATCTCGGCGCTGTCGGCTTCTTCGAGCTCGGCCAGATAGCGCGCGATGCTCTCTTCCACATGAGCTTTGCGGCGCGCCAGCTTGCCCTTGGTGTAGTTCTTCTCGTGCGTGTTTACGGCGCGCAGCCTGGACCCATCAATCGCGACCATGCTGCCGCCAACAAGTCCAAGCGCGCGACAGATGGCAACGAAGCGCTGACACGCGATCTGGATCGCCCCAGGGTTGTCATGGCGGAAGTCGGCGATGGTCTTGAAGTCGGGGACCAGCTTGCCGGTCAACCACATCACCTCGATGTTGCGGCCCGCTTCGCGCTCCAACTTCCGGCTCGAGGTCAGTTGATGCAGATAGCCGTAGACGTAGAGCTTGAGCATGGTGCCCGGCGCATATCCGGGTCTGCCGGTTGCGGCAGGCTGCACACGGGCAAAGCCGAGATCGGTTAAATCCAGCTCATCGACAAAAGCATCGATCACGCGAACCGCGTTGTCGGGGGAAACATAGTCTTCAAGACGCGCTGGCAGAAAACTCGCCTGGTCTCGATCTGCAGCTTCAACGAAACGTCCCATATGGCACCTCCGAAGCAGTGCCAAATCATAACATATTCAGGGGTTTTCACACAGCCTCCGCCCCATTGCTGCCATTCAGGCGCCTCGGCCAAACCCCAAAAGCTGCCGCTACAAATATCAGCCGGCAGCGCAAAGTATGCGGATCGGGCCGAGACGTTCCGGCCGTTTGTATCCTTGCCAAGGGAGTCACAGAGCCGCGCCCCCTTTGGCCGCCGCGCTCTTCTGGCCGATCTCGCTTGGGCCAAGCTTATAGCTATCTCCATCCGCCAGCCAGCCACTTGACCAACACCACGACTCGACGCAGTCTAACTTCAGGCCTTGCCGCATGGGCCTGTGTGCCCGCAGCCCAAAGCCTCGCAATGCGCTTGAAATACGAATGACGTAACCCATCCCGCCGGGACGGGTCCGTTCAGCAGCGGGCACCTGATTGGATCCGTAACCTGACAAGGAATGGATCGTCATGGAATTCGATCCCCTCAAAGAGTTGAAGTCGGCTGCCCGAAAGTTCGGCAAGTCAAAGGGCTTGAAGCATATCGGCGCCCTCGAAATCGTGGCCAGGAGCCTGGGCTTTCCGCACTGGAATGCCCTGACGGTTGCCAACAAGAAGGGTTGGCTGCCATCGCCGGCAAACCTCTCAATGGTTGAGGCACTCGCCGCCGCCGTACCGTCAGCCGAAGCCGACTGGAGCTACGAGCCAGACAGTGGGAAAATCCAAGGCCACCACTATCACGTCATCGAGAGCCTCGATGACACGTACGTCCACGGGCGCGGCTGGGAACTCAAGCTTCCGGAGGCGCCCTTTGCCCCTCCGAAGTTCAGGGTGACTGACAAGCGAATAAAGGCCAATCCGATCGCCGAGCAATCCTTTCGGGACGAAGTGCTGGCAGTCGCGACGCGGTGGCGCAAAGGCATCCACGCTCGCATCGCGGAGGACTGGCCGGCTCGCTCAACAGTGCCGGACAGTGCCGGTTTCGCCGAACATCCTCTTGGCCACGCCGTCAGCGACGTTTGGTGGTGCATGCATTGCGACGGATCGTTTGACAGCAAGCAGATAACTGCAAATCTTTTTCATTGCCCTAACTGCTTGGCCAGCCCCTTGGACATCCACACGTCGCCGTGGTGGGTGGAACAGGAACAGCCCTCCACTGTGAGCGCCTGACCCAAGTGTCCGTCCTGGCTCAAACCCCGGGGCGGACATACCAGCCATAACTGCCTAAAGGGATTGCTCGGTAGCTTTGGCGCGGCGGATGCGTTCGGCAGCGGCTTTCGTCCGGTAGTTGTCGTTCGCGAGGTGCATTATGCGCCGCCTCCACCTAGCAACGCCCGTGCCGCCGCGCCGACAACCGAGCCCATGGTTTCCGAAATCGCAGCTTGGCCGGCAGCGGTTCCGGCACCTGCAGCGATATTCTTCAACTGTTTCCCTACCTTGCCCTGGTCTATTGGTAGGGCGTGGCCGATGGCGTCCATAGCCTTGGCCGTGATCTGGACGTCCTCTATCCGAGGCGATCTTGAGCAGCAGCTTTCGAGCTGGGCCACCACTGCCAATGGCCAGGGCCGCGTGCGCCCGCTCAACAACGCCTATCGCGGGCAGCTTGAGGTGATCCAGTGGCAAGACCTGATCAATGACGCATGGATGCGTAATCGTGCCACGCTGACGGCCGCTGGACTGAGCCGCAATCGCTCCACTGCCAAGATGCCGAAAGTGGAGAATCCGATTGTCGACGACGAAGACGAGGATTTAGCGGAATTATGAATAAGGCGCTACGCGACATCGTTAGACTTCGTTGTCTCTGGGAGAGGACGAGATTTTCTCACCTTCGGCGAAGTCGCCGATTGACGCCTTGCCCGCGACCCGTCCGCTGAGCACTTCAGTCATGACGCATTGGAAGGCATCGACGACCCTGCCCGGCGTGTCGGCGCGCGTGTACTCGAATAGCAGTGCGTCATGCATCGGCAGCACAACCCTTACGTCTTCGATGGTCGCTACCGCCAACAGCGCGCGCTTGAAAATTAGCGACGCCGTGCCCTGAACAACCTGGCTGACGGCCGCGCGTTGCTCTTTGCCGGTGAGCTGCCCTACTTTAGCTCGGCGGTAGTGGTTGCCTAGTACGGAGGCCACTCGGCCGTTGGTCTCGAACTCGGTCCACACTCCCTTCTTCCAGTCCTCGTAGTGTTGGAAGAGCCTGAACGCCTCCTTCGCCTTCTGCCTGTCAACTCCGAGCACGACGGCGGCATCCACAAGCGCCTTGCGGCTCATCCCGTAGGCATAAGACAGGAACAGCTGCTTTGCGGCCTTCCGATTGCCGACAAGACCTAGGCGCTTAGTTGCGAAGAGCTCGTACATGTCCCCCGCCGCGTAGAGCCGCGTGAGCTCCTCGTCGCCGGACAGCGCTGCCATGATACCGACCTCGAACTGGTCGAAGTCGACATAGCCGAGCTGGGCGCTACCGTGCGCGGTGATGATCGACCGATATCGTTTCGGGATGTTCTGGAGGCTCGGACTGCGGAGTTGCACGCGAGATGTGCGCGAGCCGAATACGTCCACCACAGGTCGCGTGCTTTCGGTGGACAGGGTGAGTGACCCGAGCACTCTGCGCGTCGTGTCAAGGGCTAGGAGCGCTATGGTGTCGCTGCCGAAATCACGCTCGTGCGGTACAAACTCGAGGAGATACTCGATTGACACTTCGTCTAGCTCGAAGCCTTCCTTGAGCAACTTGGCCTCGATGGCGCGCTTGCTCGGCGTCTCGAGCGGCATGTCGTGCTTCGCGGAATAGTCCTTCAGCAGTAGGAAGTAGTCGTGCTCCGCCTGGGCTCGCTTTTCTGAGAGCCCCGCCGTGTCGATCAAGATGCCGGCGGACATTGAGATCTGGAGCAACCGATAGACCGGCACCTCCACGGACAAGAAACGTTCGAGCTCGCCGTCGGCGGACGCCTGCGCGCAGAGGTCGATGTACATCGCCACGATCGCCGCCGCGGCCTTGGTAGCGACCGACTCGTCAAACGCGACGCCCTTGTTAAACATCTTCTGGTACGTGTCACGGACCTCCTGCTCGGCCCCGTACTGCCCGAGCTGTGTCGTGATATCGCGCTTCTCGCGGGCGAGCCGTTCCTCGGGAATTCCGCTGATCGAGATGCGGAACTCATCGACGTCGATAATCGTGCCAGGCAGCGTGCCCGTTCTGTCGAACAGGGCATCGCGTATCATCCAGAAGTCGTGGCACACTACAATGCCTGGAAACTCGACCACGTTCGCGGCGTCGGTCTCTTGGAGCTGCCCGTCCAGGAACCAGTAGAAGGCGTCCGCTCCTCTGCCTGTGAAATCCTTCATGAAGAGCAGCAGCCTGTAGGCCAGGTCAATCATAGCCGCTGACCTCGTCGACGAGGTTAAGGAGGTCGGTGCTCTCCCGCACGGCGAAAGGGAGGCCGTCCTCGTTGCAGTGACGCTCGGCCCTCCGCCCCGTCCCCTTAAGGGAGACCGGCACCTGCCCGTACAGCGGACGCCGCGCTTCTTCGTCCAGCACCGACGAGGCGATCAGGAGGTATCGGGCGTTCTGATACGGCAGCTTCGCGAACTCTTCGACGCATTTCTCGATCAGGGCCTTCTCGTCGACGCAGCGGAGCCAAATCATGATGGCCGCCGCTTCTCCCGACTTCATGTCCTCCTGCAGCTTGCGGCCCGCCAGTGCCACGAGATCGTCGGAGCGGTGTCGCCGCACCGCGAGCATCATCCAAATATTGTAGTTCTGCCAGTCGTGGATAGCCCCGTCCTCGGCAAGCAGGAACGTCTCAAGGGCCGGCAGGCAGCGTCCGTCGCGATCCAGCGTGGCGATCAGCCGGCAATACTGATCAGTCGTAACGGCATGCTCGGACAGCGAACGCGACAGCGTGTCGAGGAGGTTGACCGACAGCGCGTCGCCAACGTCAAAGAGTCCGGATTCCACGATTTTTGCCACGCGATTCACCGCAAAGCGGAAGGCTCGTGTCTGTGTGTCCCCCTCCGAGATGCAGCGGCTCAGGATCTCGAAGATGTACGTCACTGATTTGGTCACGATACGTCGGCTGCGTGACTGCCACATCTGGTTGATAGCTATGGTGGAGCTGTCCTGTGAGGGAAAGTACTCCGAGACTTTCTCGTTTGACGCGTCAGGCGCGAGGATCTCGGTTTTGTTGGCGTTGATGTTGAGGCCGACCGTCCGCAGTTGCCGAATGAGGTCCTGAAGAGCCCGCCGTGCGTGCAGCTCGGAATTGGCAATGATGCGGATGTCATCGACGTAACGGTAGTAGTCGTACCCCTTCTTTGTCATTTCGCTGTCGACGCAGGACAACAGGATGTTGGAAAGGAAGGCCGATGCGTCGCGGTTCTGCGGCAGTCCATGGTCGCGGCTAAACGTCCATTGCGTGAGCAGCCGGTCGAGGGTGGCAATCGCGTTACGGATCTGCAGCTTCTCCGGTCCAGTCGCCACTAGGTCTGGAACTGCCTGCTCAAGCGCCTTGATAATTTGCGCGCGCGAAACGTTTTCAAAGAAATTGCTTAGGTCGGTGACAAGCAGATGCCGCCCCGATTTGCGGAAGGTCAGCGTGACGCCTTCAAACGTGAACCAGCGGTCGATCTTGTTCTTAAAGAGGTATTTCGGATTAAGGGGAGCGGGCTCGTGGCGGTAACTTAGCACGCGGTGTCCCAGGAGTGGGTCGTAGAACGGGATCAAAAAGCTACAGATTGCCTGATAGACGAAGCGGTCGAAGAAGTCGGTTTCTAGCCCATAGCGCTCGCCATATCCCTTCTTCGGGATGTTGCGGACGACGCTACGCGTGCCGCGATATTCCCCGTTCCATTCCTGCAGGAGCGAAATGATGATCTGTTTCGCCTCAGATGGGTTGTTGAAGAGGTCATCGTACTGCAGGCAGTCGAAATACCAGTCGTCGCGCATATCCTGGCGGAGATGCTTCAATACCAGGTCGAATTGCACTGGAAATCCGAGTGCTTGGCCGTTTAGCCAGAACGCAGGCTTGAGCACATAGTCGGTCTCGTCTTCAACCTCGTTGCCGTTTATCACTCTATACCGATCCCCAATGCCGCTGACTTGAGCCCCAGACTGAGGAACCTATTTAACGCGTTCCGCTGGAATCGTCAGCAACACGTGGTCGGGATGGAATGTCGGCTTTTGCCTTCCGTCTGGCAGAACCTGCCGGTCAGCTACCGGCCCCCTTCTTGCCATTGGCGAGAAGGGGGCTAAACGGCTGATTTGGGGCCGTGTATGGACGGCTCTCCGTTGGCAAGGGATTCTTGAGCTTTGCCGTTGCTGGTTGGTGCGGCCATGTATCCGACCTATCGGTGCGGCCTGTCATGTGCCGCTGGCCATAATGCCATTCGCGCGTCTCAGGTCCCGATCGACTGCTCGCACTCAAAGTGCACGGCCCCACTGGGTTCTCCTGATCCGGCGGTATTAACCGGCTTTGTGCATTAGCTCCTGTCCGCCCTTTCCAACCTCATCGGCGACTGCTCGCCTTGTCTCTCATTACCTCTATGCGACGATCGGCTCCCTGTAGCGCTCGCCGCTGGTCATCAGTGCCCATACCATTCGGGCAGTCTTGTTCGCCAAGGCGACTGCGGCCACCTTGGTTGTTCTTCGCGCCAGCAACTGCACCAGCCATGGCCTTTTGGTGCCGTTTCGCTCAGCAAATCGGATGACCGCCATGGCGCCGACTACGAGCATCTGGCGCAGGTAACGGTTACCGGCTTTGGAGATGCTGCCGAGTTTCTGTTTGCCGCCGCTCGAGTTTTGTTTTGGCACCAGCCCAATCCAGGCCGAAAGACAGCGCCCCGATTTGAACGCATGCGGATCGGCGATGGTGGCAACGAAAGCGCTGGCCAGGAGCGGGCCGACGCCTGGGATCTCCATCAGGCGACGGCCAACCTCAGTCTCACGAGCCCTCGCGAGAATTCGCCGGTCGTTCTCAAGAATTTGCTCCTTTACCACCTTGAGCTGTGCCTCGAGCATTCGCAGACACACCTGAGCATCAGCTGGTATCCTGGTGTCGTGCTCGTCGTTGATAACGTGGAGCAGTTGTTCGATCCCATTCCGGCCAATCGGCGCCACGACACCGAACTCGGCCAAGTGTGCCCGCAAAGCGTTCGATATCTGCGTTCGCTGCCGGCTGAGCATCAGCCGGACCCTGTGCAGCATCATCATACTCTGCTGATCTGGCGACTTGATCGGCACAAAGCGCATGGTCGGTCGAGTCACCACCTCACAGATGGCTTCCGCATCTGCCGCATCGTTTTTCTGTCGCTTGAGATACGGCTTCACATATTGCGCTGGCAGCAACCGCACGTCGTGACCTCGTGCCGTGAGCTCTCTCGCCCAATAATGTGACGTGCTGCAGGCTTCGATTCCCACCAAGCACCGCGAAAGCTTCTCAAAAAATGCCAACACGCGCCCACGGGTCAGTTTCCGGCGAACCACCACCTCACCCGCGGCATCCACACCATGCACCTGAAACACAGACTTTGCGATATCCAGACCAATCGTCGTAACATTGCCCATCATAGCTCTCCTCAGCTCTAGCCCTGCGACCATACCGCAGGAGGAAGGAGAGCCGTCCACCGCATCAATTGCGGACGGTTCCCGGCCTCGATGAGGTAAAAAGTTGCCGCTTGGGGGTAAGCGGATCGAGGCTGCTAGACGGGCACCGCAAAAACCCCTGATATGAACTCGGCGAAGCCAAATAGGCAATCTTTGTTTCCTATTTCCTCTCCAAACTCTTCAGCTATGTTCACTTCTTTTTGGATGCGCGATCCATCCTCGAGGTTTTTGCAGATAACCAGATGTATTGATGCTTCATTCCGAAGCTGCACATACAAGAGAGGTAGCGATCATTGTTAAGAATAGGCAACCAGCGATTTCGCGAAGCGCCGGCCGTTTTCAACATAGCGCAGGGCGGACGTCGTGAGGTTTTGTGTTGCCTGCTCATCGAGCGGCTTTTGGGTTTTGGCCGGCGCGCCCATCACCAAAGTGTTGTCGGGGATCACCATGCCCTCGGTTACCAAAGTCCCCGCCGCCACGAGGCAATTACTGCCGATTTTGGCGCCGTTGAGAACGATGGCGCCCATTCCGATCAGCGTGTTGTCGCCGATCGTGCAGCCATGGAGAATGGCGCAATGTCCGACGGTGCATTGAGTGCCGATCGTCAAGGGGAAGCCAGGATCGGTGTGAAGGACGCACAAATCCTGGATGTTGGAGCGCGCCCCGACCGCAATCCGCTCATTATCGCCGCGCAGGACGGCGCCGAACCAGATGCTGGCATCCTCAGCCACTAAAATATTGCCGATCAATTGGGCGTCTTCGGCGATGAAGGCGGCGTTTGGAGAGATCTGGGGTTCGGATGCATCGAGCCGATAGAGTGTCATAGCGCTTAATCCTTGCTGCCGACTTGGTCGGAGGCATCCACCTGCGCGGTGGTCGATGGCAGACCATTGAGGAAATGCTCGAGCGTCAGCCGCGCCAGCAGAGGGCCGTCCCTGCCGGCAAGTGCGGCGAACATCTTTGAATGTTCGAACAGCGCGGCGCTCCAGCGATCCTTGTCGAGATTGGCGAGAGCCCGGGCGCGTTCGACCCGGGGCAGCAACGATCGCCATTGGCTTTCCAGAATTGGATTGGCCGCGATCTCAACGACCCGCCGATGGATCGCGTGGTTGATGGCCATATAGGGCGCGCGATCGCCTTTTGCATGCAAATCTACCATCTCGCTGAGCAACTTGCCGATCTCGGCAATCTCCTCGACCGTTATCTTTTCGCATGCCAACTCTCCGGCCAACCCCTCGAGCGTTCCGAAAACGCGATAGAGATGGACGATATCGGGCGCCCGCAATTTGGCGACGACAACGCTTTGGTTGGGAAGGAGGTCAACCAATCCTTCGGCGGCAAGAGTGCGCAAGGCCTCACGTACCGGCGTACGAGACACGCCTAGCTCCTCGCAAAGCTTGACTTCGCGCAGCCGCGCACCGGGCGGCAGGACGCCGCTCATGATCATCTCCCTCAGCTGCTTGACGGTTCTGAGGTGCAGCTGCCCTTTGCGCGCGCCGCCGGGGCCATCCGAGTGTTCAGGTTCAATAAGCGATGCCATGGCAAAAGAGTATGCAAGAAGCGATGGGTCATCAAGGAAAAACACTCAATTCACCGATTTTCTCTTGACCGCGCATTTTTTGCATACAAGATTGCAGAAAATTTTGTCGTCGCCCATTGGGTGCGGCTGTTGTTGTTGTTGTTGTTGTTGTGGAGGTTTCATGTCTTTTACCCAGTCTTCCCCGTCCACGAGCCCTGACGACCGGGCGGGGGAAGCCGGCGATCTGCCGCTTTCAGGCCTGCGCGTTCTCGATCTCAGCCAAGTGATGGCAGGGCCGTTCTGCTGCATGCTTCTCGGTGACATGGGTGCCGACGTAATCAAGGTGGAGCCGCCCAAATCCGGGGATCAGACGCGCAAAGCCATGGGTTTCCGCATGAAGGGAACCGATAGTCCGGGCTTTCTTGCGCTCAACCGCAACAAGCGCAGTATCGAGCTCGATTTAAAGACTGAAGCGGGACGCTCGCTGTTTTATGAATTGGTTCGCACGGCCGATATCGTGGTCGAGAACAGCAGGCCAGGCGTCTCCCAGAAACTGGGTGTCGATTATGCAACGATCGAGGCCATCAATCCGCGCATCGTGTATGCAAGTATTTCGGGCTTCGGACAAACCGGCCCATGGTCACAGCGCCCAGGTTTCGACCTCATCGCCCAGGCCACGGCGGAGCGGTGGGACCTCGCGACGATCCCCAAGGAGGAGCCGGCGGTCTACGACATGCTGTGCCGGGCCGACTCGATCGGCGTGTTCCAGATCGAGTCGCGCGCGCAGATGGGTCTGCTGCCGCGGTTGCAGCCGCGACGGTTCTACGAGCTCGTGATCGAGATCGCCCTCATCCGCCCCGGCCCCATCCAGGGCGGCGCGGTGCACCCGTACGTGCGGCGCAAG
>WPCJ01133658.1_pt1 | contig 12187 bp, 6 predicted proteins | sample 5399831 | NCBI WGS metagenome assembly WPCJ01 (sample SAMN12869470, study PRJNA574797) | sludge metagenome | isolation source: wastewater treatment of pH10 | place: China:Beijing | collected 2019-05-20 | reverse complement strand
GGAGTTAAAAAGATTAGCGGGTATACCTTAACAGAAAAACCTCAAAGAATAATAACCGATTCTGATCGAAATCCTCATTATGATATAAAAAAATGTTTTTAGGGTTCCATAAATAAAAAATCTTAATTGATTACCAACTCTTATGCTAATTTATAATCCAATACAACGCAGCAAGGACTCTCAAAAATGATACAAGTAGAAGAACAACTCGTAGTTTTGAATATCTACACACCATTTTACAAGGTGAGGTAAAATGTCCAATCATCTAGAGCATGCAAATTTTATCTGGCAAATCGCTGACCTCCTCCGTGGGCCATACAGGCCACCGCAGTATGAACGTGTAATGTTACCCCTTACTGTGCTGCGTCGCTTCGATTGCGTATTGGCTCCGACCAAAGCTAAGGTCCTTGCAGAGTACGAGAAACGCAAAGATAGTAAGCTTAACAACGAAGCGCTTGATAAGTTTTTGAACAGAGCGGCAGGTCAGCGTTTCCATAATCACTCCCATCTTGACTTCGAGAAGCTTAAGGGCGACCCGGATAATATTGATAAGCACCTGGTCAGTTACATTAAAAGTTTCTCTTCTAATGTCCGTGAGATCTTCGAATTCTTCGAATTCGAGAAAGAAATAGAGAAGATGAGTGAGGCGAATATCCTTTACCTCGTTGTCTCCAAGTTCTGCGACGTAGATCTGCATCCTGATATAGTACCAAACGAGGAGATGGGACTTATCTTCGAAAACCTCATCCATCGTTTTAACGAGCTAGCCAACGAGACTGCAGGTGACCACTTTACCCCACGTGAAGTCATCCGCTTGATGGTGAATATTCTTTTTATCCACGACAATGATCTTCTTGCTACACCCGGCACTGTGCGCAAGCTTCTCGACCCTGCCTGCGGTACTGGCGGTATGCTTGCTGAGTCACAGAATTATCTGCGCGATCACCACCCTGAAGCTATTCTTTATGTTTATGGGCAGGACTATAACAAGCGAGCTTTTGCCACAGCTGCATCCGATATGCTCATAAAAGAGGTGAACCAGAACGGAGGAGACAACACTATCCGTTTTGGAGATATCTTTACCGAAGACCAGTTTTCTGGCGAAACCTTTGACTACCTGCTCTCCAACCCGCCTTTTGGTGTAGACTGGAAGAAACAGCAGAAAGAAATAAAGCGTGAGCAAGATACGAAAGGCTTCAAAGGCAGATTCGGAGCAGGGCTACCCCGCGTCAATGACGGTTCACTCCTATTCCTCCAGCATATGATTAGTAAGTTTGAGCCAGTGGAACCAGATAATCAAAAATACGGCTCTCGGCTTGGTATCGTTTTCAGTGGATCTCCTCTTTTCGCTGGTGGTGCGGGCTCTGGAGAGAGCGACATCCGCAAATGGATCATAGAGAATGACTGGCTTGAAGCCATCGTAGCCTTGCCGGAACAGATGTTCTACAACACAGGCATCGGCACCTACGTATGGATTGTCACAAACAACAAAGAAGAGCGTCGCAAAGGAAAGATTCAGCTTCTTGACGCCCGCGAATTCTATGTTCCTATGCGCCGCAGCCTCGGAAACAAGCGTCGTAGGATCGGTGAAGGGAAAGAAGATGGAGAACCAGATCAGATTGCTGAGATAGTGAAGCTCTATGGTACTTTTGAAGACCGCGAAATATCTAAAATCTTTGATAACACCGATTTTGGCTATACACGTATCACAGTTGAACGTCCCCTGTGTCTCCGTTATCAGATGACATTAGAAGACAAGGCTCGTTTCCTCGATGCTTGTCCACATCTTCTTGACGATGTACAGGCTATCGATATGGAGTTGGGTCGTGAACCACATTTAGACTGGAATGTGGTGTGGTCTCGTATAGAGAAGATACTTCATAAAAGGAAATCAAACTGGAAGGCACCTGAAAAGAAACTCTTTCGTAACGTTTTCACCCAGAAAGATCCTGAAGCTGAGCCGGTTCTTAATGGAAGTAGCAAAGAGGTATATGAGCCAGATACCGACCTAAAAGACTTTGAGAATATTCCACTTAAAGAGGATGTTGAAGCCTACTTTGAGAGAGAAGTACTCCCCTTTGTGTCTGATGCTTGGATGGACCGAAGCAAGGACAAAGTCGGCTACGAGATCAACTTCAACCGTCACTTTTACCTCTATACACCGCCTCGGCCACTGGAAGAGATTGACACGGACCTGAAAAAAGCTGAGGGGGAGATTATGCGGCTTTTGAGAGAGGTGACGAAGTGAGCTCAGCGCAATGCGAATGGCAAAAGATTAGGCTACGCTTTCTATTAAAGCGCACTCCAACTAAAGAACAACGTCAAAAACTATTGGAATCACCACAAGTGAGTTTTCTTCCAATGGAAGCAATCAGTGAGCAAGGAGAAATTGACCTCTCCGTAATTCGCGATCAAGATGATGTAAAGACAGGATACACCCTGTTTTTTGATGATGATGTTATTATTGCCAAGATCACACCGTGCTTTGAAAACGGCAAAGGAGCACTAGTTAAAGGTCTTCTCAATAGTGTTGGCTATGGTACGACAGAACTATATGTATTGAGTCCTGGGGTGAAGATAGATGGAAAGTTTCTTTATTACATCACTGTGAGCGAACCTTTTCGGAAGATAGGCGAAGCCAACATGACAGGAGCTGCAGGTCAGAAACGCGTTCCTGAGGACTTTGTTCGCAATTATAGGATTGGTCTACCATCTCTCCCCGAGCAGCAAGCCATCGTTGACTGCCTTGACCTTAAAATTGCAAGACTGGATGATTTGGTAGCTGCAAAAGAACGGTTGCTGGAGCTACTTAAGGAAAAAAGAAAAGCGCTCATCACCCACGCTGTCACCCGTGGCCTTGATCCCCATATTACTCTTTTTGACTCTGGGGTAGATTGGATAGGAAATTGCCCCGAACATTGGACAATAGCTCCAGTCAAGCATGGATTTGACCTTATAGGAAGCGGTACAACTCCACCCACAGAAAATTCTCAATTCTATGGTGGCAATGTATATTGGGTAACCACTTCCGAGCTTCGTGAGAATATCATCTTTTCGACAAATCAAACAATCACTCAAGAAGCTCTTTCTGAATTCACATCACTTAAGGTCTATCCAGCTGGCACTCTACTCTTTGCGATGTACGGTGCAACTATTGGTAGAGTAGCCATTTTAGGAACTCCAGCAACCGTAAACCAAGCTGTCTGTTCATTGGCAGGCTCTAATCTATTTGATCCTTGGTATGCATTCTATTCTTTCCAGGCATCCAGAGATTATTTATGTCAATTAGCAACTGGTGGTGGACAACCAAATCTGAATTCAGAAAAAGTTCGCGAGCATCGGCTTCCGTGCCCTCCTGTAAACGAGCAAAAAGCTATTGTCGCCTATATCGACAGAGAAACAGAGAAGATTGACTCTCTGCATGCTGCTACAGAAAATACAATAGCACTTCTTAAAGAACGCCGTGAAGCCCTTATTGCAGCCGCAGTGACTGGAAAAATAAAGGTAGGATGAGATTATGAGGATCAAAAGCCTTCAAGTAACGAACCTTCGGGCGTTTGAACAGGCAGAATTTGAATTTATGCCAAGAGTGAATCTTCTAGTAGGCGTGAACGGGGTAGGTAAGACTACCGTACTCGATGCATTGCGGATGTGCTTGTCAAAAATTCTTCTTGATATAACTGCTTCTCGTAGCCGTAAAATACCTTTTGTTGATGAAGACATAAGGGTTCAATCTAATTTTATGACAGTTAATTGTACTTTTGAACTTCAAGATAAAGATTTCACTTTTATTGTTCATAAGAATCGCGAAAGCAGTGTACCACTGGATTCCACCAATATTCGTGAACAAGTCTTAGAAACACCTGATAAGGAAAGTTACCACCCATTCTTACCGGTCTCATCTCATAATTCTAAAAAAGCTCTTTCTAATCAATTGGGAGTCTTCTTCTCAACACGTCGCTCCCTAGTATCTGATGCTTTTCCATCAGTTTATAAGTCCTCAGGAGGCCCGTCAGGCGCATATGCAGAAGCCCTTATAAGCCGTGAACTTCGATTGGCAGAGATTGCTCATTGGATGCATGTACAGGAAGAACTTGGAAGGGAAAATCCACTATCAATCAAACACTTTTCAGCGCTTCAAGAAGCTACAGAACGTTTCCTACCAAAATGCAAGAACTTACGAGCAGAAGTGTCGGCAAAACCTCAGTTAATCGTTGATAAAGCAGGAGTTACTCTGAACCTTCGTCAGCTATCAGATGGAGAAAGAGGGATGTTTTCTTTAGTTTTAGATCTGGCAAAGAGACTTTCTCAGGCCAATCCACAACTCGATAATCCTATCAAAGATGGATCAGCCATCGTATTGATTGATGAAATAGACCTCCATCTACATCCAAAATGGCAAAGAACAGTAATTAAACAGTTAACTGAGACTTTTCCAAAATGTCAGTTCATTGCTACTACACACTCTCCTCAAATAGTTGCGGCAGTTGAGCCTGAACAAGTTCTGCTTCTAACTAATTCTGGAGTAATTCATCCAGATAGAACACGAGGACTCGACTCAAATTGGATTCTGCGACATCTGATGGAGGCCGATGACCGACCATCTGAATCATCCTCTGCAGTTAGGGAGGTAGAATCGCTAATAAGCGACGCAGAGTTTGAAGGTGCACGTGCAGCAATTGCAAAATATCGTAGGACTGGACTAGACCTTCCAGAATGGTCGATGCTTGAAGCTCGAATGGCACGAATGGAGTTGTTAGGCGAATGAAGCGTATTAGTAAAACCAGAGCACCGCATAGCTATCTTAAATGGTGTAAACTGGTTCGTGGGACTCAAGATGAAGATTACAGACGCCTACAAAATCCAGAGAAAGCAGACCTCCATAGAAAATTGTTGGAGGAACAAGGTTGGCTATGTGCTTACACGATGAAAAGCATTAACGAAGAGAATTCACATATTGAGCACATTAAGCCTGAAAGCCTTTGCCGAGCTGACTTGGTTGGTTCTGATCTCGACTACAATAACATGATTGCTTGCTTCCCACTTATAGGGATGAATAGACAGTTTCGATATGGAGCACAAAAGAAGGCTGACTGGTGGGAAAAGGATGGTATCGAATTCATATCTCCATTAAATCCAGCCTGTGAAAATTATTTTCACTTTGATTTGAAGGGAAATATTACTCCTGTGATAAACTCTGAAGCTGCAAATACTACTATCAATGTTCTTTCTCTAGATCATCCATCACTAACTGAAGAGCGAGAGATGGCTATCAATGGTTTTATTTACGGTTCAGGTGACAAACCGTTATCTAAGCCTAAAACGATCCAAGCACTTCAAACAATTTGCACTAAAGATAGAGAAGGGCGCTTCTATGGATTCTGCATTGTGGTCCGAGATGCACTCCAGCATCATTTGAAGATCCTTGAAAAGATAGAACAGAAAAAGAAGTTTTCATGCAGGAGAACATGATATGCCTATAGAACCCTCACCTAACAGCGAAGCCTCCTTTGAGACTGCAATCGAAGAGTATCTGTTAAACAATGGGTACGAGATTGTTGAGAAGAAAGGATTCGACCGTGAGAAGGCGATCTTTCCAGAAGTGGTCCTGAGTTTTATCCGTAAGACCCAACAGAAGGAGTGGGATAAACTGGAGGCACTGCATGGGGATAAAACCGGAGAACAGATCATCGGTGATCTTTGTAAGTGGATGGACAACAACGGCTCACTGACAACATTAAGACACGGATTTAAATGCTATGGTAGGACGCTGCGTATAGCATTCTTCAAAGCTGCTCACGATCTAAACCCGGAGCTGGAGAAACGCTACAAAGACAACATTGTGGGCATTACCAGACAGTTGCATTTTTCACCTCACTCGGAAAGCTCTGTCGATGTTACACTCAGTTTGAACGGTATTCCGGTTTCCACTGTTGAGCTTAAAAACCAATTTACGGGTCAGACAGTCAATAATGCAATAAAACAGTATGAGGAGAGAAATCAGCATGAACCTATTTTTGAGTTCAAAAAGCGCTCTCTTGTCCACTTTGCAGTGGACACTGAAGTTGTCTACATGACCACTCGATTGGCTGGTACAGCGACTCACTTCCTGCCATTTAATAAAGGATATGATGGGGGAGTAGGAAACCCTGCAGATCCTGCTGGGCGAAAATATCGAACAGCTTACCTATGGGAAGAAGTGTTACAAAGAGATAGTCTTCTGGATTTGCTGGCTCGCTTTATCCATATTCAGGTTGAGGAAAAACGCGACGACCAGGGTCGCAAGGTTAAGACAGAAACAATGATATTTCCACGCTATCACCAGTTACAGGCTGTCCGTTTTCTGGTAGATTCTGCCCAGCAGGAGGGTGTCGGAAACAATTACTTGGTAGAACATTCAGCGGGTAGTGGAAAGAGCAACACTATCGGCTGGCTAGCACACAGACTTGCCTCATTACATAATGCTGAAAATCAGCGGGTTTTTAATAGTGTTATCGTGGTGACAGACCGTCTTGTACTCGATCAGCAGTTACAGGACACTATCTACCAGTTTGAGCATAAGTTCGGTGTTGTTCAGAAGATCGACAAAAGTTCAAGGCAGCTGGCAGAAGCCCTTGAAAATGCTGTCCCTATCATTATTACTACGCTCCAGAAGTTTCCATTTGTCTCCAAACAACTGCTCAAAATGGCAGAAGAACGCGGTGTCGCCGGTACAGGCACCCTTCCGACTCGGCGTTGTGCCGTTATCATCGACGAAGCACACAGTTCACAAGGCGGAGAAACTGCTACCGATCTCAAAGAAGTGCTGGGTGGAGAAGCTCTCCTAGAGGAAGCAAAAAAGAAGGCAGAAGAGGAAGGTCTAAGCAACCTGGAAGAGCTGTTCCGTAAAATGGCAAAGCGTGGAAAGCAAGCAAATCTGAGCTTCTTCGCATTCACAGCTACTCCGAAACACAAGACTCTCGCTGTCTTTGGTCGTAATGGACAGCCATCTCATCGCTATACCATGCGACAGGCAATTGAGGAAGGCTTCATCCTTGACGTGCTGAAACACTACACAACCTATGAAACTTACTTTAAGTTACTCAAGAACTGTGCTAATGATCCGAACGTTGAGAGAAAAAAGGCGGCAAAAGCACTTGCACGTTTCTTAAGGCTCCACCCACACAATATAGCCCAGAAAACCGAAGTGATCGTCGAGCACTTCCACTCAGTAACCCGGCATAAGATTGGCGGAAAAGCAAAGGCGATGGTTGTTACAGGCTCACGCTTGGAAGCGGTGCGTTACAAGCAGAGCTTCGACCAGTATATCCAGAAAAAAGGTTATCCTATCAAGTCGTTGGTTGCTTTTTCTGGAACGGTACAGGACGACAAACTCTCCAGCGTAACCTATACAGAAGAAGGTATGAACAAAGGTATCCGTGAAAAAGAGCTACCAGAAAAGTTTGCAACGCCAGAATACCAGGTTCTCCTTGTAGCAGAAAAATACCAAACTGGTTTTGATCAGCCGCTTCTGCATACGATGTACGTAGACAAACTTCTGTCAGGCATCCAAGCCGTACAAACCCTTTCACGATTGAATCGCATCCATCCACTCAAGGAGGATGCTTTTGTCCTCGACTTTGTGAACAAGCGAGAAGACATCCGCGAGGCTTTCAAGACATATTATGAAGGCGCCGAAATGGGTGAAGAAGCTGATCCAGGACAGATGTATACGCTCAAGGGTGAACTTGAAGCTTCAGGCATCTACTTGGCCGAGGAAGTTGAACGCTTCGGTGAAGTTTATTTCAAGCCAAAACAAAAACAAAGCGCTGCAGATCACCAGGCAATGAATGCTGCGCTGGATCCTGCTGTCTCGAGATTCTCTGTTTTCCAAGAGGAGGATAAAGACGAAGCCGAAATGTGGCGAAAAAAGCTCCGGACATTTCGCAACCTTTACGCTTTTCTTAGCCAGATAATTCCATACCAAGACTCAGATCTAGAAAAGCTATACGTCTTCCTGCGTCATCTCAGCTCAAAACTGCCAAAAAGAGACAATGGTCTATCCTACCAGTTCGATGACGATGTCCGACTGGAGTATTACCGCTTGCAGAAGATCAGTGAAGGCTCGATATCTTTGGGGGAAGGTTACGCTCCTCGCCTCAATGGCCCGCTAGAAGCAGGTACAGGTGTTGTGCGTGAGGAGCCAGTGTCTCTGTCGCGACTGATAGACGTCATAAATGAACGTTTTGGGACGGATTTCACGCCCGCAGACCAGCTCTTTTTTGACCAGATCGTAGAGGAAGCTATCAAGGATGAGGGCTTGAAACAAGCTGCAGCGGTAAATCCTGGCGACAAGTTTGAGCTGGTGTTTAAAGGCCTTCTTGAGACTTTTTTTATAGAGCGTATGGACCAGAATGAGGATATATTCGTGCGGTTTATGAACGACATTCCGTTCCAAAAAATCGTAACCAACCGACTTGCTTCGGAAGCTTATGAGAGGCTGCGGGAGAAATCATTTTCATAAAGAGCAGTCGGGGACTTTCTGGATTATAAGCAAACTTATAGAATAAAATGAGAGGCAAATATATAGAGGTTTATTAATTAAAATGTTCACCAAGTTATCAAATATATCACACGACAGGTAGTCATCGCGTCGTTACTCTACACGCTATGCGTGGGACTCTTTATTAGGTTACTGTGAAGGAAGATGCAATTAGCATGAAGGAAACATTATGAAAATATCCTCAATACTAGAAAGAATTGACGAAAAGCAACTTTTTGTCCCTGCCTTCCAACGCGAATATGTATGGAAGCGTGATGATGCAAAACAATTGATCGACTCGCTGATCAAAGAATATCCTACCGGCACTATGTTACTTTGGGAAACAGCAAAACCACCAGAACTAAAAGGACCACATAAATACGATGAAAAGCAAGGTGCTGTCCGCCTGCTCCTCGACGGTCAACAACGCATAACTACACTATATATGCTGATACGTGGAGAGATTCCCCCTTACTATACAAAGCCAGAAATCATGAATGATACCCGTGGGCTATATGTAAACTTGGAGACGCTGGAACTTTCATATTACATGAAGAAAAAAATGGAAAACAATCCACTGTGGCAAAATATCACTTATGTATTTCAGGGAAAGATTAGTGCCTTTGATTTGCAGTCCAAATTTACCGAAATTGGCAACGAAATCGGAATGAATGAACTCAAACAACTCAATGAAAATATTAATACGATCACCCGAATCAAGGAACGTGAATTTCCTGAACAAACCATTCCGATCAAAGCTAACATTCGCGAAGCTATTGATATTTTTTACAAGGTAAACGCAAGCGGTGTGGCGCTTACTGACGCTGAGCTCGCGCTTGCCCAGATTTCCGGATACTGGCCTCAGGCGCGCGATCGATTTAAGTCAAAACTAGCAGCACTGGAAAAGGAGGGCTTCGTGTTCAAGCTCGACTTTATAGTTTACGTATTGCTTGGTTGTCTATACCACATGGGCTCTGATATGCGAAAACTCCATGGTGAGGAAAATAAAGAAAAACTGCAAGATGCTTGGGAACGGCTAGATCGGCAGGTGCTTGATTACGTAGTCAACCTGATGCGCACCAATGCCTACATAGATCACACTCAAGAAATCAACTCCACTTACGCCCTCGTGCCAATCATCGTCTATTGTTTTGATAAGAAAGGAAATCATCTGAATGACACTGAAATCCGTAAGTCAATAAAATGGTTTTTCTATTCCCAAATTCGAGCTCGTTACATCAGCCAACTTCCCCAAAAGCTGGACCGTGATTTGCGCATTGTAGCTGAATCAAAGCAACCTTTCGATGATATGCTTCAAGTGATTGGAGAAGAAAACCGTCTGGAAATCATGCCCTCTGAATTTGTGGGACGTCCTATCCAGCACCCTCTATTTGCTATGGTAAGGTGGTATCTGAAAAGTCGCGGTGCTGTTTGCTTTACTACTGGGATGAATCTACGTAAGAATATGGGGAGTAAATACCAACTTGAACTTGACCATATCTTCCCTTACTCACGGCTTAAAAAAGTTGGCTACGGCAAGGATAACCGGCTGAAATATTCCCTTGCCCAGGAGCTCACCAACCGCGCTATACTAACCAAAACAGCTAACCGAACGAAATCAAATACAGATGCTTCGGACTATCTTGCCTCTGTGAAGAGAAATTTTCCGAAGGCTTTAGAACTACAGTGTATCCCAGAGGATGAAAATCTCTGGCAACTCGAAAACTACGAACAGTTCCTAGAGGAGCGACGTAAGGTTCTTGCACAAAATTTGAACACTTTCCTTGATAAAATTACAGCTACCGAAGAAACTGTAGCACCGGTAAATCTTGAGGACATGATCGCTGAAGGAGAAAGCGATGAACTTGAATTTAAGTCCACGCTACGCTGGGACTTGAAAGAGGGCAATGTAAACAAGAAATTAGAAGAGGTAGTTCTGAAAACTGTTGCAGCTTTTGCCAATTCCCATGGAGGCATATTGTTAATTGGCGTAGATGATGAAGGACAGGTTTTAGGTCTTGAAAAAGACTACCTTTCACTTGGTGTTGCTGATCGGGACAAGTTTGAATTGCATTTACGCAACATTCTTAATCAGCAATTTGGAGCCGCATTTGTTACAAACAAGTTGAAAATTCAGTTCCATGAGGTAGAGGATAAAGAAGTTTGCCAGATTGAAGTTACCCCTGCGAAGCAACCGGTGATTCTGAGAGTAAAGGATAAAAGTGGGCAGATGATCGAGAAGCTTTATGCTAGGAGCGGAAATTCTTCTCAAGAGATCCAATTAAGTGAGATGACTGAATATATAAATGAACGCTTTTTTACACAAGCTGAGAGGCTAAACATCAAATAAACTATCAATAGGCTTGAAAACTCTTAGAATTGAGCCTAACACATTTCAGCCCTCGCATCTGCCATGAATAACTCTCAAAATTGTGCAGCAGCCTGCTGCATAATCTACCTTTTTCTGCATGAAACATGGTGAGATTATCTACCAAAAGCATTCTAACCTTGGCAGATGATCTGTCGATGAAAAGTCTCGCCACTGTTTACAAGAGGATTAAGATTTCCATGAAGGAAGATTGTCGTGACACTGTCACGACAATTGGAATCAAGCACTTCAGCAGATTCTCAGAAAATCTTAACTATCTGATCCTCAGTTTTCTCGGGCGAACAAATTGTCTCTGCACTGCGGAGACAATTGAGCTGAACATACTTCAGGTTGTTCAGCTACCATGAGGAAATTCTCTAAATTGTGAAAAAACTTTAGTCTGGTTGAAAGAAATTCGTGCAAGAACCTCTTGCACAAACTCCTGCTTGTTAGATACTGACGAAAATTGACAAGAGAATTTCGAAGGAAAATGGGTGGGATATAGGCAGGAAATTGTCGCCGCAGTGAGGCGACAATTGGCAGCAGTTATTAAAGGGTCTTTTTAAGAGTAAAACCTGCATCTAATGAGCCAGTTTTCGGAAGAATTCCCGGAAGAAGAGATTGTCGTATCACTGATACGACAATTAAATTGGTCCAATTTTTGACTTTCCTTCCCAAAAATATTGTTTACAAACTGATTTTTAATCAGAGGAATAAACTACCACCTACTCAAATTTTTCCACTAAAATACGAAACCTTATATTCTATTCGCATATTATTGGAATTAATGAATTTTTCCAGAACCGAACTTCAAACCCTCGCAGAACTCGCAAAAGGCAACACCTCAATAAACACAGTAGCCGAAGCTCTAAATAAAAGTGAAAAACACATCTACCGAATTGTGCAAAAGCTTGAGGAAAAAGACCTTGCAACCCTCTCGACAGGAGAAATCGTCCCGAAAAAAAGCACACTGATGGTAAGACTTATCCAAATTCTTGATTCTTACCCGAACTTGATCCCTCTTCTGGCAGATTCCGGGATCCCTATTCTCATCTCTCTTCTTGAAGAAAAAACTGTAGAGGAAATCACCAAAGAAGTGGATGTGAAAAAGAGCACAGTTTATGCCTTCTTGAAAAAAGCCCTGAAAATAAGCCTGGTAAAAAAGGATGGGGATCTTTATGCACTCAATGAAAAGCTCTGGGGAGATGTGGCTGACCTTCTAAGGGAAATAAGGGATGTCGAAAGGCTTCTTGATCCGCGAGTGCCCTATAACTCGATAATATACTACAGGGATAGGG
>WPCJ01248824.1_pt1 | contig 12196 bp, 9 predicted proteins | sample 5399831 | NCBI WGS metagenome assembly WPCJ01 (sample SAMN12869470, study PRJNA574797) | sludge metagenome | isolation source: wastewater treatment of pH10 | place: China:Beijing | collected 2019-05-20 | reverse complement strand
GCCAAGGCCAGCACCCGCATCCGCCCCATCGACAGGCCAGACGCCCGCGCCGCCTCCTCGCCCAGAGTCAGCATCCGCAGGCCCGGCGACGCGCCTCGCGCCAGCAAGGCGGCGATCAGGACGGCGGGCGCCACCCAGGCCACATCGATCCAGCTGCGGTTCTCGACCGAGCCCAGCAGCCAATTCATCACCTCCGCCGAGGCGATCGGCGACGGCGACAGGTTGAAGATCAAGGCGGTCAACGCGCCCGCGAAACTGGACAGAGCCACGCCGAACAGGATCAGCGCCTCGGGCGTCCGCACCCGTGCGGCCAGGGCGATTAACAGCCCGCCGCCGACCGTCGCGCCGAACAGAGCCGAAACTTCCACCGCGCTGGGGATCGCCGCTAGACCCAGCACGATGGCCGTCGCGGCGGCCAGGGCCGCAGTCGCGGACACGCCCAGCACGCCCGGTTCGGCCAACGGGTTGCGCAACAGCCCCTGCATCACCGCCCCCGCCAGCCCCAGAGCTGCGCCGACGAACAGGGCGCAGACCGCTCGGGGGGCGCGCACGAGCCAGAGCACCTCGCCAGGTCCGGAGCCCGGAGCGCCCAAGGCCATCATATAATCGGCGGTGTTGAAACGGGTCTCGCCCAGAGTCACCGCCAGTGCGATCGCCAACGTGATCGCCGTCGCCAAGCCGATATTCAGCGTCGAAGTCTTGCTCATGACGCCTGCTCGGCCAGCTGCGCGGCGGCGTCAGCTGCGAACCAGGCCGGGCACGTCAGCGTCGCACCGGGCAGTTCAGCCGCCGTCCGCCCTCGCATGGCGCGTTGCATCACCGGATGCCGTCCCGCCCCTCGCCAATCCGAACGCACCAGGTCGAAGAAGCCCTTCACGTATAGGGCGGGCGGCGTCAGCAGCACCCTTTCCAGACCCAGAGGTTGATAACCCGGCCGTTCGACTGCATTGCGAAACCCAGCCGCGCGCAGGACAGCGTCCATCAATGAGCCAGGCCCGGAAGTGAAGCCGCTAGCTGTGACATAGACGGCCTTGCGCTCTCGGCCTGCGCCTTCGGCCTTGGCCAACTGCGCCTCCATGCGCTGCACCAAAGCCTCGCCTCGCTCAGGGCGGCCCAGAGCTTGAGCTACGGCATGAATGTTGGCGCGAACCTCATCCATGTCCGTGGCGTCGGATATCGTAACCGTGCGGACGCCATCACGCTCCAAGGCGGCCAGAAGGCGGGCGTCGCCGCCCCAGTAGCGCACCGCCACATCGGGTCGAAAGCCGACAGCGGCCTCCAACGTCGGCCGCACTCGCCGATGGCCCTGGGCGTCAGCGCGCAGCCAGGAATCGGGATCATCCGCTCTCGGAGACAGACCCAGCTCAGCGTCAGGGGCAAGGGCGAGGACAAACTGATCGGCGCACTGGTCCAGCGCCATGACCCGCAAGGGCACGGCCGCCGCGACGCTGCTCCAACACGCCATCACCGAAACGACGGCCGCGATCGCGACCTTCACGAGGCGGTCAATCCCGCGAACAAGGCGTCCATCTGGGTCCGGACCAAGGTCTCACGATCCGCCCAATCGAAATAAGGCTTGGTCGTCATGATCGAGACCAGCCCATGGGCGCTGGCCCAGATAACTTGCGCCAGCGTGCGCGGATCGCCTCGCAGCGCGCCCTGATCGACAGCCTCCTCGACCACGCTGACAAAGGCGCGGAACAGGTCGGCCCCGCTCTGTTGCGCCACGGTCTCGGCGCCGTGGCGCGTATGGACCTGCGGAGTCAGATAAGCCAAGCGATAGGCGTTGGGATTGGCGAATCCGAACGCCATATAGTTCTCGACGATCCGCCGCAGCCGCGCCAAGGGAGGCGCATCCTCCGCCAAAGTCCGTCGGTGTTGCTCGGCCAGGGTGTCGAAGGCGTTGCGACAGATTTCGTTGAGAATCTCGCCCTTGTCCGCGAAGTGCATATAGAGGGCGGTCGACGACAGGCCCACCTCATCCGCGATCTTGCGAATGGTGGCGCCTTCATAGCCGCGCTCGACGAAGATACCTTCCGCCGCCGCCAGGATTTCTGCACGGCGCTCGTGCCCTTCACCCTTGGGTTTTCGTGTCGAACGCGACGATGCGGCAGATGCGAGCGACACTCGAATGCTCCCCAAGCTGAACTCCCGTGTGTGGCCAGTGATAACCGCAAAAGTCGGCTCCGGCCAAATATATTGCTTTACAGAAATGTCAGTATAACGTCGGTTTCTGGGCAGGAGGGCGACGATGCGAAGGGGAACGGCCGCCCGGGCGGACGACGATGCTCTGAAGTCTGCGCGGACCACGCTGACAACCCGTCAGACGCTGGGTCTCACCCTCATTCTCACCGGCGTTTTGGGCGCCACGGCCATGGCCCCGCTGTCGGGGTCGGTCGTACTTCTGAGCTTGCAGATCGGCTTCATGAGCTTGGCCGCATGGAGGGTGTTCCTGCTCTGGAACAGCCGTGTCCAGCCCTTGTCTGACACGCCGCAAATTTGCGCGGACCCGTCATGTTCATGGCCTCGCTATACGGTTGTGGCGGCCCTGTATCAGGAGACGGCCGTCCTGCCGCAACTGATCGAACGGCTGACCGGCATCGACTATCCGAGCGATCGTCTCGAAGGCTTTCTTGCGCTTGAGGCGGATGACGTCGCGACGATCAAGGCTGCGTTGGACCTGCCCAGACCTGACTGGCTTCAGGTGTTGATCGTGCCGCCCGGCGCGCCCAAGACCAAGCCCCGCGCCCTGAACTACGCCCTGGCGCGCTGTAGCGGCGACCTGATCACCATCTATGATGCAGAAGACGATCCCGACCCGCTGCAGTTGCGCGAGGCCGCGACGCGCTTCATCCATGAAGGCGACAGCCTGGCCTGCCTTCAGGCGCCGCTACGCATCCGCTGCAGGAACAAGGCCAGCGCCAGCCCCTTTCTCGATCGACAGTTCGCGGCCGAATACGCCGCCCTGTTTGAGGTCACCCTACCGGCCATGAGTCGTCTGGCCCTGCCCTTTCCTCTCGGCGGAACCAGCAACCACTTCCGCGTGCCCGTCTTGCGCGCGCTGGGAGGCTGGGACGCCTGGAACGTCACCGAGGACGCCGATCTGGGCTTTCGCATCTGGCGCGCCGGCTATCGGCTCGGCGTCATCCAGAGGCCGACCTACGAACCGCCGCCCGGCCCCTTGCCGCTGTGGCTGCCCCAACGCACACGCTGGTTGAAGGGGTATCTGCAAACCCTGGCGGTCCATACGCGCTATCGAGAGGGAATGGGCTGGCGAGGCTGGACGGCGCTGGCCGCCACCGTCGGCGCCGGAGTGGCGTCAGCTGCTATTCACGCCGTCTGCGCCGCCTGGATGTTCAGTCTGGCCCTAACCTCTATCGTCGCCGGGCGCCTTCCTCACTTTTCGCCGCTGGGCAGTATCGTTCTGGTCTCCGGCGTCATCGCCGCCTGGCTGCTGAAGCACCGAGGCGTCCGACAGGCAGGCGGTTCCTATGGCCTGGGCGACATGCTGGCCTCCCTCGCCTACTGGTGCCTGCTCAGCCTGGCGTTCGCCCATGCCGTGATCCGACTGATCTTTGAACCGCATCACTGGGACAAGACCCCGCATCAGGCTGAACCCGAACCTGATATCGCCATGATCGACGGTGCTGACGCTGGACGAGCAGCCGCCTGAGCGCCTATCAGCGCGCATGGCTCCGGTTCTCTCATCCTCGCCCGAAACCCTCGTCACGCGCGGGTGGTCGGACTACGCCCTTCTGGACAGCGGCGACGGCCGCAAGCTCGAGCGCTACGGTCGCTACACCGTCGTACGGCCCGAGCCGCAGTGCTTCTGGAAGGCGCATGACGAGAACGCCTTCGAGCGCGCCAACGCCATGTTCGACCCGCAACAGGAGGAAGAGGATTCCGGCCGCTGGCGCTTCGACGCCCACGGCCCGATCGACGCCTTCCCTCTGCAATGGCGCGACGTGCGTTTCATGGGACGGTTCACCCCGTTCCGCCATCTGGCCTTCTTCCCCGAGCAGGCGGCCAACTGGGAATGGCTGGACGCGCGCGTCCGCACCCTGCAGCAACCCAAGATCCTGAACCTGTTCGGCTACACCGGCGTGGCCAGCCTGGCCTGTTCGGCGGCGGGCGCCCACGTCACCCACGTCGACGCCTCCAAGAAGTCGGTCGCCTACGCCCGCGAGAACGCCGAACTGTCAGGCCTGGCCGACCGCCCGATCCGCTGGATCGTCGAGGACGCCCGCAAGTTCGTGGCGCGTGAAGTCCGTCGCGGCAGCAAGTATGACGGCATCATCCTGGACCCGCCGAAATACGGTCGCGGCGCCAACGGCGAGGTCTGGCGCCTGTTCGAGGACATGCCGGGGCTGCTGAAAGACTGCGCCGCCCTGCTGTCAGACGACGCCTCCTTCCTGTTGCTGAACGCCTATGCCGCGCGGATTTCCGGCCTGTCGCTGGCGCACATGATGGCCGAGGCGACCCATGATCGCGGCGGCCGTATCGACTGGGGCGAGTTGGCCCTGTCCGAAGACGGCAAGGACGCCCGCGCCATCGGCCTGTCCTTCTTCGCCAGATGGAGCGCCTGATGACCGAACGCCTCATCACCTCTCTGACCAACGATACAATCAAGGCCGTTCGCGCCCTGCATATGCGCAAGGAACGCGAGGCGACGGGCCGCTTCCTGGCCGAAGGGCTGAAATTCATCGGTGAAGCGCTGGATCAGGGCCGCGCCCCGGTCATGCTGCTGGTCGGCCAGGACGCCCGCCCGCATCCGTTGCTGGACCGCGCCAAGGCCGAAACGCTGAAGGCCGGCGGCCAGATCATCGTCGTCACTCACGCCATCCTCGAAAAGATCAGCCGTCGCGACAATCCGCAGACGGTGCTGGGCGTGTTCGAACAGGTCTATACCCCGCTGGACGCCATCCAGCCTGACGCCAAGCCCTGCTGGGTGGCGCTGGAGCAGGTGCGCGATCCGGGCAATCTGGGCACCATCATCCGCACCGCGGACTCGGCCGGGTGCGGCGGGGTCATCCTGATCGGCGACTGCGTCGATCCCTTCTCGGTCGAGGCGGTGCGCGCGACCATGGGCTCGGTCTTCGCCGTGACCATCAGCAAGGCCTCGCGCGAAGAGTTCCTGGCCTGGCGCGCCTCATGGCCGGGCAGCGTGATCGGCACCCGCCTAGACGCGACGCACGGCTATCGCGACAGCCCTGTGCGCCATCCCGCCATCATCATGATGGGCAATGAACAGGCGGGTCTGACTGATGAACTGGCCGCCGCCTGCGACCTGAACGTCAAGATTCCGATGCGCGGCCGGGCGGACAGCCTGAACCTGGCCGTCGCGACGGGGGTCATGGTCTATGCCGTGACGGACGCGGCCTACGGCTCCAGCCTCTAGGCCTCGCCTTCAGTCTTGATGCGACCCATGCCGATCAGGGCCAGAACCGTCAGCACGGCCGCCAGGGTCAGATAGGCGCCGACGGCGTGAAGGCCGTAGTGACCCGCCAACCAGGTCGCGGCATAGGGCGCCAGCGAGGCGCCGAGGATGCCCGCCAGATTGAAGGTCATGGACGCGCCGGTGTATCGCACGCTCGTCGGAAACGGTCTCGCCAACGCAGCGCCCAGCGGCCCGTAGGTGCAGCCCATCAGGCTGAAGCCGATGATGAAGAAAGCGACCACGCCCGCCATGCCCCCGCCGCCGAACAAGGGCGCCAGGATCAGACCGAACAGGGAGATGGCGACAGTGGTCACGAGCAGGGTCCGCCCCTGCCCCCATTTGTCCGCCGCCAAGGCCGCCAACGGAATGAACAGGCCGAAGAAGCAGACGCCCAGCAACTGGATCGGCAGGAACTGCTCGCGCGTGTAGCCCATGCTGGTCGTGCCCCAGCCCAGGGCGAAGACCGTCATCAGATAGAACAGGACGAAGGTCGCCAGCCCCGCCAGGGTTCCGGTCAGCAGGGCGAACTTGTGGTGCGTCACAAGCGTCAGTGCGGGCGCCTGGACCCGTTCGGCGCGGTCGATGGCGCGTTTGAACTCGGGCGTTTCGGTGATCTTCAGCCGCATCCACAGCCCGACGACGACCAGCAGGGCGCTGGCGATGAAGGGAACGCGCCACCCCCAGGCCATAAACTGGCTCTCGCTCATCACCTGGCTGAGGATGATGAAGGACAAGGTCGACAGGATGAAGCCGATCGGCGCGCCCAGCTGCGGGAACATGCCGAACCAGGCCTTCTTGCCCGGCGGGGCGTTCTCGGTCGCCAACAGCACCGCCCCGCCCCACTCGCCGCCCAGCCCCAGCCCCTGGCCGAACCGGCAAAGGGCCAGCAACAGAGGCGCGATCACTCCGACTGAATGCCAGGTCGGCAGCAAGCCGATGGCGATGGTCGACAGGCCCATGGTCATCAGCGCCGCCACCAGGGTCGCCTTACGACCCACTCGGTCGCCGAAGTGGCCGAAAACGACCGCTCCGATCGGGCGCGCGAAGAAGGCGATAGAGAAGGTCGCGAACGAGGCCAGCATGGCCGTCATCCGATCCCCGCCAGGGAAGAACAGATCTGGAAAAACCAGCACCGCCGCCGTGGCGTAAATGTAGAAGTCGTAGAACTCGATCGTCGTGCCGATCAGGCTGGCGAACAGAACGCGCCGCTTGGAGGCGGAAGGCGGTGAAACGGCGGCGTCGGTCACGCGAAATCCTTACGGTTGACGCACGATCTTTGCGGCGCGCCGCTGTCAGGCGTCAAGCGGACAGGATCAGGTTCCGCGCGGCTTGGCCCGATTGGTCGGCGCCGCATTGGCCGGGTCTTCCGGCCAGGGGTGGCGCGGATAGCGGCCCCGCATCTCGCTGCGGACCGCAGCCCATGAACCGGACCAGAATCCCGGCAAGTCCTTCGTCACCTGCACCGGCCTTCGTGCGGGCGACAGCAGGCTAAGCGTCAGAGGGATGCGGCCGCCGCCCACCGTCGGATGGGTCTTCACCCCGAACAGTTCCTGCACGCGGATTTCGACGCGCGGCCCGCCCTCAGCGGCATAGTCGACGCCCGCGCTGCCGAGCGGCGTGGTCAGGCGCGTCGGCGCCAGCTCGTCCAACCTGCGCTGCAAGTCCCAAGGGATCAGGCCGCGCAAGGCCTCGGCCAGCCTGCCGTCGCCGATGTCGGCCAGCGACCGCGCCCCATCCAGCAACGGCCACAGCCAGTCCTCTCGCGCCGCCAGCAAGCCTTCATCCGACACGTCGGGCCAAGCCTCGTCCAGCCCACGCAGGAAGGCCAGGCGCGCCCGAAGCGCCCCTGCCTGCTCGCCCCATTTCAGCGCGCCCAGGCCCCCGGCCTCGATCTCCGATTTCAGCGCCGCCGTCATGGCCGCTCGGTCCGGCGCGCCGACGACCTTTTCATCCAGCACAAGGGCGCCGATGCGACGGATACGGCGGATCACCGGCTTGCCCGAAGGCTCGCGCGCCAGCCTGTCCTCGACCTCGATCAGATGCGCCAGATCGCTTTCAAGCGTCGAGGCGTCCAGCCCCGCCGCCAGACGGATGCGGTCGCGGGCGTCGCCGCCTCCCAGCTCAGCCACGGCCAGCCAAGGTTCGCGGGCCAGATGGTCCGTCGGCTCGATGAAGGCGCCGCGCCCCGAGGCCAGCAGCACCTCGCCCAGCTTGCCCTTGGCGCGCGCGATGCGTTCAGGGAAGGCTTCGGCCAGCAGCAAACCTGCATCCGCCTCTCCGTCTCGACCGCCGCCTGCCGCCCGCGCCCAGCGCTCGGCCAGCTTCATCGCATCGCGGCCGCGCGGCGAGCGATCTCGCTCAAACCCCTTCAGGCGATCGTGCAGATCGACGCCGTTCCCGCCCAGCCCCGGTTCGCTGAGCACGGCCGCGATCTTCCCCCCGCCTAGAGCGTCGCCCTGATCCGAGGCGACCGCGACCATATGCGCCAGCCGCGGCGCCAGCGGAATGCGGGTCAACCGCCGTCCGTGCGGCGTCAGATCGCCCTTGCCGTCCAACGCGCCCAGCCGGGCCAGCACCTTGCGCGCCTCGGCCATGGCCCCGGCAGGCGGCGGGCCCAGCAGGGCCAGCCCTTCGACCGACTTCGCACCCCACCGCGCCAGATCGAGGGCGAAGGCGGTGAGGTCCGCCTCTTGGATCTCGGGCCGCTGGTGGGCGACCAGGCCGCGCGTCTGCTCCTGGTCCCACAGGCGATAGCAAACGCCGGGTTCGACCCGGCCCGCGCGGCCCCGGCGCTGCTCAGCCGAGGACTTGCTGACCTTGACCGTAGCCAGCCGCGTCAGGCCGCTGGAGGGATCGAATCGCGGCACGCGCGACAGACCCCCGTCGATGACCACGCGCACGCCCTCAATGGTCAAACTCGTCTCGGCCACCGAGGTCGCCAGCACCACCTTGCGGCGGCCGGGCGCCGCAGGCTCGATGGCGCGGTCCTGCTCACCCTTGTCCAGTGCGCCATAGAGGGCGACGACATCGACGGTCGGATCGCGCAGACGATCATTCAGCCGTTGAACGACCCGGTGGATTTCGCCCTGCCCCGGCAGGAACGCCAGGATGGAGCCGGTCTCATCGTGCAAGGCCTGGATCACGGCCTTGGCCATGGCCTCCTCGAGCCGCTCGACCGGGTTTCGGCCCAGGTAGCGGGTCTCGACCGGGAACATCCGCCCTTCGGCCTCGATGACGGGCGCGTCGTCCAGCAGGCGCGACACGCCCACGATGTCCAGGGTGGCCGACATGACCAGCAGGCGCAGGTCCTCGCGCAACACCGACTGGCTCTCGCGCGCCAGGGCGAGGCCCAGGTCGGCATCCAGGCTGCGTTCGTGGAATTCGTCGAACAGAACGGCGCCCACGCCTTCCAGCGCAGGATCGTCGAGAATCATCCGCGTGAAGACGCCCTCGGTGACCACCTCGATTCGGGTTTGCGAGCCGATCCGACTCTGCAGGCGGGTGCGATATCCGACGGTTCCGCCAGCCTTCTGACCCAGAGAGGCAGCCATGCGGTCGGCTGCGGCGCGCGCGGCCAGTCGTCGCGGCTCCAGCACCAAGACCTTGCCTTCGCCTAGCCACGGCTGATCCAGCAAGGCCAAGGGCACGACCGTGGTCTTGCCCGCGCCCGGCGGGGCGGCCAGGACGACGGCGTGGGTCTGGGCCAGGGCCGCCTTCAGCGGCTCAAGAACGGCGTGAATCGGCAACATCACCGGCCTGTAGCGCCTTCGACGGGGTTCACGAAAGCGTCGTCGACGCGTCATCCTTCGTAAACCGCGTTGCGCCTGAGCGTTCAGATGGCTAGCGTCCCCGCCCAAGAAGGCGACCCGGGAGGGGTCGTCGCATAAGTTGGGGGCGCACCTGCATGTCTGCAGACGGCGTAAAGCCTGCCGGAAACCGGCTATTTCTTAAAAAATCCATCGCCCAGATTCAGAAGGAAGCTGCCAAAAGCGAGCTGAAACGGACTCTCGGCCCGCTGAATCTGATGAGCCTGGGCATCGGGGCCATCATCGGCGCCGGCATCTTCGTTCTGACGGGTCAGGTGGCCTCGGCCCACGCCGGTCCGGCCATCATGTTCTCCTTCGTCATCGCCGGCATCGCCTGCGCCCTGGCGGGCCTGTGCTACGCTGAACTGGCGTCGACCATGCCGGTGTCGGGTTCGGCCTACACCTACGCCTACGGCACCCTGGGCGAGGTTTTCGCCTGGGTCATGGGTTGGCTTCTGGTCCTGGAATACGGCGTCGCGGCCTCGACCGTGGCGGTCGGCTGGTCCGGCTACGTCGTGTCGATCCTGAATGACTTCGGCCTAAGCGCTAGTCTGTTCCCGACAATAACCTATCCCGGCGGCGAAGGGCCTCAGTGGGCCACCCCTCTGATCCAGTACGTCGCCTCGGGCGACAATGCAGGCTTCCCGCTGACGGGCACCTTCAATCTGGTCGCGGCCGTCGGCATCGCCGCCGTCTGCGGCCTGCTGGTGCTGGGCGTGTCGGAATCGGCGAACATCAACAACGCCATCGTCGTCATCAAGATCATCGTCCTGCTGACCTTCATCGCCGTAGGCCTGCAGTACATCAACCCGGCCAACTGGGATCCCTTCATCCCGCCGCAAGGCGAAAGCTGGGACCAGTTCGGCGTGGGCGGCATTTTCCGCGGCGCCTCGATCATCTTCTTCGCCTACGTCGGCTTTGAAGCGGTTTCGACCGCCGCCGCCGAGGCCAAGAACCCGTCGAAGGACGTGCCGATCGGCATCCTGGGCGCCCTGTTCGTCTGCACCCTGATCTACATGGTCGTGGCCGCCGTCATGACCGGCGTCGTCCCCTACCTGGAGCTGGCCTCGCCGGCGCCGATCGCCGTCGCCATCGACCGCATGGGCCTGGAATGGGCCAATGTGCCGCTGGCCGGCGCGCCGAGCGGGCAACTGAACCTGATCGCCTTCCTGATCAAGATCGGCGCCATCACCGGCCTATCCTCGGTCATGCTGGTGCTGTGCTATGGCCAGACGCGCATCTTCTACACCATGGCGCGCGACGGCTTGCTGCCCAAGGCGTTCGCCCTGGTGCACCCCAAGTTCCGCACCCCGTGGATCGGCACCATCCTGCTGGGCATCGTCATCGCCATTGCGGCGTCCTTCCTGCCCATCTCGATCCTGGGCGACCTGGTGTCGCTGGGCACGGCGACGGCCTTCGCCATCGTCTGCCTGTCGGTCATCGTCCTGCGTATCAAGCACCCGGAGATGGAGCGTCCGTTCAAGGTGCCGGGCGGCATGGTCACGGCCGTTCTGGGCATCCTGGCCTGTCTGACCCTGGCGTCGTTCAACTTCATCCCGATGGTGACGCACGCCCTGAACGACAATCCGCTGCCGCTGACCATCCTGGGCGTCTACGCCCTGGTCGGCGCCCTGATCTACGGCCTGTACGGCTTCGCCCATTCGAAGCTGGCCAAGGGCATCGACATCACCGAGGACACGACCCTGGAATCGGCGGTCGAGGCTCTCGGCCACGGCGTCGACAACAAGAAGGACTGATCACGGTCAGTCCTTCGGCCTAAAGCAGCGCGAAGCGCGGCAGGCCCGACAATGAGAAGGCTCCGGAGCGATCCGGAGCCTTTTTCATATCCAGACGGGATTGCCCAAATCACCGCCCTCGCCTACAGCCTCAAGCGAACCTATGCGGATGTGGCGGAACTGGTAGACGCACCAGATTTAGGTTCTGGCGCCGCGAGGCGTGGAGGTTCGAGTCCTCTCATCCGCACCATGGTCCTTTCCTGAAAAACGACGCCTCACTCGACCGGCTGAGGCAGAAGAAGACGCAGCGCCGCCTGGACGCGCGGCAGGCGCATCAGAAATCCTGTCGTCAGCCCGGCGACGGCGAAGGCGCCGCCGAAAACGCCCGCATTCCAATTCGAAAGCGCAAAGGCCGCCCCGGCCCCAGCCAACGGCGACACGATGACCAGGGCGATCAGCCCCAGCGCCTTTAGCTTTGAAAACCGTTGTTTTTGCATGCCGATGTCATGCAGGTGATGCTGGCTATTGTCCAGCTGGAACGCCCGTTCCGACCCTGTCGCTCAGATTTCAGCCAATCCTCGGAGAACGACCGGGATCAAGTCGGGCAAGTCTTCCGAGATCAGCCCCGGCCCGAAACGTCGGGCCGCATCGCCATGCATCCACGCCGCCGCGCAGGCGGCGTCGAAGCTGTCCATATGCTGGGCGACAAGGGCGCCGATCAGGCCTGCCAAAACATCACCGCTGCCCGCCGTCGCCAACCAGGGGGAGCCATGCGTGCTGACCGTGCAGCGCCCATCATGGGCCGCAATGACGGTTGCGGCTCCTTTCAGCACCACGACGGCCCCTGCGCGACGCGCGGCCTCCATCGCCGCCGCCTCACGTCCCGCCGCGGCCAAAAGCCCCGGGAACAGGCGTTCAAACTCTCCCTCATGCGGGGTCAGGACGTCGTCGCGATCCAGCAGGGCGAACAGCTCCTGAGGTCGATCCTGAAACAGGGTCAAGGCGTCCGCATCCACGATCAGGGCCGCCCCCGTTCGCGCCAGGGCCATCAGGTTGTGCGCCGTGGCGTCGGTCAATCCCGCCGCAGGACCGATGACGACGGCATCCATCGGCTCCGCCAGGGCCTGAAGCTGCTCCGGCCCGGTGAAGGCGGCCAGCATCACGGCCTCCAGGCTGGGCGCCAGAACCACGGCGGCGTCCGGCGGGCAGAAGACCTT
>WPCJ01186109.1_pt1 | contig 12197 bp, 8 predicted proteins | sample 5399831 | NCBI WGS metagenome assembly WPCJ01 (sample SAMN12869470, study PRJNA574797) | sludge metagenome | isolation source: wastewater treatment of pH10 | place: China:Beijing | collected 2019-05-20 | reverse complement strand
CACGTGTGAGCGCGATAGGATCGGGATGGCGTCGGCGCCCTGTCCGACGCTTCCGGTGAAGCCTGTGAGGAGGCGCAGATGCCCATTCTTCCGAGCATCTCAGGACCCCGTGATCTGGATGCACTGTCGACGGATCAGCTCGCAGAACTCGCCGCGGAGATCCGCACCTTCCTCGTCGAGAACGTGTCCCGCACCGGCGGCCATCTCGGCCCCAACCTGGGCGTCGTCGAGCTGACCATCGCTCTGCACCGGGTTTTCTCCTCGCCCGACGATCCGTTCATCTTCGACACCGGCCACCAGTCCTACGTGCACAAGCTGCTCACCGGGCGACAGGACTTCTCCGGGCTCCGGGTGCGCGGCGGACTCGCCGGCTATCCGCAGCGCGGCGAGAGTGACCATGATGTGGTGGAGTCCTCGCACGCGTCGAGTTCGCTCAGCTGGGCAGATGGCATCTCCCGGGCGCTGACGGCGACGGGGCGTGCGGATCGTCATGTCGTCGCCGTCGTCGGCGACGGCGCGCTCACTGGCGGCATGACCTGGGAGGCGTTGAACAACATCTCCGACGACAACGACCGCAATCTGGTGATCGTCGTCAACGACAACGGCCGTTCGTATGCGCCGACGATCGGCGGCATGTCGCGGTATCTCAACCGCGTGCGCACCGCTGCCGCGTACAAGGATCTCCACCGCAAGTCGGACCGACTGTTCCGCGCCTTCGGTCCGGTGGGGCGTGCCGTGTTCCGCGGTGTCCGGGGCGGCACGCACGGGTTCCTCTCCCGTTTCGCCAACAACGAGGCGCTGTACTCGAACCTCGACATCAAGTACCTCGGCCCGGTCGACGGACACGATCTTCCCGCCCTCCTCGAGACGCTCGAGCTCGCGAAGTCGTACGGCGCGCCGGTCATCGTCCACACGATCACCGAGAAGGGCCGCGGCTACCAGCCTGCGCGTGATGACGAGGCGGACCAGTTCCACGCCGTCGGCAAGATCGATCCGACGACCGGTGAGACTCTGTCATCGGGGGGGCGCGGCTGGACCGACGTCTTCTCCGATGCTCTGGTCTCGGTGGGGGAGCGCCGGAACGATGTCATCGCGATGACGGCCGCGATGCTGCGACCGACGGGTCTCGCGCCGTTCGCCGAGCGGTTCCCGGATCGGGTGTACGACGTGGGCATCGCCGAGCAGCACGCGGTGGCGTCGGCCGCCGGTCTCGCCTTCGGTGGACTGCACCCCGTGGTCGCGTTGTACGCCACCTTCATGGGGCGCGCTTTCGACCAGGTCCTGATGGATGTCGCACTCCACCGCGCGGGCGTCACCTTCGTGCTCGACCGGGCCGGCGTGACCGGCCCTGACGGCCCCAGCCACCACGGCATGTGGGACCTGGCGATGCTGCAGATCGTTCCGCACATCCGCATCGCGGCTCCTCGCGATGGCGCTCGGCTGACCGAAGCGCTCGAAGAAGCCGTGCAGGTCGATGATGCGCCGACCGTCATCCGATTCCCGAAGGGGGAGGTGGCGCCAGACCTTCCGGCGATCGAGAGGCTGCATGACGGTGTCGACGTGCTCGCCCGTGGTGAATCCGAGGACGTGCTGGTCGTGGCGATCGGTCCCTTCGCCGAACTCGCGCTGGATGTCGCCGACAGGCTGCGGGCGCAGGGGATCGGGGCGACCGTCATCGATCCGCGGTGGGCCATCCCGGTGCAGCCGTCGATCGTCGAGCTGGCCGCTCACCACCGCCTCGTGATCACGTTGGAGGACGGCATCCGCGTCGGCGGGATCGGTACGCGGGTGCGGCAGGTGCTCCGCGAAGCCGGGATCGACACCGCTGTCGACGAGCTGGGCCTCCCTGACGAGTTCATCGATCACGCATCACGGGACCAGATCCTCGGTGACGCGGGTCTGACAGCGCCGAAGATCGCCCAGGACATCGTGTCCCAGGTGCTCGGCACCCGGATCCCGAAGGCGCGTCACGCAGGAGAGACCGGGACGATCGACCTGCCACTGCGCGAAAGCCGCTGATACGGCTTCTGCAGGTCAGCCGAGGTCGGCGAGCGTGTGCGCGACGATCGGCGCGATGATCGGTCGGCAGCGTTCGCGATCGGCGGCGACGAGACCGATGCGCGTACGGCGGTCGAGCACGTCCTCGACGGTCAGCGCCCCCTCGACGCGCACCGCGAAGTCGACCTCAGCATGGGTCAGGCCGGTGGACGCGTCGATCACCTCGTCGGAACCGGCGACCACTCGGTCGACGAGCCGGAGCGAGGAGGTTCTGCTGGACGATGCCGGCAATGCGCGAGTGCGGACGGCGACATCGACCGCGTCCTCGGCCATCCTTCGATAGGTCGTCAGCTTTCCGCCGAGCACGGTGATGAAGCCGTCGTCGGCCGTCGTCACCAGGTGCTTCCGCGAGACGTCCGCTGTCGTGTCGGTGCCGCTGTCGACGAGGGGGCGCAGCCCTGCGAAGGCGCCGCGCACCTGGTCACGCCGGATCGACGTGGCGACGACGCGGTTGAGGCTGGACAGAAGGAACTCGATCTCGCGTTCCGTCGGCTCAGCGACCTGAGGCACCGGACCGGGTGCGTCCTCATCCGTGAGGCCGACGATCATGCGGCCGTGAGCCTGCGGCAGAGCGAAGATGTAGCGACTGATCGATCCCTCGTGCGGGATGGTGAGCGCAGCCGTCGGGTTCCCGAGATCGGCGGCGTCCAGCACGATGTGCGTTCCTCGACTCGGCCGCACGCGGATCGTCTGGTCGAGCCCTCCTGCCCAGACACCCGTCGCATTGATGACGGCGTGTGCGCGGATCTCGAACCGCTCGCCGGTGATCGTCTCCTCCACGGATGCCCCATCGCCGCGCAGGGCGACGGCGCGTACCCGGGTGAGGATGCGGGCGCCGAGTGCTGCTGCTGTCCGGGCGACGGTCGTGACGAGCTTGGCGTCGTCGACGAGCTGGCCGTCGTAGGACAGCATGCCGCCACGGAGGCCTCGTGGATCCAGTGCGGGCACCGAGCGGGTCGCCGAGCGGGCCGACACGAACGAGGGGGCGGGGAGGACCGCGCGGGGCGTACGCGCCCGCATCCGAAGCAGGTCGCCCATTCCCATGCCCACCGCGCCCGCGACGCGCTGACGCAACGAGATGCCGGATGCGAACGGGAGGAGTTGTCCGAGCGGATGGATCAGATGCGGGGCGATCGTCGTCAGGAGCAGATGCCGTTCGAGCGCGCTCTCCTTCGCTGTCTCGAAGTCACCGGTCGCAAGGTAGCGCAGTCCACCGTGTACGAGTTTCGAGCTGAAGCGGCTGGTACCGAAGGCGAGATCCTCCGCCTCGATCAGGGTGACGCGAAGCCCGCGGGATGCCGCATCGAGAGCGACGCCCGCGCCGGTGATTCCGCCGCCGACCACGAGGACGTCGACCTTCTCCTCCGCGGACCGCGCCAACTCCGCGCGTCGCCGCGCGACGTTCAGTGCGGACGACGCGGACATCATGGCCGGAGCAGTCCGTCGAGTGCCGCCCGCAGTTCGCGTTCCCACGCGTCCTCGGAGATCAGCTCCGACACGGTCCCATGCGACAGCACCGCGGATTGGGCCACGAGCAGGAGCATCACCGCGATCTCCGAGGGCGGCGCCGGGCGGACCGAGTCCTGAGCCTGCGCGGTGTCGATCGCGGTGGTCAGCCACTGCAGGATCAGGCGCTGGCTCGATCCCACCCGTTCGAGCGTGTATCGGGTGAAGGCTTCGGGTTCATCCGCGAGCAGGCGCGCGAAGAGCGGATCGCGGCGGAAGAGGGCGGTGAACAGCAGGATGTCGTCGACGAGCGCCGCACGGGTGTGCACTCTGGCGGGGAGCGCGCTCAGGATGCGTTCGACCCTGCGCAGGAGCGTCGAGCGGACGACATCGTCGGCGTCAGCCCAGTTGCGGTAGATCGTGGGGCGGCTCAGCTCAGAGCGACGCGCGAGCTCCGCGATCGTGACACCGCGGACGCCGCGCCGTTCGAGGAGGTCGTCGGCGGCATCGAGGATCCGGGTCTGTGTCGCACCCCCGGGAGGTTGACGTTCTTCCATGATGTGTCACACTGTAACGCATGGCGCAAGGAGATGTCGTGGTCGATGCGGACCCGTCGATGAGATGGAACGGCTGGGGTGATCCGGCGAAGGCGAAGGACCTGCCGCTCGCCGTGCGAGCGTTGCTTCCGATGCTGCTCGGGCGGGTACGCAAGCCCGAGCCCGCCGTGGAGCTGGCACATGTGCAGTTGGCACCCTCACGCTTGACCGATGAGGACCATGCGGCCTTCTGCACCGCGGTCGGCCCGGAGAACGTCGATGCCGCCGCCGAGGCGCGTATCCGTCACGCCGGCGGGCGGTCGACGCCGGACCTCCTCCGGCGCCGCGAGGTCCATCAGGACGCGCCGGACGCCGTCCTTCGTCCCGCGGATCATGCAGAAGTCCGAGCGTGCCTCGACGTCGCCGTCGCACGGGGGATCGCGGTGATCCCGTTCGGTGGCGGTACGAGTGTCGTCGGAGCGCTGGATCCCGAACGGGGCCCGCACCACGCTGTCGTGAGCCTCGATCTGCGACGCCTGAGCGGTCTGATCCGGCTCGATGAGATCAGCGGGGATGCGGTGCTGGCGGCGGGAACGACGGGGCCGGAGGTGGAGGCGCTGCTGTCTGCGCGCGGATTCGAGCTCGGCCACTTCCCCCAGAGCTTCCGCTACGCCACTATCGGAGGATTCGCGGCGGCGCGGTCGTCGGGGCAGAACTCCGCGGGCAACGGGCGCTTCGACACGATGGTCACCGGGATCAGGGTGGCGACACCCACGGGTGACATCGAACTCGGACGCTCTCCGGGGTCCGCGGCGGGGCCCGACCTGATCAGGATCTTCCTCGGTTCGGAGGGCATCTTCGGTGTGATCACCGAGGTACGGGTGCGTGTGCGCCCGATCCCGCGCGACCGGATGTTCGAGTCGTGGTCCTTCCCCGACTTCGCGAGCGGTGCCGAGGGACTCCGCGGGGTCGCCCAGCAGGGTGGCGGCCCCACCGTCATCCGACTGTCGGATGAGGCGGAGACCGCGGTGAGTCTCGCCCAGGTCGGCAGGATCGGCAAGGCCCTCGCGAAGGGCGCGAGCGTGGTGACGGTCTACGAAGGAGAGGACATCGCCGAGCGGCGCGCCCGGACAGGAGCCCGACTCGCTGCCGCTGGAGGGGTCTCTGCGGGCGAAGGGCCGGCCGAGGAATGGCGGAAGGGCCGATTCGACGGCCCCTACCTGCGCGATTCGCTGCTCGACGCCGGAGTCTTCTGCGAGACGCTCGAGACCGCGACGACCTGGTCGAACCTGCAGGCGCTGCGTTCGGCCGTCGAGTCGGCGCTCAAGGCCGGCTTCGCCGACGTCGGTGCGAAGTCTTACGTCATGTGCCATGTGTCCCACATCTACCCGAGTGGGGCGTCGCTGTACTTCACGGTGCTCGCCGCCCTCCGTGCAGAGCCGCTCCGGGTGTGGGACGCGGTGAAAGCGCGCGTCAACGATGCGATCATCGGCTCGGGCGGGACCATCAGCCACCACCATGCGGTCGGCAGGGATCATGCGCCCTGGCTCCGTCAGGAGATCGGCGAGACCGGCATCCGCATCCTCTCCGCCATCAAGCGTGAACTCGACCCCGCCGGGGTCCTCAACCCCGGTGCCGTGCTCCCTCTCGAACGGACGCACTGACGTGTCCGATCACATCGCCGTGCTCGCGAACCCCTACGCTGGCAAAGGCCGAGGCGAGCGGGCGACCGAGACGGCCGTCCGACTCCTCCGGGAGCGCGGCGCCGACGTGCGCACCTACGCGGGGGTTTCCGCGACGGATACCGCCCGACTCGCCGTCGCCGCGCTGGCGGATGAGCCGCGTGTCCTCGTGGTCGTGGGGGGTGACGGTACGCTCTCCGGCGTGCTCGACACGGTGTGCGACGCCGCCGTCCCCATCGTCCTCGTGGCCGCAGGCACAGGGAACGATCTCGCCCGCGCACTCGGGCTCCCGCGCGGAGACGCCCGGGCCGCCGCCGAACTCGCCCTCACGGGCGTGCCACGAGCGATCGATGTCGGCGTGGTCCGCACCGCGGAGGGCAGCCGGAGGTTCCTGACCATCGCGGCGCTGGGCTTCGACGCGAAAGTCAGTGATCGCACCAACCGGCTCCGCTGGCCGCACGGCGCGCCGCGTTACTACCTCGCACTGCTCATCGAGCTCCTGCGACTGAAGCCGATGGACTTCACGCTCGCGGTGGACGCTGAACCCGCCAGGAGGTCGCCGGGGACGCTCGTCGCGGCTGGCAGCACCTCCAGCTACGGGGGCGGGATGCCGATCTGCGCCGGGGCTGTGCCGGACGACGGGTTCCTCGACATCGTTCATGTCGCCCCGCTGGGCCGACTGCGCCTGCTGCGGCTCTTTCCGCTGCTGCTCCGCGGAACGCATCTCGCGCGCGGCGAGGTCGCGCATCGTCGCGCGCGGTCGGTCACGGTGTCGGCCCCGGGTCTGGTGGTCTACGCCGACGGCGAGCGGATCGGCGAGGATGAGTGCACGATCTCGGTCATTCCGGGAGCGCTCACCATGATGGTGCCGAAGGAGAGCGATGACTGAGTTCGACGAAGATGTCGTGGTCGTGGGTTCCGGATTCGGCGGTTCCGTCGCCGCACTGCGACTGGCGGAGAAGGGCTACCGTGTGCGCGTCTACGAAGCGGGGCGTCGCTTCGAGGACGACGACTTCGCGAAGACCAACTGGAACGTCCGCCGGTACCTGTGGGCACCGGCCCTGGGCTGCTACGGGATCCAGCGCATCCACCGACTGCCGCATGTGATGATCCTGGCCGGGGCAGGCGTGGGAGGCGGATCGCTCAACTACGCGAACACGCTGTACCAGCCCGGATCGGCCTTCTTCGCGGACCCGCAATGGCGCGGTATCGCGGACTGGGAGACGGAGCTCGCACCGCACTACGCCACGGCGAAGAGCATGCTCGGCGTCGTCGAGCACTACCCGCATACGGGACCTGTGGAGAGGATCATGGCCGGTGCCGCGGAGGACCTCGGCGTCGGCGACACCTTCCGGCGCGCGCCGGTCGGCGTCTGGTTCGGAAAGCCGGGGGAGCGCACACCAGACCCCTTCTTCGGCGGCGAGGGCCCCGATCGCACCGGATGCACCCTCTGCGGGAACTGCATGGTGGGTTGTCGTGTCGGCGCGAAGAACACACTGATGAAGAACTACCTCGCTCTCGCGGAACGCCGCGGGGTCGCGATCGAGGCGCTGCGCACGGTCAGCGAGGTGCGGGAGCTCCCCAGCGGAGGATTCGCGGTCACGACACAGCGCAGCGGGGCGTGGCTCCGGCACGCGCGGAGGACGGTGACCGCCAGGCAGGTGGTGCTGGCGGCAGGCACATGGGGCACGCAGCAGCTCCTGCATCGGATGAAGGAGTCCGGCGCACTGCCGCGGATCTCGGGGTCGATCGGCCGTCTCACTCGCACCAATTCGGAAGCGCTGGACGGCGCGGTCGCCACGGACGTCCCGGAGTCTCTCCAGCTCGCTCGCGGCGTCGCGATCACGACCTCGTTCCACATCGACGAGCGCACGCACGTCGAGAACGTCCGCTACGGGCCGGGCTCGAACCTGATGGGGGCGCTGGCGACGGTCATCGTCCCCGGAGGGCGGCCGCTGGGGGTGCGGCTGCGCAACCTCGTCGCGCAGGTGCTCCGCTCCCCGCTGCGGCAGTTCCGTCTGGGGAGCCTCCGGCGCTGGAGTGAGCGGGGGATCATCGCGCTGGTGATGCAGACGGCGGACAACTCGCTCACCCTCTCGCTACGCCGCCGCTTCGGTCGCCTCGTGATGATGAGTGCGCAGGGTCACGGATCGCCGAACCCGAGCTACCTGCCCCAAGCTCACACCGCGGCTGCGGCGATCGCCGCGCGGGTCGAGGCCGAGGGCGGGGTGCCCGCAGCTCCGCGCGGATCCTGGCCGGAGGTGTTCGGCATCCCACTCACGGCGCACTTCCTCGGAGGTGCCGTGATCTCCGCATCGCCGGCACACGGGGTCATCGACGCGTATCACCGCGTCTGGGGGCATCCCGGGCTGCACGTCGTCGACGGTGCCGCTGTGCCCGCCAATCCCGGGGTGAACCCCTCGCTCACGATCACCGCGCTTGCGGAGAGGGCACTGTCGTACTGGCCTCGCTACGGTGAGGTCGACGGCCGACCGGTTCAGTCCGCCGGTTGAGCCTCGGCGACGGGAATCTGCGGTGCCACGTCATCGCAGAACGGACGACGAAGCGCCCCACCGGATTCGCTGGGAATCCCGTGGGGCGCGTCGTGTGATGGTGTTCGCGGTCAGCGGCTCTCGACGCCGCGGATCTGCGGAGTGTGGAACGAGCTGCCGAAGGCCCGCTCGGACGCTCCCTCACGGTCGAGGTACGGCGAGGCGCCCCCGTCGATGAAAGGCCAGCCGGCGCCGAGGATGAGGCACAGATCGATGTCCTCGACCTCGGGCACGACGCCTTCGTCCAGCATCAGCTTGATCTCCTGGGCCAGGCCGTCCTGAACGCGCTGCAGGATGGTCGCTGCGGAGGCAGGGGTCTTGCCGACCGCCGGCTTCAGCACCTTTTCGGCCTGCTTGGTCCAGCCGATGACGCGTCCGCCCTTGTCCTTCTCCACGACCGCGTCGAGTTCCGCGAGCGCATGGAAGTTCTCGTTGGCGTAGAACCGGTCGGGGAAGGCGTGGACCATCGTGTCCTGCACGTGGGCGGCGACCTTCCACCCGACCAGGTCGATCAGCTGGAACGGCCCCATCGGGAGACCGAGCGGGCCGAACGCCTTCTCGACGTCGGCGATCGGCGTGCCCTCGTAGACCGCGCGGGCCGCCTCGCCCATGACCTTGGCGAGCAGTCGGTTCACGACGAAGCCCGGCGCGTCGGCGGTGAGCACCGCGTTCTTCCCGAGATTCTTCGCGACGACGAAAGCCGTCGACAGCGCGGCATCGTCCGTCGCCGGTGTCTTCACGATCTCGATCAGCGGCATCACTGCGACCGGGTTGAAGAAGTGGAAGCCCACGAGACGCTCGGGGTGCGCCAGCTTGGAGCCGATCTCCTCGACGGACAGCGACGAGGTGTTGGTCGCGAGGATCGCGTCCTCGGCGATGACCTTCTCGATCTCGCCGAACACCTGCTGCTTGACGCCGACCTCTTCGAACACGGCCTCGATCACGAAGTCGCAGTCCGCGTAGAGGCTCTTGTCGGTGGTGCCGGTGACGAGCGCGCGCAGCTTGTTGGCCGAGTCGGCGTCCAGGCGTCCCTTCGCCTCGAGCTTGCCGATCTCCTCGTGGATGTACGCGACGCCCTTGTCGACGCGCGCCTGGTCCAGGTCGGTGATGAGCACGGGCACCTGCAGCTTGCGCACGAACAACAGCGCGAACTGGCTCGCCATGAGACCGGCGCCGATGATGCCGACCTTGGTGACCTTCTTCGCGAGCTGCTTGTCCGGAGCGCCGACAGGACGCTTGGCGCGCTTCTGCACGAGGTCGAAGGCGTACATGGACGCCGCGAACTGATCGCCCGTGACGAGTTCGGCGAGCGCCTCGTCCTCGCGGGCGAAGCCCTCTGCCTTTGTTCCGGCTTTGGCCTTGTCGAGCAGGTCGAGCGCGGCATACGGCGACTTCGGCACGGTGCCGATCTTCGACTCGAGCATCCCGCGTGCCACCTTGATGGCGATCGGCCATTTGGTGAGGCGTTCGATCTTGCCGGGCTCGTTCTTGCGCTCGACCTTCTTGCCGCCGAGAACGGCGTCCGCCCACGACAGGGAGTTCTCGAGGTAGTTCGCCGCGGGGAAGATCGCGTCGAAGATGCCCAGATCGAATGCCTGCTGAGGCTTGAGCATGCGGTTCTGCTTGAGCGGGTTGGAGATGACGACCTCGAGCGCGTTCTCGATGCCGATCAGGTTCGGCAGGAGGTATGCGCCACCCCAACCGGGGATGATGCCGAGGAAGACCTCGGGCAGGGCCACCGCCGCCGCCGATGCGTCGACCGTGCGGTAGCTGGAGTTCAGAGCGATCTCCAGGCCACCGCCGAGGGCGAGGCCGTTCACGAACGCGAACGACGGCACACCGAGATCGCCGAGCTTGCCGAGCACCTTGTGGCCGAGCTGCGCGATCAGGCGGGCGTTGTCACGCGAGCCGACCTTGCTGATGTCGGACAGATCGGCGCCGGCGGCGAGGATGTACTGCTTTCCCGTGATGCCGACCGCTTGGATCTCGCCCGCGGCCGCTCGTGCCTTGAGAGCGTCGAGTGTTTCACCCAGCTGAGTGAGGGTCGCCGGACCCAGCGTGTTCGGACGCGTGTGATCACGGCCGTTGTCGAGTGTGATCAGGGCGAGCACCTTGCCGGAGGCGAGACGGATGTCGCGCACGGGCGACTGCGTGATGACCTCGCCCTCGGTGAGCGCCTGGATGGGGGAGAAGTCGATCTCGTCGTAGTTGGTCACAGTGGCGCTCACTTCTTCTTCTTGCCGTCGTAGTGCGGGTTCTCCCAGATGACCGAACCGCCCTGACCGAGGCCGACGCACATGGCGGTCAGACCGTAGCGGACATCAGGGCGCTCAGCGAACTGGGCCGCGAGCTGGATCATCAGACGCACCCCGGACGCCGCGAGCGGGTGCCCCAGCGCGATCGCGCCGCCCCACTGGTTGACGCGGGGGTCGTCGTCGGCGATGCCGAAGTGGTCGAGCAGGGAGATCACCTGGATGGCGAACGCTTCATTGAGCTCGAACAGGCCGATGTCGTCGATCCTGAGTCCGGCCTTCTTGAGGGCCTTCTCGGTCGACGGGATCGGTCCGATGCCCATGATCTCAGGCTGGACACCGGCGAAGGCGAACGAGACCATCCGCATCTTCGGCGCGAGTCCGAACTCCTTCACCGCTCCGCCCCCGGCGAGCAGCGACATCGTCGCGCCGTCGGTGAGCGGGGAGGAAGTGCCGGCGGTGACGCGCCCGTGCGGGCGGAACGGCGTCTTGAGGGACGCGAGATCTTCCATCGTGGTCTGCGGGCGGCGGCCCTCGTCCTCGGTCGCGAGACCCCAGGCGCCATCCGGACCCTTGGTGGCGACCGCGACGAGGTCGGGCTGGATCTTGCCGGCGTCGTACGCTGCCTGCACCTTGTGCTGGCTGAGCATGCCGAATCGGTCCGAGCGCTCCTTCGTGAGGTGCGGGAAACGGTCGAAGATCCGCTCCGCGGTGACGCCCATGTTGAGCGCGCCGGGATCGACCATCTTCTCGGCGACGAAGCGCGGGTTCGGGTCGGCGTTGCCACCGATGGGGTGGTGGCCCATGTGCTCGACGCCGCCGGCGAGGGCGAAGTCGTACATGCCGACGCCGATCGACGCCCCCATGGTCGTCACGCTCGTCATCGCGCCTGCACACATGCGCTCCACCGCGAGACCGGGCACGGTCTGCGGAAGGCCGGCGAGGATCGCCACGGATCGCCCGAGCGTCAGCCCCTGGTCGCCGGTCTGGCTCGTCGCCGCGATCGCGACATCGTCGATGCGGTCGGCCGGCACGGCGGCGTTGCGCTCCATCAGGCCGATGGTCGCCTTGACGGCGAGGTCATCCGCGCGGGTGTTCCAGTACATGCCCTTTTCGCCGGCGCGCCCGAAAGGGGTGCGTACTCCATCGACGAAGAAGACGTCCGAGATCTCGGCCACTCTGCCTCCAAGTTAGTGCGTGGCCTCAGTCTACGAAGCCCGTGAAAACCGGGAGGAATCGGTTGGATCGAACCTACGAAGCGGTCGCGGGGGTCGCGTCGGGCGTTTGCGCGGCTTCTACAAAGGCCGCAGCGATCTTCTGTGCAGTCTGTGCAATCTGCCAGGGGCGGGCGCCCAGTGCGGCCAGTGCAGCGCCGATCTCCTCCGGGGTCTCTCCCGGCAGCTCCCAGGCCACGCGGCGCAGATACTCCGGCGTCAGGAGGTTCTCCGTCGGCATCCCCAGCTCTTCGGCCGTGGCCTCCACGACGGGTCGCGCAGCCTTGAGTCGCGCATCCGCTTCGGGGTTCCGGTCTGCCCACGCGCGGGGCGGGGGAAGGCTGTCACTCGGCACGCGCTCACGGGGGAGGTCTTCCGTCGCCCTGCCCTCGACGATCGCCTGCCACCAGCGGTCGAGCTGTGTGCGACTGGCGCGCCCCTGGAACTCCTTGACGCC
>WPCJ01292706.1_pt1 | contig 12200 bp, 7 predicted proteins | sample 5399831 | NCBI WGS metagenome assembly WPCJ01 (sample SAMN12869470, study PRJNA574797) | sludge metagenome | isolation source: wastewater treatment of pH10 | place: China:Beijing | collected 2019-05-20 | reverse complement strand
CCGCTGGCGACGCCGCGAGCGAGGACGCGGCAGCCGGTGACACGGCAGCCGAGGGCGACGCTGCTGAGGGCGATGCTGCTGAGGGCGACGCTGCTGAGGGCGACGCTGGGACCGCCGACACCGGCGACCTGTACCCGGACCCGCTTCCGACAGATCCTGCCGATCAGGCGTGGCTCACCCCCGCGCTGCTCGAGGAGTTCGCGTCGTTCACGTGTACCTCCGACGCGGCGCTCGAGGTCGCGAACGCGCCCGATGACAAGCCACTGATCACGTGTGACGACACCGGCCTGATGAAGTACATCGTCGGCCCGGTCGAGCTCACGGGAGACGTCATCACCGACGCGGTCTCGCAGCAGCAGTCGATCCAGGGCGGCACCGGCACCACCGGTCGCTGGGAGGTCGCAATCACGATGAACAAGGAGGGCTCGCAGAAGTTCGGCAAGGTCTCGACCCGCCTCTTCGGCAAGCAGCCCCCGCTCAATCAGTTCGCGTTCGTGCTCGACGGCAAGGTCATCTCCGCACCAACGATGAACGCGCAGATTCTCGACGGTCGCCCCGCGATCTCGGGTAACTTCACGAAGGAAAGCGCTCAGGTGCTCGCCGACCAGCTGAAGTTCGGCGCGCTCCCGATGAGCTTCACGGTGCAGAGCCAGGAGGATATTTCCTCGACGCTCGGCGCGAACCAGCTCCTCGGCGGCCTGCTCGCCGGCCTCATCGGCCTCGGGCTCGTGGTCGTGTACTCGCTGTTCCAGTACCGTCTCCTCGGCACGTTGACTATCGCGTCGCTCGCGATCGCTGCGATCCTCACCTACCTGCTGCTCACGTTCTTCTCGTGGCGTCAGGGGTACCGATTGTCGCTCGCCGGCGTCGCCGGCATCATCGTGGCGATCGGCTTCACGGCCGACTCGTTCATCGTCTACTTCGAGCGCATTCGCGATCAGCTGCGTGACGGCTTCGGCATCAACGCGGCGGTCGAGGGCGGCTGGAAGCGCGCCCTGCGCACGATCCTCGCGTCGGACGGCGTGAACCTGCTTGCCGCAGTCGTGCTGTTCGTGCTCGCCGTCGGAAACGTGAAGGGCTTCGCGTTCACGCTCGGCCTCACGACGATCGTCGACGTGCTCGTCGTTGCGCTCTTCACTCACCCGACGATGACCCTGCTCGCCCGGACCCGCGTGTACAGCGGCGGCTACAAGTTCTCGGGGCTCGATCCCCGCCAGCTTGGCGCCGTCTACCAGGGTCGCGCGAAGTTCCGTGAGCCTGTCGTCGCCACGAAGGGCGGCGGCAAGAAGGTCGCGCGGAGTCGCGGTGAGGCAGAGCGTCGCCAGACGATCGCCGAGCGCAAGGCAGCTGAGTCTGCCGGCGCAGGAAAGGAGAGCTGAGATGGCTCGCTCATTCGCCGAATTCGGCAACGCTCTCTACACCGGTGAGAAGTCGATCGACTTCGTCGGCAGGCGCAAGCTCTGGTACACGATCTCGGCAGTCCTGCTGATCATCGCGGTCGTCGGCCCCTTCCTGCGCGGCGGCTTCCAGCTCGGCATCGAGTTCACTGGCGGAAGCCAGTTCCAGGTGCACGTCGCGAACAGTCAGGATCGCGATCCTGACGTCGCCGCGAAGGCTGTCGCGGAGACGCTGCCGGGCAGCGCGCCGCGTATCTCGGTGCTCGGCCAGAACGAGGTCCGCTTGCAGACCGAGGCCCTCGACGACGCCCAGAACAAGGCCGTCACTGAGGCCCTCGCGAAGGGCTACGGGGTCGACGCGGACGAGGTCACCTACTCGTTCATCGGCCCGGTGTGGGGGCAGGACATCACGAAGCAGGCGATCATCGCCCTCGTCGTGTTCATCCTGCTGGCGGCGCTCGTGATGGCGATCTACTTCCGCACGTGGAAGATGTCGCTCGCGGCGATGCTCGCGTTGTTCCACGACCTCATCATCACCGCTGGCGTGTATGGCCTCGCCGGGTTCGAGGTCACCCCTGCCGCGATGATCGGATTCCTGACGATCCTCGGCTACTCGCTGTACGACACCGTCGTGGTGTTCGACAAGATCCGCGAGAACACGAGCCCGGGCGAGCTCAGCGATTCGCGCACCTACGGCGAGGCGGTGAACCTTGCGGTGAACCAGACCCTCGTGCGGTCGATCAACACCTCCGTGGTCGCGCTGCTTCCGGTCGCGTCGATCCTGTTCGTTGGTGCCGGCCTGCTGGGCGCGGGCACTCTGCGCGACATCTCGCTCGCACTCTTCATCGGTATTCTCGCCGGCGCGTACTCGACGATCTTCGTCGCGTCGCCCGCCTACGCGCACCTGCGGGTTGGCGAGAAGGAGATCCGGGAGCGCGACGAGCGCATTCTGCGCCAGCGCGCGAAGCAGGCGGAGCTCGACTCCGCCGAGGTCGACGAGGCGGTGCCCGCGAGCTAGCGGTCGCAGTCGCTTCGAGCGTCACCGTTGAGAGGAGTCCTTCTTACTGAGAGGGGCTCCTTTCTGCGTAGAATCCGCGCGGCGTCGCACACACGATTCAAGGAATGCGCACACCCTGGTGTAACGTTCAAGAAGTTGAGGAGGCTGCGGTGGTGAGTTCAGACGCGACACAGGCGAGTACGACTTCGCTGCGCCGGTTGGTGCCGCGAATTTTCTCCCGCGGCGCCACCCACGGCGCGATTGAAGAGGTGATGCGCACGGTGCGCGCGAACTACCCGCGCGCCGATCTCTCGGTGATCTCGCGGGCGTACGACGTCGCCGAACGCGCGCACCGCGGGCAGAAGCGCAAGAGCGGCGAGCCGTACATCACGCACCCGATTGCGGTCTCAAAGATTCTCGCCGACCTCGGCGTCGCTCCGGTCGCCATCGCTGCAGCGCTGCTGCACGACACCGTCGAGGACACCGACTACTCGCTCGAAGAGCTGACCCGGGACTTCGGCGAAGAGATCGCGATGCTCGTCGACGGCGTCACGAAGCTCGACAAGGTGAAGTACGGCGACTCGGCGCAGGCCGAAACCGTGCGCAAGATGGTCGTCGCGATGTCGAAGGACATTCGCGTGCTCGTCATCAAGCTTGCCGACAGGCTGCACAACGCGCGCACCTGGGGCTTCGTCTCGGGCGACTCCGCGAAGCGCAAGGCGCAAGAGACGCTCGAGATTTACGCGCCGCTCGCGCACCGACTCGGTATCCAGTCGATGAAGACCGAGCTCGAGGATCTCTCGTTCGCGGTGCTCAAGCCGAAGCTCTACGCCGAGATCGACAACCTCGTGAAGCAGCGCAACCCGCAGCGCGACGAGCTCGTCGGTAAGGTGATCGGCTCGATTGAGACCGACCTGCGCGAGTCGCGCATCAAGGGCGAGGTGACCGGGCGCCCCAAGGAGCTCTACTCGATCTATCAGAAGATGATCGTTCGCGGCCGAGACTTCGACGACATTTACGACCTCGTCGGGATTCGCGTGCTCGTCAACTCGATTCGCGACTGTTATGCCGTGCTCGGTGCCGTGCACGCGCGCTGGACGCCGATCCCCGGCCGGTTCAAGGACTACATCGCGACGCCGAAGTTCAACTTGTACCAGTCGCTCCACACGACGGTCATCGGACCCGACGGCCGCGCCGTTGAGATTCAGATTCGCACTGTCGAGATGCACCAGCGCGCCGAGTACGGCGTCGCGGCGCACTGGAAGTACAAGCAGCGCCAGCCCGGAGCCGATAAGCAGACCGCGTCGAACGACATGGCCTGGCTCGCGCATATTTCGGACTGGCAGGCCGAAACCGAGGATCCGAGCGAGTTCCTCGACGCCCTCCGCTTCGAGATCGGTGCGAAGGAGGTGTACGTCTTCACGCCGAAGGGGCGCGTGATCGGACTGCCGGCAGGCGGCACCACCGTCGACTTCGCCTACGCGGTGCACACCGAGGTAGGCCACCGCACCATGGGAGCGCGCGTGAACGGGCGGTTGGTCCCGCTCGAGACCGCGCTGCAGAACGGCGACGTGGTCGAGGTATTCACCTCGAAGGACCCGAACGCTGGACCGAACAAGTCCTGGCTCAACTTCGTGAAGAGCAAGCGGGCCCAGAACAAGATTCGGCAGTGGTTCACCAAGGAGCGCCGCGAGGAGGCCGCCGAGACCGGTAAGCAGGAGCTCACCAAGGCGCTGCGGCGCCAGAGCCTCCCGTTGCACCAGGTCATGAACTCCGAGGCCCTGCAGCAGGTCGCCCTGCAGCTCAACTACGCCGACGTCACCACGTTGTACGCGGCCATCGGCGAGGGTAACGTCTCCGCGCAGTCCGTCGTCGAGAAGGTCGCCGCGCTGTTGTTCGACGACCAGGCGTCGACTGAGCCGGCCGCTCTGAGCGTTCCGCTGGTCGATACGCCGCGCGCCCAGCCGACGCGCGCCACGTCGAGCGGTGTCGTCGTGAAGGGCGCCACCGACGTGCTCGCGAAGCTCGCAAAGTGCTGCACTCCGGTGCCGGGGGACGAGATCCGCGGCTTCGTCACGAAGGGGCAGGGCGTCTCTGTGCATCGCACCGACTGCCATAACTTCAAGAGCCTGCAGTCGCAGCAGGAGCGCGTCGTTGACGTGGAGTGGGCGCCGACCTCGAAGAGCGTCTTCCTCGTGCAGATCCAGGTCGAGGCCCTCGATCGTTCGGGGCTGCTCTCCGACGTGACACGCACGCTCTCCGAGCATCACGTGAACATTCTCTCCGCGTCGGTGAACACGTCGACCTCGCGCCTCGCGATTAGCCGGTTCCTCTTCGAAATGGCGAACGCCACACACCTCGATCACGTGCTGAACGCAGTCCGGCGCATCGACGGCGTCTACGACGTGTACAGGCTCACCAACTAACTCCTCGAGCGGTCCGCGGCGTCCGAGGATCGTCCTCATGCGCCGGGTACCCTCGTCGCGGGCGCCCCTCTCGCTCCGGTCGCCGGGAGACGCTGCGCCACCCGGGTGCGCTCACCCGGGCTCGCGCTGCTGGCCCGCTCCACCGCCTCTGCCGCTATGCCGGGGTCGGTGAGCATGAGGAGCCGCGCCGCGACGAGTCGAGCCTGGGTGAGCGGCTCGGGTGAGCGCAGCAGGTCATAGACCGTTCGTGAGCGGCTCGTCACGCTGTACGCGTCGATCTCAGCGATGTCTCCGTCGCGCAGCCGGAACTGGCTGATCTCGGCGAGCCCGCGCAGCTCGAGATGCTCGAACTGGGCCGGTGCGCGGCTCCGCAGCGTGATGAGTCGCACGGCGCGCCCAGGGGACCTGCTCGCGCCCCAGATCCACGCCGCCGTCTGCTCAGCCGCCGCGTAGCGGTCCGAGAGCAGTCCGCCGAGCGCCGCGCAACGGGTCTTCGCGGTGTCTGGCCACGACACCGGCCTGACGCCCGGACCGCTGCGCACGAGCGTTCCGGTGAGCAGCGCCGCCGAACGGATCGCGGGCGGCCAATGGTCGACGCGTGGGGGCGAGGGAAGTGCCCGGGGTGGCGGAGGTCTGGGTGGTGTGGATCGGGACGGGGCGCGTGAGGTCATGCCTCAAGCATGAACGCCCTGCCCCGGGGATACCAGGGCAGGGCGTTCATCTGTGGAAAACTTAGTCTCCGAGGGCTGCGAGCCAGGACTTCTGGGTCGCGAGCTTCTCCTCGGCCGACGCCTTTGCCTTCGCGTCCTTCGCGCCGGCGATCTCGGCTTCGAGCTCAGCGATCGACGACTCGAGCTGGCCGCGGAGGCCCTCGCTGCGCGCCTTCGTCTCCGGGTTGGTCTTGCGCCAGTGCTCGTCCTCGAGGCCCTTCACGTGCTCCTCGATGCGGCGCAGCTGGCCTTCGATCTCGCGCAGTGCCTCGCGGGGCACACGGCCGATCTCGTCCCAGCGGAGCTGGATCGCGGTGAGCTGCTTGCGGGCCGCGGTGTGCTCGCTGAGCTCGAGGATCGGGGTCGCGTCGGCGATGACGGCCTGCTTCGCGACGAGGTTTGCCTGGTACTCCTCGTTGGTCTGCGCGACCTCCTCGGCCTTCGCCTGGTAGAGCACGTCGCCAGCGGCCTTGAACCGCGCCCAGAGCTGGTCGTCAAGCTTGCGGCTTGCGCGCCCAGCCTGCTTCCAGTCCTCGAGCAGGTTGCGGTACGCGGGGATGCCGTCGAGGCCGCGGTCTGCGAGCGCCTCGGCGGAGGCAATGAGCTTCTCCTTGCGCCCCTTCACGTCCTTGTTGTTCGCATCCATCTGCGAGAAGTGCGCGCGGCGCGCAGTATCGAAGCTCTGGCGCGCGGCGCGGAACCGCTTCCACATCGCGTCTGCCTGCGGCTTCGGCACGTGCGGGCCCGAACGCTGGGCGTTCTGCCACTCGGTGAACAGGCGCTCGAACGCGGCGCTCGTGTCCTTCCAGCGGATGGAAGCCTCGGGCTGTGCGGCGAGCTGCTCAGCCTCTGCGACGATGGCCTCGCGCTTCGCGACGGCTTCCTCGCGAGCTGCCTCGCGCTCCTGCTGCTGCTGCTCGCCGAAGGCGGCCGCCTTCTCCGAGAGCTTCGCGACCCGCTCGCGCAGCGACGCGATGTCGCCGACTGCGGCGGGCTCGACGAGCTGCTCCTCGAGCTTCTTGACGGTCCCCGCGACAGATGCGTCGGCGGTGCCGCGGGCAATCCGCGCCTCGAGCAGCGTCACTGCGCCGGCGAGGTCAGCGAACTTCCGCTCGAAGTAGGCCAGGGCTTCTTCGGGGGTGCCATCCGGGAAGGCGCCAACGGCACGCTCACCCTCTCCCTCGCGTACGTAGACCGTACGATCTTCGTCGACCCTGCCCCAGGGCTGCTCGTTCGTCGCTTCACTCACCGTGTTGCTCACCTGTCGTGTGGGATCGGCTGTACCGACCGCGTTACTAGATAGACCCCTCCACTATGCCACAGTGCGCCCCGCTGAGCATGATTGTCGGGGGTGGTCGCTAGCATTGAGTCGTGACCCAGATTCAAGGCCCGGCCGGCGCGACGGCTCCGTTGGCGGTGCGGATGCGCCCGCAGTCGCTCGACGAGGTCGTCGGGCAGCAGCACCTCCTGGGGCAGGGCTCGCCGCTTCGCGTCATTGCGAGCGATAGTGAGGGGTCCGCAGTCTCGGTTATTCTCTGGGGCCCGCCAGGCACCGGAAAGACGACGATGGCGCAAGCGATCGCGCACACGAGCGGCCGCAGATTCGTCGAGCTCTCGGCGGTGACGGCCGGCATCAAGGACGTTCGCGCGGTGATGGAACGGGCGCTCAATGACCGCGACCTGTACGACATCGCGACGGTGCTATTCCTCGACGAGATTCATAGGTTTACGAAGGCGCAGCAGGACGCGCTCCTGCCGGGTGTCGAGAACGGCTGGGTGACGCTCATTGCGGCCACCACCGAGAACCCGTCGTTTTCCGTGATTAGCCCATTGCTTTCGCGTTCGCTGCTGCTCACCCTCGAAGCGCTCAGCGATGCCGACATCGCCAAGCTGCTTGACCGGGCGACAGCTGACCCGCGAGGGCTCGGCGGCGCCGTCGAGCTGACCGCTGAGGGGCGAGATGCCCTCGTCCAGCTGTCATCGGGCGACGCGCGCCGAGCGCTCACCGGACTCGAGGCAGCCGCAGGGTCAGCCCTTGCGCTCGCTGAAGGCGCCGACGGCGGCCCGCATGAGGCCGCCCTCCCGCAGATCACAGCGGAGGTCGTCTCGATCTCCGTTGACCGTGCCCTGCTGCGCTACGACAAAGACGGCGACCAGCACTATGACGTCGTGAGCGCGTTCATCAAGTCGATGCGTGGGTCCGATCCTGATGCCGCGATTCACTACCTCGCCCGCATGATCGAAGCGGGAGAGGATCCGCGGTTCATCGCTCGCCGTCTCATGGTGCACGCCGCCGAGGACGTGGGACTCGCGGACCCGCAGGCGCTCGCGGTCGCGGTCGCTGCGGCGCAGGCCACGCAGCTCATTGGCCTACCGGAGGCACGCATCCCGCTCGCCGAGGCGACGATCTACATCGCAACTGCCCCGAAATCAAACGCGGTCATCTCGGCGATCGACGCGGCGATCTCCGACGTGAAGGCCGGCCGGTTTGGGCCGGTGCCGAAGCCGCTTCGTGACGCACATTATCCGGGGGCGAAGAAGCTCGGTCACGGCAAAGGCTATCGCTACCCGCACGCGGACCCGCGCGGTGTGCTCACGCAGCAGTACCTGCCCGACGAGATCTCTGGGGCGACGTATTACACGCCGACGACGCACGGCAACGAGCGCGAAGTATCGGAACGGCTCGAGAAGATCCGCCGGATCACGCGTGGCGAGTAGCCAGGCTCACGGCGGTCGACTCGTGGTTGCGCGTCATGATCTGCTAAGCTGATCCTTGGCCAACATTGCTCCCGCGGCAGGCTGCAGCGGGAAGCGTATGGCAGGTGCCCTGTAGCCGGGTTTCTGCAACGGTCGTTCCCTCACCGAAAACGGTTTGCTGTGTCGCGTGCATTGCGAGCGAAAGCTTGTGAATGCGGGCGCAGCGTGGCCGAGAGAACATAGGGCTGCGCACTCGCGCATGCCCCTCAGAAACCCGAAAGGATACCCGTGTCGACTACGTCACGTACCCGTTCGCAGACGCGTCTGTCGCGTTCGCTGGGCATTGCCCTCACCCCGAAGGCCGCTCGTTACCTCGAGAAGCGCCCCTACGGCCCCGGCCAGCACGGCCGCACCAAGCGTAAGAGCGACAGCGACTACGCAGTCCGCCTCCGCGAGAAGCAGCGTCTGCGCGCCCAGTACGGCATCCGCGAGAAGCAGCTCGTCATCACCTTCAACGAGGCTCGTCGTCAGGACGGCCTGACCGGTGAGAACCTCGTCGAGCTCCTCGAGATGCGTCTCGACGCGCTCGTGCTGCGTGCAGGCTTCGCCCGCACCACCGCACAGGCTCGTCAGCTCGTGGTGCACCGCCACATCCTCGTCGACGGCAAGCTCGTCGACCGCCCGTCGTTCCGCGTGAAGCCGGGCCAGCTCATCCACGTCAAGGAGCGCTCGGAGGCTCTCGAGCCGTTCCAGGTTGCAGCCGCAGGCGGCCACGCTGAGGTTCTCCCCGCAGTTCCCGGCTACCTCGAGGTGTCGCTTGACAAGCTGGAGGCTCGCCTCCTCCGTCGCCCGAAGCGCGCTGAGGTCCCCGTGACCTGTGAAGTGCAGCTCGTGGTCGAGTACTACTCGGGACGCTAAGCCTGAACGCTCGAGGGCGCTGGAATCCATACGGAATCCAGCGCCCTCAGCCGTATCCGGCATGGGTTACCGGTTAAGCTTGACCCGTAAAGTTCCGCGGCGCGCAGAGTGTCGCCGCGAGACCGCAGGAGGGTGGAACACGTGCGGAAACTAGTCTTGTTCGTCTTCGGAGTCGCCACGGGCTTCGTCGCCGCGCACTTCGTCAACCAGAACCCGAGCGGACGGCGATTCTTTGAGCGCCTGAACCGCGGGATTACCGAGCTGTCTACCGCGTTCTCGAGTGGCTACGAGGCCGCCGAACGCGAGCAGTTCGACGAGGATCTTGAGCGGACGCTCAGGGGCCTCGACCGTAAGGACTCCTAGCGCCGCCGCCGTCCGAGACGGCGTCCGACGCTGGCCGAGTCGGCCCACACGATTTGAATACCGGCAGTCACGTGACTGCCGGTGGCGGCGCCCAGCGCCGGCACTGACGCATCACAAAGGAACGAAGCACCGAACATGCAGACCGCAGAGATTCAACGCCGCTGGCTGAACTTCTTCGAGCAGCGAGGCCACACGGTTGTGCCCTCGGCCTCGCTCGTGAGTGATGACCCGAGCCTGATGTTCACTGTGGCCGGCATGGTGCCGTTCGTGCCGTACCTGTCGGGCCTGGTGCCCGCGCCCTACGACCGTGCGACGAGCGTGCAGAAGTGCATCCGCACCAACGACATCGAAGAGGTCGGCAAGACCCCGCGCCACGGCACGTTCTTCCAGATGTGCGGCAACTTCTCGTTCGGCGACTACTTCAAGGAGGGCGCGATCAGGTTCGCCTGGGAGCTCCTCACCACCTCGGAGGCCGACGGCGGCCTCGGATTCTCGCCTGACGACCTCTGGGTCACCGTCTACGAGGAAGACGACGAGGCGTTCGCGCTGTGGCAGCAGCACTCGTCGCTGCCCGACGACCGCATCCAGCGGCTTGGCAAGGACACAAACTACTGGTCGACCGGCCAGCCCGGTCCGGCGGGCCCGTGCTCGGAGATCTTCTTCGACCTCGGCCCCGAGTACGGCATCGACGGCGGCCCTGCGACCGACGACGACCGCTACGTGGAGATCTGGAACCTCGTGTTCATGCAGTACCAGATCGCCGACGTGAAGTCGAAGCTCGACTTCACGATCGTGGGCGACCTGCCGAAGCAGAACATCGATACGGGCATGGGCCTCGAGCGCGTCGCGTTCATCAAGCAGGGCGTGCAGAACATGTACGAGATCGACCAGGTTCGCCCGGTGCTCGATCGCGCCGCCGAACTCGCCGGTAAGACGTACGGCGCGGTAATTGACGACGACGTGCGCCTGCGCGTCATCGCCGATCACGTCCGCAGCGGGCTCATGCTGATCGCGGACGGCGTGACGCCGTCCAACGAGGGCCGCGGGTACATCCTCCGTCGCCTGCTGCGGCGCGTGACGCTGTCGATGCGCCTGCTCGGCGTGAACGGCCCAAGCTTCGCTGAGCTCTTCCCAGTGTCGCGCGACGCCATGCAGGACGCCTACCCCGAGGTCGCCGAGAACTTCGACTTCATCTCGCGCGTCGCGTACGCCGAGGAGAAGACCTTCCTGCGCACGCTCGCGAGCGGCATCCAGATCCTGGATGGCGCGATCGAGGCCGCGGTGGCCGAGTCGAAGACAGGCACGGCGGCGAGCGTTGACGGAGACACCGCGTTCCTCCTCCACGACACCCACGGGTTCCCCGTGGAGCTGACGCTCGAGATCGCCGAGGAAGCTGGCGTCTCGGTCGACCGCGACGTGTTCGCGACGCTCATGCAGGAACAGCGCGACCGCGCAAAGGCTGACGCGAAGGCGAAGAAGGGCCAGCGCGCCGACCTCGCCGTCTACAAGGAGCTGCGCGGCCTCGGCGAGACCGCGTTCGTTGGCTACGACTCGCTCGTGCACGAGAGCAAGGTGCTCGGCATCGTCGTCGACGGTGCGCCAGCGGTGGAGGCGCGCGAGGGCCAGATCGCCGAGCTCGTGCTCGCCGAGACCGCACTGTTCGCGGAGTCGGGCGGTCAGGATTCCGACAACGGCGTGATCGTCGGCGACGGCTTCGAGGCCGAGGTGCTCGACGTGCAGAAGCCGGTGCCGGGTCTCATCGTGCACACCGTGAAGGTGACGATCGGCACGATCGGAATTGACGCGCGCGCTGAGACGCGCGTCGACGCCGACTACCGCCGCGGCGCAACGCAGGCGCACTCGGCGACGCACATCGTCCACGCGGCGCTGCGCGACGTGCTGGGCCCGAACGCGCACCAGGCTGGCTCCTACAACAAGGCCGGCTACATGCGACTCGACTTCACCCATTCGGAGGCGCTCAGCGCGCAAACGAAGAGCGAGATCGAGGAGATCTCGAACCTCGCCATTCGCTCCAACTACGCGGTCGTGACGCGCGAGATGGCGCTCGACGAGGCGAAGGCAATGGGCGCGATGGCCCTCTTCGGCGAAAAGTATGGCGAGCGTGTCCGCGTCGTCGACATCGGCGGCGAATGGTCGCGCGAGCTGTGCGCAGGCACGCACGTCGCAACCGCGGCTGAGGTCGGCATGATCAACCTGGTCTCCGAGAGCTCGGTCGGTTCGACGAACCGCCGCGTCGAGTCCCTCGTTGGCCTCGAAGCCTTCCAGAGCTTCGCCGCCGAGCGGCTCATCGTGCAGCAGCTCGCCGGGGGGCTGCGCGTGCCGCGCGGCGAGGTTGTCGCGCGCGTTGAGGATCTCAGCGCGCAGCTGCGAGCTGCCGAGAAGAAGATTGCTGCGCTCGAGGCCGCGAAGCTCGCCGAGCGAGTCCCCGAGCTGTTCGCGGCGGCCGAGCGTGTTGGCGACATCACGCTCGTTTCCGCCGATCTGGGCACTGTCGGCTCGCCCGACGACCTCCGGGGCCTCGTCCTGCAGCTGCGCGACAAGCTCGGCTCGGAGGCTGGCGTCGTGCTGCTCGCGGGAACCGTGGCAGGCGACGGCGCGGGCAAGCCCGTCGTGATCGCGGCGACGACCGCCGCGGCTCGCGAACAGGGCGTCAAGGCGGGCGATCTCGCCA
>WPCJ01129428.1_pt1 | contig 12206 bp, 8 predicted proteins | sample 5399831 | NCBI WGS metagenome assembly WPCJ01 (sample SAMN12869470, study PRJNA574797) | sludge metagenome | isolation source: wastewater treatment of pH10 | place: China:Beijing | collected 2019-05-20 | reverse complement strand
AGCAGCGTGACGATCTGCGCCTGCGTGCGGACGTCGAGTGCCGAGACCGGTTCATCGCAAACAACGAAATCGGGATTGACCGCCAGCGCCCGGGCGATGACGACGCGCTGGCGCTGGCCGCCGGAGAACTCATGCGGATAGCGCCTTGTCATGGCGGGGTCGAGATTGACCAGCTCCAGCAGCTCTTCGACGCGCTCGCGGATGCGGTTGGCCGGCACCGTGCGATGAACCTGCAAGGGCTCGCTCAGGATCTGCCCGATCGTCATGCGCGGATGCAGGCTGGAATAGGGATTCTGCAGCACGAACTGCATGTGCCGGCGCATCCGGCGCAAATCGCCGGAACGCATCGTCGTCAATTCCTGCCCGAGCAGCTTGACCGAGCCCTCGCTCGCCTTCTGGAGCTGGAGGATGGCGCGTCCCGCCGTGGTCTTGCCGGAGCCGGACTGGCCGACGAGCCCGAGTGTCTGCCCCGGCCCGATATCGAAGGAGAGGCCCTCCACCGCCTTGACCGGCGATGCGCCGCGCCGCGCCGGAAACAGCACCGAGAGGTCGCGGACCTGCAGCAGCGGCTCCGTCATCGCACCGCCCCCGTCTCGTGCAGGCGCGGCACCGCATCGAGCAGCGCCCGCGTATAGGCGTGCTGCGGTTCGGCGAAAACGGTGTCGACCGGCCCCGCCTCGACGATCTCGCCGCGATACATCACGTTCACCCGGTCGACCATGCCGGCGACCACGCCGAAATCATGGGTGATCAGCATCAGCGCCATGCCGCGCTCCTCCCGCAGCCGCAGCAGCAGGCGCAGGATCTGCGCCTGCCCGGTGACGTCGAGCGCCGTCGTCGGCTCGTCGGCGCTCAAGAGGTCCGGTTCGCAGGAGATCGCGATCGCGATCAGCACGCGCTGGCGCTGCCCGCCCGAGAACTGATGCGGGAAATCGTCGATCCGCCGCGCCGGGTCGGGGATTCCGACGAGGTCGAGCAGTTCGATGCTGCGCTCGCGTGCGTCCTTCACGGAGAGGCCGAGATGGCGGCGCAGCATGTCGCCCATCTGCGCGCCGATGCTCATCACCGGGTTGAGCGAGGTCATCGGGTCCTGGAAAACCATGGCGATGCGCCGGCCGCGCAGGTCGCGCATCTCGTCTTCGCCAAGCCCGAGCAAGTCCTGCCCCCAGAAGGCGACTGAGCCTCCGAGCCCGATCGAGGCACCCTCCGGCGCCAGGCGCATCAGGGCCTTGGCAGTGACGCTCTTGCCGCAGCCGGATTCACCGACGAAGCCGACCGCCTCGTCGGCATTGATGTCGAAGGAGATGCCGCGCACCGCCTGGATCACTTCGCGACGCGTCGTCACGGTCGCGGTCAGGTCGCGCACCCTGAGCAGCGGGCCGGTCATCGCACGCTCCCCACGTCGAGAACCTCGCGCAAGCCATTGGCAATGATGATGAAGGTCAGCGTCGCGAAGACGATCGCCAGCGCCGGGCCCACCACCGTCAGCGGCGCGAGTTCCATGAACTGGCGCGCTTCCGAGAGCATGCCGCCCCAATTCGGATCGGGCGGCGGCGGGCCAAGACCGAGGAAGGACAGAGCCGTCACCGTGAAGATCGTCTGCGACAGCGTCAGGCTGGTCGCGACGAGGATCGGCGAGACCACGATCGGCAGGATATGGCGCAGCACCAGCCTGATCTCGCTCATGCCGACGCTGCGCGCCGCCTCGACATGGTCCCATTGCTTGACGCTGAGCACCGGCGCCCGCACCACCCGCGCCATGGCCGGCGTGTAGACGATGGCGATGGTCAGGATCAGATTGGGTACGGTCGGCCCCAGCGCCGCCACCACCGCGATCGCCAGCAGCAGCACCGGGAAGGCGAAGACGACATCCAGCAGCCGCATGATGATCTCGTCGGTGCGCCCGCCGAGGTAGCCGGCCGCGAGCCCGAGGATCAGCCCGGCCACCAGCGCGATCAGCACGGCCGAGACCGTGATGAGCAGCGTCGTGCGCCCGCCGACGATCAGGCGGCTCAAGACGTCGCGCCCGATCGAATCCGTACCGAGCCAATGCGCGGCACTGGCCGGCGCCAGCGAATCCGGCGAAGTGGCGGACGGGTCATAAGGCGCGACCAGCGGCGCGAAGATCGTCAGCACCAGCATCAGTGCGAGCATGGCAAGGCCAAGGCCTAGCAGCAGCCAGCCCTGCGTGACCCCCGCCCCCTTGCGCGGTGTGGCAACCGGCGCGTTGTCCTGCACGGCCCCGCTCACATCTGCACCCGTGCATCGACGCGGGCATAGGCGATATCGATCGCCGTATTGACCAGTACGACGATACCGGCGGCGACCAGCACGATCGCCTGAATCACCGGATAGTCGCGGCTGTTGATGGAATCGAACAGGTACTGGCCCATGCCGGGAATAGCGAAGATGGTCTCGACCAGGATGCTGCCGCCGAGCAGCGCCGCGATCTTCAGGCCGGCCGCGGTGATCACCGGCGTCAAGGCGTTGCGCATCAGATAGTCGCGCTGGATCGCGGCCGGGGTCAGCCCCTTGGCGCGGGCGACCATGACGAAATCCTGGTTGGCGACCTCGAGCACGGCGGCGCGCGTGTTCTCCGCGATGGTGACGGAGACCGCGAGCGCCAGCGCGAAGGCGGGCAGCAGCAGGCTGGCGAGATTGCCGAGCGGGCTCTCAAGAAAGGGCGTGTAGCCGAGCACCGTGATCTCGGGGAAGTAGAGCCCGAAGAGCAGCACGATCAGCGTCGCGACGACATAGTTCGGCACCGCCAGCATCAGCCCGTTCCAGAGCCGCACCAGCCAGTCGGTCGCACCGCGCAGGCGCGCTGCCGCGAGCCCGGAAGCGACGCCCATCACCGCGGCGATGACCGCGGCGAGCAACGTGAGCTGGAACGTCACCGCGAGCCGGCCGAGCAATTCGCCGAGCACCGGCTGGCGCGTGACGAAGGACTTGCCGAAATCGCCGGTCAGCGCAGAGCCGAGCCAGTGCAGATATTGCGCCATCAGCGGCTGGTCGAGGCCGAGGTCCCGCCGGATCGTCGCCAGCACCTCCGGCGCCACGCTCTGAGAGCCCGCTGCGGCGATGGCGAAATCGCCGGGAATGGCCCGCATCAGCATGAAGGCGACGAAGGAGACGCCGAGCAGGATCGCGGCCATCCAGGCGAGACGCCCGAGGACGAAACGCGTCATCGGCAAACCTCCGCCGGAAGGCGGCAGGCCGGACCTATTTCTTCAGCCATGTCGTACGCACGAAGGAACGGATATTCGCGGCGAGCGGCACATAGCCCTGAACGTAATTCCACCAGATCTCCCAGCGCAGCGGGTACTGATAGACTTGGATGACATAGGCATTCTCGGCGATGCGCTTCTGGATCGCCTGGTTCTTGGCTGCACGCTTGGGCACGTCGAGCTCCGCCCGCGCCTCCGCGATCATCTTGTCCAGCTCGGGATCGTTCGAGCCCATCGCCTTGCCGTAGCCGCTGGTCGAGGTGATGTACTGGAAGATACCATCCGGATCAGGCGTCCAGGACAGCGCGACCGAGAGCAGCGTCGGCCAGTCGCCGCTCGCCCATTTGGCCAGGAGCGGCGCGGTCTCCATCGGTACCAGCTTCACGGTGATGCCGGCGGCCTGCCATTGTTGCTGCAGGATCTGCGCGCAGGCGACGTCGAGCGGATTCGCCGCGACGACGATATAGTCGCCGAGATCGAGCCCGTTGGGGTAGCCGGCCTCGGCCAGCAGTGCCTTGGCCGCCGCCGGATCATGCTTGTAATAGGGCAGCTCGCCCGTGCCGTCATAGCCACCGACCTGGCTTTCCGGGATCATCGCGCCGACCTTGCCGGAGCCGCCGAGCACGGTGTCGAGGCAGGCCTTGCGGTCGGTCGCGAGGCTGAGCGCGCGGCGCACCTTCACGTCGTTCAGGGGCTTCGCCTTCATATTCAGCCAGATCGGGAAAGTCCGCGAGGTCTGGCCCGGCGCCGAGACGAAACTTTGCGAGGCGCGCGAGATCGCGGTCGCGACCTTCGGGTCCTTCACCCAGGTCATGTCGATGGCACGCGAGCGCAGCGCCGAGGTCAGCGTCGCCTGGTCCTTGTAGAACTTGAAGACCACCTTCGCGAGATAGGGCTCGCCTTTCTCATAATAGCCGTCGAAGCGCGTCAGCGAGAATTGCTGGTTCGGCTGATAGGCCTCGAAGGCGAAGGGCCCGGTACCGACCGGCTGGGTGACGAGATTCTCGACGCCGGCCGGGACGATCGCGCCGTTCGGATTGCTGGCGAGGTTGCTAAGGAAGGCGGCGTCCGTGGCATTGAGCTGGAATTTGACCGTGAAGGGATCAACCACCGTCACCGACTCGACGCTGGAATAGAGCGCCCTGAGCCGGCTGCCCGTCGCCGGGTTCATGATCCGGTCGAAGGTGTGCTTGACATCGGCGGCGGAGAAATCCTTGCCGTTGTGGAATTTCACGCCCTGTCTGAGCTTGAAGACATAGGTCTTCGGATCGGGCTGCTCGTAGCCCGTCGCCAGATCGGGCTCGACCTTCATCTGGGCGTTCCAGCGCAGCAGGCCGGTATAGAGCAGGCTGGTGAAATCGTAGGACGAGAAGGCATTGACCGTGACCGGGTCGAGCCCGATCGGATCGGCATCGGCGCCGATCGTCAGCGTACCGCCTGCAACGGGCGTCTGGCCCTGAGCCAGCGCAAGGCTGCTCCACAGGCCGGGGACGGCCAGGGCCGCACCGCCCGCCGTCAGCAATTGCAGCAGGCTGCGCCGGTGCATGCCCTGCGCGGCGACATCGAAGTCATCAGTCATCGGGAATGACGGTGTCGTCACGAACGATCCTCCCAGCATCCTGCTTGCCGGCCTAACCCGGCCGTTTCCGCGCGAGACGAGATCCGGCCTTCGCCATGCGTCCCGTCATCGCGGCCCGTCTCGTCCGCGTCGCGGATGGTGGGCCTTCCCTCTTGAGGTTCAGGCTAGGAAGGGGTGGAATTCACGTCAAGGATTACCGGTTTCGCTGGAAGAAACAGCACGCCAACCCTGCCTGCAGTTCCTGACGGGCAAGAACTACCGCGACCCAGCGCGGTTACATGAAACCCGGATTGCGCGGCAGATACTGCGCCCAGTCTCCGTAGCCGGGCGACGCCATCAGCAACATCGGAAAGGTAATCCGCATGCCCTGGTCGATGGCAAGGCTCAAGGCGCCGTCGCAGGTGCCGGGCAGAAACGCCGACACTGTCCCGGCGCCGCGGTCTGATGCCAACTTCAGGGCCGCCACAAAGACATCGCGTAGCCTGTCCGGTCCGGTTGCCGCGAGAGGGCCGATATGCCCGCTACTGCTTGTATAGCAGTAGCCGACGCAATCATTGCCGGCATAAAGCAGCGTACCGTCGCTCGTCGGATCGTCAAGCAGGTAGCGGTGATGCTTGTCCCGGGACGTGCCAATGGCATGGGAATCGATCGCGGCGAGCCTCTTCAGAGTAGCAGCGCCGGCGTCGATCGGGACGGCGCGCAAGGCCGTCTCCGGCAGGCTTTGCAGCGCCCGTTCGCGCGGCACGCTGAAGAAATAGACCGGCATCTTCGGAAAAAGCCCGTGCCGCATGTAGAGGCCCTGCGAGACACGGTTGAAGGTGAAGGTGATCAGCGCCTTATGGGCGGCTCCGGATTGCCCGGCATGCTCCATGGTGCGTTCCAGCAGGATATTCCCGATGCCCTGGCCCTGCCGGGATGGATCGACGAAAAGCTGAGCGAGAAACCAGAGGTCGCCGCAAACCCAGCTCCAGGCGAAGCCGACGATTTCACCCCCCTCCTCTGCGACCCACAGGCCAGCAGGATCATCCTTCAGTGAAAACGACTGAAAGCTCGAAGCGCCCGCGGTCGCCATCGGCCCGAAGCCGTGCCGAACCGTCAAATCGTTGATACTGGCAACCACCAGAGCATCCGCCCGAACCAGATCCTCGGCGCGGGCTGGCCTGCAAACGAGCGACATCGGCGACCTCCGGCAGAGGTTCCAAGGCTAGGCGCGAACAGTGGAATGATCCTACCAGTTCTGCTGCGCTTCGTCTTGGATGCCTCGCCTCTGCCCGTTCCCGCCTAGAAGAAGGTCCGGATTGCACCGGTGACGGTCCAGTCGTCATCGACCAGCATCAGCACGGCCCATTTGTCAAAGGTCAGGCAGGGATGGGCGATGCCGAAGGCCACCATATCGCCAACCTGGAGCGGGCTCTCCTCCGGCGTGCCGAGATGGCAGTGCTGGTCGTTGAGTCCAAGCACCGTATGGCCCGCCGGCATCGGCTCCGGCCGCTTCATCGCCCCGCCCGGCCGATACCAGCGCACAGGCACAGGCAAAGCGGAATCATAAGTGATGTCACGCTTGCCGAGAGTAAGCAGGCTGCGCCCGCGTTCCGGCCGCGACTGGACATAGGCCCAGACCTCGAGAGCGGGTTCGAGCCCGCCGGGCGGCAGTTTCAGGCTGGTCTCCAGCATGATCCGGCGGAAAGAGGCGGAATAGCCGAGATCGTCATGCGTCAGATAGCAACCGGAGCGCAGCACCTTGAGAAGCGGGCGCCCGAGGCTCGCCGCGTTGAACTTTTCGCCGACCCGGTCGAACAGCGCGGTTCCGCCGGCGCTCAGGATCAGAGGCTCGGGGCCGAGCAGGCCCTCGGCATTCGCCGCCGCCGCGACGGCGATCACCTCGTCGAGCAGCTTGTCCGCGCCGGCACTGTCGCTATGCAGGCCCTCGAAACATTCGAAGCCGGAAAGCCGCATACCCGGCGCGCCCGCAACCGCACGCGCCACGACAAGCGCCTCCTCACGGGTCCTGGCACCGGTACGCCCACCCATGAAGCCGATCTCGACGAGAATGCGCAGCGGATTGGCGCCAGCATGCCCCTTCGCGGCTTCCGCCAGCAGGCCGACACCGGCGACGCTATCGGCAAGGCAATAGAGCTCGAAGCCGGGTTCCCGCAGTGCCTCGAAACAACAGGCGATCTCCTGCGGCCCAACCGGCTGATTGGCGAGGATGACGCGCTTCACGCCGAAATGCCGGGCGACGGCCAGTTGCTGCATCGTCGCGACGGTGATCGCCCAGGCGCCGTCGGCGATCTGCAGATCGAAGAGCTGCGGCGCCATCGTCGTCTTGCCGTGCGGCGCGATCTTGAGGTCGTTGGCAGCGCTGAAAGCACTCATCCAGGCGCTATTGGCCTTGAGCACGCTCTCACGGATCACGGCGAGCGGCATCGGCATGTCACCGGCGAGCACGCTCCAGCCCTGCTTCCCGACATCGCCGAGCCGTAGCGACGCGCCTGGCGGCAGGCCCTTCACCAGCACATCGAGGCGCTGGTCCTCGATCTCACGGAGCGACAGGCGCGGGAGCGGGGCGGAAGCAGTCACAGCCATGGATTCGGGTCCAGCGGAGAGAAGGGGCGTTTCACCTTGGTGTACGGGATCTTGCTCGCGTCCGGCGGGTAGGGCCCACCGCTGTCGAGATAAAGTACCTGTGCCGCGATCGGCGCGAAGGCGGCGTGGAAATGGTTGGAGGATTTCACCACCACCACTTTCTTCGCGCTCAGGTCGATGCCGAGATCGGTGAACACCGGAGGACTGAAGGTCTGCGCTCGCGTCGAGGCGAGCACGATGTCGAGCTTGCCGATCCGGATCGCCGCGGCGGGGCCGAGCGAGACCCAGCTCTGCTCGAACGGGATCAGCAGATCCTCGGTCGTGCCGGTGACCGTCACCACCGCATCGATCGGCCGGCCGGAGGACGGCGCGGCCTTGCCGATGAAGCGCAAGGGAATCTCGGCACCGACGCCGGCCGCCCGGCACAGGCTCACGGCAACGGGGTCCCACATCGCTCCGATCGCTGCCGGAACGTCGGGATGCAGCAACAGCGCCTCGACCATCACCGAGGAATCGCCGGCGACGCCGCCGCCCGGATTGTCCCAGCGATCGGCCAGCACCACCGGCTTGCCGGGCTTGGCCAATTCGAGCGCCGCCGCTATGCCCTCCTCCGGCTTGTAGTGCTTCGGCGAGGCGCCCTGCCCCCAGCGCAGGATTTCGAGGCCGAGTTCCTTCGCCAGCGTCGCCGCCTTCGCCTCGTCGCCATCGGCGATCACCAGCACCTTGGTCCCGACATCGGCGACATCCGCCGCCTGGAAGCCATGCGCGATCGAGATCGAGAGAATGCCGTCTTGGCCCTCCATCGCTAGGAGCCGATCGACGAAGCTGCGGCCGGGCTCACGGCTGGTCATGAAGGCGGCGAGCCCCCGGCAATCGAACACTGCGCTGACGGGTTTCACCTGCTTGCGGGCCGTCTTCAGGCAGAGCTCCAGCAGATCCTCGGCTCGCGCCAGAAAATCCGTATGCGGGAACTCCTTGAAGGCGACGATGATGTCGGCGCCCGCAACCATCTCGGCCGTCAGATGGCAATGCATGTCGAGTTCAGCACCGATGACGCAATGCGGCCCGGCAAGCGCCCTCACCCGCGCGATCAGGTCGCCCTCGCAGTCGTCATAGCCGCGCGCCACCATCGACCCGTGCAGGCCGAGCAGCACGATATCGACCGGCAAGGCCGCCTTGAGCTGGTCGAGGATTTCGTCGCGCAGGCTTTCATAGCCTTCCTGCGACACGAGACCAGCCGGCTCGGCCCAGGTCGCCGTGCCCTCAACCAGTTCGTAGCCTTCGCTGGCAGCACGACGCCGCGCCGCGACGGTCGGTGCCGAGCAGAGCGTCGGCGTGTCCGGGTGGGTGCCGGGCGGGCAGTAGAAGCCGCCTTCGAAAGCGCTGCGATCGACGAAGAGCGGCGCGAAGGTGTTGGTTTCCGTCGCCAGCGACGCAGTGAAGACGCGCATCCGCATGCTCTCTCGATCAAAGGCGGCAACCGCCCCTTGAGACTGAAGGTCCGCGTCATGAAACGAGGTCGAGGCGCAACCTGTCAAAGCACCCGCGTTCCTTGCAATGGAACAATGCAGGCTTGATCCGGAACAGACCGGCAGCCGAGATGAAAGCGCCTGACAAGCCAAGGAGATTCAGCCGATCATGTCCCGCCGCCGCATCCTGCTGGGGTCGCTCTTCCACGAGACCCACAGCTTCGTCGACGAAGAGACGACGCTTGCCGACTTCTCCGTCCGCAAGGGCGCGGAGCTGCTGGCGCGACGCGGCGACGGTTCGACGCTCGACGGCTTCCTGGAGGTCGCGGAAACCGAAGGCTGGGAGGTGCTTCCGACAATCGATTACGGGGCCCTGCCGGCCGGCGTGGTCGACCATGCGGTATTCCAGCGCTTCCTGGCGGAATTCGATGCCGGCCTGCGGGCCGCCCTCGCGGATGGCGGCCTCGATGGCATCTGGCTCGCCCTGCACGGCGCTATGGTCACGACCCGTTGCACTGATCCGGAAGGCACGCTGCTCGCGCATATCCGCTCGGTGCCCGGCTGCGAAACCTTGCCGGTCTTTGCGGTCTTCGACCTGCACGCGAATTTCACGGCCGCCATGGCGCAGCATGCCAACGGCCTCGTCGCCTATCGCGAGAACCCCCATACCGATGCTCGCGAATCCGCCGTGAGGTCGGCCAAGCTGCTGGCGCGGTCTCTCGCGAGCGGGGAACGGCCGCGTATGCTCTCCTGCAACGCTCCCGTAATCTGGCCGCCGACCGGCACCGGCACGGCCGACCGGCCGATGCGCGACCTGGAGGCGCTGGCGCGCCGGATCGAGCAGGAGAACCCGGATATCTGGGTCGCCAATGTCGTTGGCGGCTACTCCTTCTCGGATGTGCCCGAGGCCGGCGTCGCCTTCGCCGTCGCCTTCACCGGCCCGGAAGCGGCGGCCCGCGATGCGCTGGAGCGCCTGACCGCGATTGCGACGGAACTGCGTGAAGCCGGCCTGCCGGCGGAATGGAATCTCGACGAGGCCGTCGCGGAAGTTCTGCGCTCGCCCGGCGGGCCCTATATCGTGGTCGAGCCGGCCGACAATATCGGCGGCGGCGCACCGGGCGACGCCACCTCGGTGCTGCGTGCCTTCCTGCGCCATGGCGTCGAGAACTGCGCGGTCGCCATCGCCGATCCCGCCGCCGTCGCAGCGATGGCCGGCGCCGAGCCCGGTGAAACCCGCAGACTATCGATCGGCGGCAAGGGCAGTCTCATCGCCGAGGGACCGGTCGAGACCGAGGCCCGGTTCGTCAGCGCCAGCGACGGCGAATTCGCACTGGAGGATCTGAACAGCCACCTCGCCGCCTCGCAAGGCTCGCGCTTCAGCATGGGTCCTTGCGTGGTGGTGCAGGTCGAGGGTGTCACCGTGCTGCTCAGCAGCCGCAAGACCCCGCCCTTCGACCTCGGCCAGCTGCGCTCCCAAGGCATCCAGCCCGAGACGCTGAAAGCGATCGGCGTGAAGGCGGCGGTTGCGCACCGGCGCGCCTATGACAAGATCGCCAAAGGCAGCTTCATCGTGACCACACCCGGCCCCTGCACCAGCCGGATCGCCGGCCTGCCCTACAAGCGCCTGCGCCGGCCGGTGTTTCCGCTCGATTGAGGCAGACCTCGAGCACACGCTGTCATTCCAGGGCTTCGCGTTAGCGAAGAGCCCGGGGTGACGACATGCGTCCAACGAGACGCGATACCGCTGCAAAGCGCATTTTTCCTCTTGAACCTGAAGTGGCTACAGCTTGTAGAGAAGTGTCCCGTAGCGAAAGAGAGACGGAGACACGTCATGGCCGCCCGCCCCGAAACCACAGCCCAGACCCTGTCCTGGAAGGTCGGCGGCATGGATTGCGCGAGCTGCGCGTCGAAGATTCGCGGCGCGGTCGAGCGCCTGCCCGGCGTCAGCGACGTCAGGCTCTCCGTGATGTCGGAGACGCTGACGCTCGCGCTCGATGCCGGCGCGACCACGCCGGACGCGATTGAGAAGCGCGTCAACGGCCTCGGCTACAGCACTGCCGCACTGGCGGCTCCGGTCGCTGAGCGTGCGGCAGCCAAGCCGGACAACTGCGGCTGCGGCCATGATCATGGCGCCCACGCGCATGAGCATCACGACCAGGCGCACAATCACGGGAAGCATGAGCACGGCGACGCCTGCTGCTCGGGTCATGCGCATGACCACGATCACAAGCACGATCATTCCCACGCCGGTCATGACCAAAGCCCGGGGGCTGCCAAGCAGCCCGCCGCCGCCAAGGATCACGGCCACGGCTTGCCCGGCCATATCCATGAGGCCACGCCCGATGGCGCGAGCTGGTACCAGACGGGCAAGGGCCGGCTCGTCATCGCGACGGGTCTTTTGCTCGGCGCCTCCTATGCCGCCGGCTTGATCTGGCCCGGCATCGGCCATTGGGCCTTCATCCTGGCCTGTATCGTCGGCGTCGCTCCCGTGGCGAAGCGCGCCCTTGCCGCAGCCCGCGCCGGCATTCCCTTCACCATCGAGATGCTGATGACGATCGCCGCCATCGGCGCGCTCTTCATCGGCGCAGCCGAGGAGGCGGCGCTGGTCGTCTTCCTCTTCGCGGTCGGCGAAGTACTCGAAGGCGTCGCGGCCGATCGTGCCCGCGCCTCGATCCGGGCGCTCGGCGATCTCGTCCCCAAGACAGCGATCGTCGAGGAGAACGGCGCGACCCGCCAGGTCGATGCCGCGAGCCTGCGCATCGGCCAGACGGTGCTGGTCCGCCCCGGCGACCGCATCCCGGCCGATGGCGAGATCACCGACGGCACCTCCGGAATCGACGAGAGCCCGGTCACCGGCGAATCCGTGCCGAAAACCAAAGGCGTGGGCGAGCCCGTCTATGCCGGCTCGGTCAACCGCGAGGCGGCCCTGCGCGTGCGCGTCGACAAGGCGGCAGAGGACAACACCATCGCCCGCATCATCCGTCTGGTCGAGGAGGCGCAGGAGGCTCGCGCCCCGACGGAGCGCTTCATCGACCGCTTCTCGCGCTGGTATATGCCGGCGATCGTCGGGCTCGCCGTGCTGGTCGCGCTGGTGCCCCCGCTCCTGTTCGGCGCCGAATGGTCGGTCTGGATCTACCGGGCGCTGGCGCTGCTCTTGATCGGCTGCCCCTGCGCGCTGGTCATCTCGGTGCCGGCCGCGATCGCTGCCGCCCTGTCGGCCGGCGCCCGCCAGGGCCTGCTGATGAAGGGCGGCGTCGTCATCGAGACCGCTGCCAAGACCGGCCTCGTCGCCTTCGACAAGACCGGTACGTTGACCGCTGGTACTCCGCGCGTGACTGAAGTGAT
>WPCJ01279206.1_pt1 | contig 12211 bp, 12 predicted proteins | sample 5399831 | NCBI WGS metagenome assembly WPCJ01 (sample SAMN12869470, study PRJNA574797) | sludge metagenome | isolation source: wastewater treatment of pH10 | place: China:Beijing | collected 2019-05-20 | reverse complement strand
TGCGCGCCGCCGGGCTCGAGAAGCAGAACATCCAGGTCGTCATCATCAACAATGCGACCTTCAACGCCTTCGTCGCCGACGGTCGCCGCATCTTCGTCAATTACGGCGCGCTGATGCAGTCGCAGACGCCGAACCAGATCATCGGCGTGCTCGCGCACGAGACCGGCCATCTCGCCGGCGGCCATCTGTCGAAGCTGCGCCAGCGTCTCGCCGAAGCGCAGACGCAGATGATCATCGCCATGCTGCTCGGCGTCGGCGCCATGGCTGCGGGCGCGCGTGGCGGCAACTCCAATGGCAATATGAGCAATGTCGGCGCCGCCGCGGTGACCGCGCCACAGGCGATGATGATGAACACCATGCTGGCCTATCAGCGCCAGCATGAAGAAAACGCGGATCGTGCCGGCGTCAAATATCTGACCCAGACCGGCCAGTCCGCGAAAGGCATGTACGAAACCTTCAAGCGCTTCTCATCGGACAGCCTGTTCGCGGCGCGCGGCAGCGATCCCTATATGCAGTCGCATCCGATGCCGCAGGAGCGCGTCGCCGCACTCGAAGGCCTCGCCAAGGCCAGTCCCTATTGGGACAAGAAGGACGATCCGGCGCTGCAGCTGCGCCACGACCTGATGCGCGCGAAGACCTCGGGCTTCATGGAGCAGCGCGACACCGTGATCCGGCGCTATCCGCCGTCCGACACCAGCCTGCCCGCGCAATATGCCCGCGCCATCGCCACCTATCGCCACGGTGACCTGACAGTCGCCATCGCGCAGATCGACCAGCTCATCAAGGCGCAGCCGAACAATCCGTATTTCTACGAACTGCGCGGCCAGGCGCTGCTCGAAGGCGGCCGGCCCAATGAAGCGATCGCGCCGCTGCGCCGCGCCGTGCAGCTCTCCGGCAATGCGCCGCTGATCGAGATGATGCTCGGCCAGGCCCTCGTCGCCTCCGACAACAAGGCCTATACGGACGAAGCCATCCGCATCCTCAAGGGCGCAATCGCCCGTGAAGGCGAAGCGCCGTCTGGCTATCAGCAGCTCGCAATGGCCTATGGCCGCAAGGGTGAACTCGCGGAGGCGGACCTCGCCTCGGCGCAAGCCGCATTCCTGCGCGGCGACAACAAGACCGCGCGCGATCTGGCCTCGCGTGCGAAGGCAAGGTTTGCGGTGGGAACGCCGGGCTGGGTAAAGGCCGATGACATCATCGCGGCGAAAGTGAAGTAGTGAAGTAGGATGGGTTGAGCGAAGCGATACCCATCACCGCCGGACGCTGATGGTGATGGGTATCGCTGCGCTCAACCCATCCTACGGTTCACTATTTATAAAATCCGTCGCGCAGATGGATGCCGTGTTCGAGCCAGGCTTTCATGGCGCACAGCATGCCGGTCCAGCCCTCGCAATTGCCGTAGGAAGCCGAACGTCCCTCCGGGCTGTCCAGCCACCCCTCTTCCGTGATCTCGACCAGCGTCCGACCGTCATCGGTGGGTGCGAAAGTCATCGTGACCTTCGTCTTGTTGCTCCCCGATGCGTCGGCCTCGACGGCAGCGGCCTCGCCATCCCAGCGCAGCACGATGCGCCTGTCCTTCTCGACCTCGGTAACATGAACCGGAAAGGCGCCGGGGAAATCGTGGAAATCCCAGGTCACGACGGCGCCGGTTTCCAGCCGTCCCTTCGCCCCACCGGTCGTGAAAAATTCCGACAGGTGCTCGGGATTGACGACAGCCTCGAACACGTCGCCGACCGGCTTGGCGATGCGCCCCTTGATGGTGAACCTCGGTGCCATGGACAACCTCCTCTTGTTTCATTCGACAATAGGTTATAGATTTATAACATGTCAAATGACGAAAAAGACGACCTGCTGTTCCGGGCGCTGGCCCATCGCGCGCGGCGCCGGATGGTGGATGCGCTCAAGACGGGCGCCAAGACGACGGGAATGCTGTGCGAGCTGTTTCCCGAACTCGATCGCTGCACGGTGATGCAACATCTGAAAGTCCTGGACGAGGCCGGCCTCCTCATCATCGAGCGTCGCGGGCGCGAGCGATGGAACCAGCTCGACGCGCTGCCGATCCACGCCATCCATGAACGCTGGATCGGTCCTTACGCCGCCTATGCGGCGTCCATGCTCGGCAAGCTGAAGCGTACGAGCGAGCGCAAGGGAGTGGTCAGCCAGTCATAAATCGCTGGATGGGCGGGGCGAGACGAAGGTCCATCTTACGGACTAAATCGCCAGCCCGCAGATCGGTACCGTCATCTCTCTCGCGCGCTGATAACGTACTCATAAATCTCTGCGGACATCATATGCCCGATTTCGCCGACATCATCGGGATTTGCTAGATATTGCATGCCCTTGAGCTGCCTCTCTCCGAACATATCCCAGAATCGATACGCGACCTTGATGCGCCCATCCGGCTGACGCCCGACACTTCCCGCCAACAGTCTCTGCGTGTTTGCAGCACGCCAATCGGCGAAGGACGGTGATGCGTCGATACCAACGCGTTTCTCAACGAACGTCGCCGGATCGGTCAGAACGAACACCTTTGTGAGTGCAAGATCGCCGCCGACAATTTGTGGAATAGTCCGCGCAAGCTCCGCTTCGGCAGGACTCTCCGCAACAAATTCCGGCAACGCGATGCGCAACGGCGGATAGGTTCGTAGAACAGGATGCAGAACCGGAGATCCCGCGATGACAGCACTGCAGACAAACATCGAGACTAAGATCGCGGCGACGAAGCATATCCCGTAGGCGATGCGAAACCGCCGCCTGAGCATGACGGTTACGGCCGTCCACGGTGTTGGCGGGTTGCCGACAAGCATTAGGCCAGCCGGCAGACATAGCGTGAGCCGCGGGTGATGGCGCCTTCGCTGCTGAACAGCAATTCGGTGCCTTCCCTCACATAGGCGACGAACTGCTCTTCGCTGCTGAATTCGGCGAAGACCGGCTGATTGTCCTTGAAGCCTTGTCGCACGTCGTCCAGAGGACCGGTGAAGGTGAATGTGTAGCCGGCTGCGTTCTCGTCCCGCGTCTCGCTCAGCATCACGGCGAATTCGAACAGCATGTCCTTGTTCTTGCCGACCGCCACCAGCATGCGCCGGGGATCGCCCGGCTGATCGGCCATCCGCTGCCCGATCCTGATCTTGAACCGGGAATCATAGACCTCCCTGCCCAGATTGATCGCCTCTCCCTTGACCTTGCGAAATGCCATGACACGTATCCAGCGGTTATCCGGACCCGATACGTGCCGATCGGTTTTGATCGCGCCTGTTGCTTCCGGCGCATTGAAATCGGCACGTCCCGGGCGCCGAACGGCCGTGGTTGCGGCCGTTCTCGATTGCTCCCATTCAGATAGACGAATGGCGACGGGCTAACGCGCAAAGAGGCTGGATCAATTCCACGTGCGAACAGGATGGGTGCAGTTCAACCCATCCCACGGCACGACGGCTCCGCGCCCGCCTCGAATCCCATCGCATCGATGCCATCGACCCGGCCGCGGATCGGCAGGCGGCCGAGATCGCGCATCGCAACCGGCAGCCGCGTTTCGAACTGGTCGATGGCCGCACGCGAGGCGACGAAGCCGCCGGCGATGTCGCGGCTGAGCGCTTCCAGCCGCGAGGTCGTGTTCATGACATCGCCGTTGAAGACAATGGCGCGCTTGACGTCGCCGATCTCGCCGATGATGACCGGGCCGAAATGCAGGCTGCCGCGAATGCGCGGTGCGGCGCCGAATTCGCGCTCGAACTGGCCGGCCCTGCGTGCGAGCTCGTCGCGCATCGCCAGGAAACAGCGCATCGGCCTCGCGTCCCTGGCGCCGTCCCGCCTGGTCCAGGTGACGATCATCTCGTCGCCGACATAGGCCAGCACCTCGCCGCGATGATCGACCACCGGCAGGGACAGCAGGCGAAAGGTGCGATCGAGAAAGCGATGGATGCCGACGCCGCCGAATTGCTCGGCCAGCGTGGTCGATCCCGCGATATCGACGAACATGACAAAGCGCTCCTCCTCGACCGGTGCGTGATAGCGTCCGGTGAAGAAGTTCACCAAAGCGCGCCCTCCGACGAGATTGACGATGGCGAGCGCGAGATTGACGATGATCGAGACAACGACCGAATAGAGAAGTGACGACCAGAATGTATTGGGCGCAAGTGCCGGGCGGACACCGAGCAGCCAGTCGACGACCGGAAACCATTCCACCGTGAGAATGACCGTGGCGTAAAAGGCGCTCTTGATCAGCAGGCTGGCGGTGAAGGAGAGATCGTTCAGCCATGCGCGGACCGGTCCGTCGGCGATGATGATCTCGAAGCCGCCGAGCACGGAGCTGATCAGAAACCCCGTCACGATGCCGGCAAACATCGACAGCCCGTGCGTGGCACTGAAGGCCAGACCGGCGATGCCGCCAACCGCAACGATCGTGGCGAAGACCCTGAGCTTGCGTTCCAGTCTGGCGTTCATGGTCCCTCCCACCGGCAGTGCCGGTGAAAGGACATAGCAGATTGCTGCCGTAGGGCGGATGAGCCGAAGGCGTAATCCGCCGTTCTTGGCCACAAGAAGCTGGCCGGCGGATTACGCTTCGCTCATCCGCCCTACGACAACGACCTCGTTAAAGCTCGATTTCCATCAGGTCCTTCGCCACCACGATCGGGCCGCCATAGTGCTTCTTCGCGTCGGCCGCCCACATCTCGTCGGTGATGGTCGGATCATCGCCGGGCACGAAATGGGTCATCACCAGCTTCTTGACCTTGGCCATGGCAGCGATCTTGCCGACATCCTCGGTGGTGGTGTGCGACGCGATCAGGTGCTCCTTGAGAGTCGCGGCGTTCTTGACACGGGCCACCATCTTGTCGACGCCGGGAACATAGATCGTCTCGTGGATCAGCACGTCGGCGCCTTCGGCGAATTTCGCCAGCGCCGGATTGAACGAGGTGTCGCAGGCATAGACGAACACGCCGTCCGGCGTCTCGAACTTGTAGGCAAAGTTTTCGGTGATCGGCGGATGCGGTGTCTTGAAGGCGGTGACCTTGACCTTGCCGGTGTCGATCACCGGACCGGAATCCTTGATGTCCCTGGCCACCAGCAGCTTGCGCGGATCCGGCTTGCCCTCGTCGGCGATGCGGACATCGACGTCGAACTTGATGCTTTCCCAATAGGCCCTGGTGAGCGCTTCCATGCCGATCGGCGCGAAGGCTTCGACCGGATGATTGAGGCCCGCCGACCAGCCGCCATAGACCATATTGCCGTATTCGAGCACATGGTCGGAATGCAGATGCGTCACGAACACGTAGCGCACGTCCGGCAGCGCGACTTTCGCTTCGACGAGGCGCCTGGAAACGCCGGGGCCGCAATCGACCACATAGGGCACGTCATCGACGATCAGCACATTGGCGGGATTGGAACGGCCGGTACCGACGCGGGGACCGCCTTTGGTGCCGAGACAGATCCAGCGCGCCTTGCGCTTGCCGACGGGTGCAGGCGGCGCGGTCTGGGCCTGCGCGGCGGACGCCGCAGCCGAGCCTGCGATCGCGCCCATGGCGGAGAGTTTCAGAAGCGTGCGGCGGTCCATGGTCATGGCGACAGTCCTTGGTTGAGAGATCGAACCCAAGTGCATTATTTCGTAGGATGGGCTGAGCGCAGCGATACCCATCACAACAGGCGCTGGTGTTGATGGGTATCGCTGCGCTCAACCCATCCTACATCCGCGCTACGCCGCGCGAACAGCGTTGAGGAAGTGCGAGATCCGCTGCGCCAGATCGCCCGAGCGCGTCGACAGATCGTCGGCCTTGGCGATCATGCGCAAGGCGGCGGCTTCCGCTTCGGACATCGCCGTGCTGACCGCACCGACATTTGACGAGACGTTCTTCGTTCCGCTCGCGGCCTGCTGCGCATTGGCAGCAATCTCGCTGGTGGCGGTGCGCTGCTGCGTCACCGAGGCGGAGATATCGGCGGTGACGGCATCGACGCGGCCGATGGTCTGCGCGACGCCCTTGATCGCCTGCACCACCGCCGCGGTCTCGGATTCGATGCTCGCGATCTGTGCGGTGATCTCGTCGGTGGCCTTCGCAGTCTGCGTCGCCAGCGCCTTCACTTCGCCAGCGACCACCGCAAAGCCCCTGCCCGCATCGCCGGCGCGCGCGGCCTCGATGGTGGCGTTGAGCGCCAGGAGATTGGTCTGGCTGGCGATATCCTGGATGAACTTGATGATGTCGCCGATGCGCCCGACGGCATGATCGAGACCGACGATGCGCTTGTCGGCATCGCCCACCTCGCGCACCGCGTCCGCCGCGATGGTCGCGCAGGTCTCGAGACGTTCGGCAATCGAGCTGACGGCGACGCTCATTTCCTCCGCCGCACTGGCGATGGTGCTGACGCTGACCGAGGCTTCCTCGGCACCGGCAGCGACATTGGTGGCGCGCTCGGACGAGCCGCTGGCAAGGCGCGAGGTGGTTTCGGCATCGCGGCGAACATCGTCGCCGGCAGCGCCGACGCCATCGATGACCACGGCGCTGGCCGTATCGAATTCGACGGTCAGCGCCTCGATGCGCGCAGCGCGGGCCTCGCGCGCCTGCTGCTGGGCGCGGTGTTCGGCTTCGAGACGCGCGGCCTCGATGGCGTTGATGCGCAGGGTTTCCAGCGCCTCCGCCATCTCGCCGATCTCGTCGCGGCGGCCGCGCGCCGGCACCTCGATCTCGCGATCGCCTTCGGCGAGGCGTGTGATGGCGTGGGTGGTTTCGACCAGCGGCTTCACCACGCGGCGGACGAACAGCATGGTGACGCCGGCAACCAGCAGGCCGACCACCACCATGCCGATGGCCACCATCGAGAGCTGGATCAGCGCCTGACGCTGAGCTGCGTCGGCCATCTGCTCTGCCTTGGCCATCACGGCGTCACGCACCGCCATGGCCGACTGGGCCGGGCCGACGAGGCGCTTCAGCACGTCCTGGAACGAGACGCCGTAATCGGCGCCGGCCAATCCTTTCTTGGTCATCTCGGCAATGAAGCCTTCGGTCTCGCCGAAGAACGTGCCTTCAGTGGACTTCACGGTCGCGGCAAGAGCTGAATCGTCGCCGAGCTGCGCGACCGTCGCCTGCAGGCGCGACCAGGCATGGCGGATTTCGCCGGTCGCTTCGGAAACGCCCTGGATATCCGCCGTGGTCAGTCCCTTGCCGTTGCCGACGGCGCGGGTGAAGTAACTGGCGCGGCGGCCGGCGGCATCGCGCATGTCCCAGGACAGGCGCGCGATCTGGATCAGGCTGCCGACACTCTCATGCGCGGCGGCGGCATTACGCTCAAGACCGTTGACCACATGGTCGAGAGAGGTCTGCAGTTGCAGCATCCGCGGCACATAGTCACGCAGCAGCGCCTGATCGCGCTGGGCGCGCGGCTGCGGATAGGCGCGGTCGAGCTGGCCATAGATCTCGTTGAGGTCCTGCCCGATCTTGTCGAGGGCAGCGAGCGCGCGGTGGCGCTCGGGATAGCTGGTGGCGGCCACCGCGGCACGGGCGGCGGCGAATTCATCACCCAGCGCCTTGCGGGCAGCGGCAATGGCGCCCAGCGCCGGGGCGGCCGCAGGCTGGTCGGCGATCAAGGCGACGTTCTGGGGACCGCGGCTGACCGACATCTGCTCGGTGGTGCGCAGCACGGCTGCGGTGGCGCGGGCCAGATGGCCGGCCTCGCTGGCATGGCGATAATCGCCCCATTGCTGGACGATGAAGACCGCAGCGGCGACGGCGATGATCGACGCCATCGCGGAGACGCACAGCATGAAAAGCACACGGACGCGCATAGGACCCTCTTCCTGAGACAAGACTGTGTCTAGGCGGACATTCTTAATTCCGCCTCAAGAAAGGTATTCCGTTCGGGCATGGGCCCATGCCCGCGGATGTCGCACGAGTGTCAGGGACGGCTAACGGGAGCTTCCAAAGCCATGACGATTTGTCCGGCGACCGGTTCACAAATTGCGCGTATTTCATGCCCAAAATGCTAAGCAGCTCCCGGCCGATTTGCCCTTTCCGCGAATCCCTTGCTCCAAAGGATCACGACCCCATGCGCACCTTCCGCCTTCTCGCCTCTGCCGCCCTGGCACTCGCTTTGTGCGGCGCGCCGCTCAAGGCCTCGGCCCAGAGCTTCAACGACGCGCAGCGCGGCGAGATCCAGAAGATCATGAAGGACTATCTGCTGCAGCATCCGGAGATCCTGGAAGAAGTTTCGGCCGAATTGCAGAAGCGCCAGGCGGTTGCCGAGGCCGAGAAGCACAAGGCGGCGGTTTCCGCCAATGCCAATCTGATCTTCAACTCGCCGCGCGGCGTCACCGTCGGCAACAAGGACGGCGACGTCACCTTCGTCGAGTTCTTCGATTACAATTGCGGTTACTGCAAGCGCGCCATGGAAGACATGGTGACGATCATGAAAGCCGATCCGAAGCTGAAGGTCGTGCTGAAGGAATTCCCGGTGCTCGGCCCCGGGTCGGTGGAAGCTGCGCAGGTGGCCGTCGCCGTGCGCATGCAGGACCCCACCGGCAAGAAGTATCTCGACTTCCATCAGAAGCTGCTGAGCGGCCGAGGCCAGGCCGACAAGGCGCGCTCGCTGGCGGCGGCGAAGGAAGCCGGCCTCGATATGGCGAAGATCGAAAAGGACATGGCGAGCCCGGAAGTGCGCGCCACCATCGAGGAGAATTTCAAGCTCGCCGAAAGCATGGGCATGAACGGCACGCCCAGCTATGTGATCGGCAATCAGGTCGTGATCGGCGCCGTCGGCGTCGACGCGCTGAAGGAAAAGATCAACCAGGCGCGCTGCGGCAAGGCGATCTGCTCGTAACATCACGGGCGATCGAGCCATTCTGGAAAGCCGGCTGTGAACCAGCCGGCTTTTTTCGCGACGTACTATCTGCAACAGTTACGTTGTGACTGGATGACCTGGAATGGCGGGGAAATACGGCGAACCAACGCTGGCAACCTATCTGCGGTCCACCATGAAATGGACCCTGATCCTTTGCGTTGTTGGCATCATCAGCGTCGGTCTCTTGCAATCACCTTGGCCTGCAGCCGGCGCCGTCGTGATCGGAGTGACAGTGGTCTTCTACGTGGTGCGCGAGCAGCTCAGCTTCGTGCGACGCAACCGCGATGCTCACTATCACCGTCACTACGCACGATATAGAAAGCCGCTCTCGTCAGCCGACAAGACCTGAAGGAACGGCGGTAGAGCGTAGGATGGGTTGAGCGCAGCGAAAACCCATGCTGCCCGTCGGCGCGGCAGGCTCGGCCGATGGGTTTTCGCGAAGACGCTCAACCCATCCTACGGGAGCGGCGGATCTGGACGATGCCGACGAGCAGCAGCACGAACACTGCACCGCCCACGATCAATCCCGCGCGCAACCGGCCGCCCGGTCGATCGATGTAACGCGACCACAGCGACGGCGCCTCGCCTTCGCGGGCGAGACGGAATGCGACGACACCGTCGCCGATGGAGGTGCCGGATTCCGAATGGCCGCCGGCGCCGATGACAACATATTGCTCGCCATCGACGGCGTAGGTCATCGGATTGGCGACGCCCGACACCGGCAACCGGCCCTGCCAGAGCTCCTTGCCATCGGCGGCATCGAAGGCGCGCAGATAGGCGTCCATCGCGCCGGTGAAGATGACGCCGCCCGCAGTCGCCAGCACACCACTGACCAGCGGGGTGCCGGTCTTTAGCGCCATGCCGAGCGGCGCAATGTCCTCGGTGGTGCCGACCCTGCTCTCCCACAGGATCTTGCCGGCCTTCAGATCGACGGCGACCATCGTTCCCCAGGGCGGCGGATTGCAGGGCATGCCGAGCGGCGACGTGACGAGCGCCCGCGTCATCGCAAAGGGTGCGCCGCGCTGCGGTCCGAAATCGGTGCCCGATGGCGGCTTGTAATTCTGCGCCTGCGCGCGCGGGATCAGCGTAACGCGATGCACGGCGCGGCTGGTATTGGCGAACATGATCTGACGACCGGGATCGTAGGCCACGCCGCCCCAGTTGACGCCGCCGCCGGTCATCGGAAACAGCAACGTGCCTTGTGTGGACGGCGGCGTGAACAGGCCGTCATAACGGCCGGACTGCAACTGCTCGCCGCAGGCGTTGCGATCCCAGACCGTCAGGCCGAAGGGTTTGTCGACATCGAGGCGCTGGGGCAGCAGCGGCGGCACATGCGTGGGAAACGGCTGCGTCGGCGACAAGCTTTCGCCTGGCGCGCCGCCTTGCGGCACCGGCCGCTCCTCGACCGGCCAGACCGGTTGGCCGGTGTCACGGTCGAGCACGAAGACAAAGCCCATCTTGGTAGCCTGGATCACCACGTCGCGCGAACCGCTGCCGATGTCGATCCGCGCCAGCGTCGGCTGGGCCGGCACGTCGTAGTCCCAGACATCGTGATGCACGGTCTGGAACGCCCAGACGCGTTCGCCGGTCTCGATTCTGAGCGCGACGACGGAATTGGCGTGGGCGTTGTCGCCCGGCCGCTTGCCGCCGTAGAAATCCGGGCTCGGCGACGAGGTCGGCAGGAACACGAGGCCGCGCTCAGCATCCGCCGACATCGGCGCCCACACATTGGCGTGGCCGGCCTCGATGCCGTCGCGGATCAGCGGGTCCCAGGTCCAGCGCGCCTCGCCGGTGCGGGCGTCGAAAGCGCGGACAATGCCGCGCGGCGCATCGACCCGGCGATTATCGGCAAAGGACGAGCCGACCACGATGGTGTCGCGCGCCACCACCGGCGGCGATGTGACCTGAAATTCGCCGGCATAATCGAGCGGCATGCCGGGATCGAGCTTGACTTCACCCTCCTCGCCGAAGCCGGCGCATCGTTGTCCGGTCTTCGCATCGAGCGCAATCACACGCGCATCGTTGGTGCCCATGATGATGCGGCTGGCGCAAACAGCGTTCGCCGCGGCCTGAGGATCGCGCCAGTGGGTGACACCGCGACAGACCCAGCGATTGCCGGGCCTGAAATCGGCAGGAATGCCGGGATCGTATCGCCAGCGCGCGCGGCCGGTGGCCGGGTTCAGCGCCACCACCTCGTTGAACGGCGTACAGAAGATCAGACTGTCCTCGACCAGCAGCGGCGTCGCCTCGAATTTCGAGCGCCGCATCAGCGCCGGCGGGCGAGCGATCAGATCGCCGGTATGGAAACGCCAGGCCTCGATGAGGCGCGTGACATTTCCCGGCGTGATCTGCGAGAGCGGTGAAAACCGCGTCCCGCCAGCATCGCCGCCCCAGTATTCCCATGCGGATGCCGAGGACATCATGGCGACCATCGCCAGCACGACACGCGCAACCAGTCCCCGCATCGACCTGTCTTCCACACTCACATCGGCGAGCCCGATGTTAGAGGAAACGACGGTTGTGTCTATCGAGCGATCACATCGGAGGCTGCGGCGTTACGCCTGAGGCCGAACGCGAAAAAGCCGGCTCATGCGAGCCGGCGGCCATCGTCGGAAGCGCAAAATATCTCCGCGGCTTCCTTGTCGGGGCGGTCTTCCTCGACCTGCACCGATTCGCCGCGCGACAGTTTCGTCGCGGTATGTTCCAGAACGCCGGCAACGATATTGGAAACCGCGCGCTCGATGGGCGCAGCCTCGCTGATTGTCTGCACGATCCGGTCGACGAAAGCGGTCATTCCAAAGCCCTCTTGCGACACCAAATGCATCCGCCGTGGTTTCGTTCCCGATGATCCCTTTCTGCATGGCTCTCATACCGCCGCGCGCGTGTCCCGGAACACGAGCGGCGGCACAGGCATTGCCTGTGCGGAGGATGGAGGCTGGCGATGCCCAAATATCATTTCGAGATTATCGATGGTTTTAGACTGGAAGACCCGATCGGGCAGGACTGCAGCAGCGACGTACAGGCGAGACATCTCGCCGAACGAATGGCGCGTCAGATCGCGGAGGACATCCAGCATGACGACAGCGATCGCAAGGTGATCGTGCTCAACGATCACGGCGACGAAGTCTACAACACGCCGATTGATCCCGGTCGGGACAGTGATGCACCAACGTGAAGATTCGCTGAAGTGAATGCAGCCTGAACGAAGCGCGTCAGTGGGGCTGACGCTTTCCGTTGCTGCCAACAACATTGTCAATCGAACTACACTTTGTTCGGAACATCCCCATTCGCATGCCGTTGTCGGGCGGGCAATGCAAACGCTAATGCGAGGAGAACCAAGATGAACAAGCGTTTATTCATGAGTGTCGCGACCGCTGCCTTGATTGCAGGT
>WPCJ01294529.1_pt1 | contig 12236 bp, 8 predicted proteins | sample 5399831 | NCBI WGS metagenome assembly WPCJ01 (sample SAMN12869470, study PRJNA574797) | sludge metagenome | isolation source: wastewater treatment of pH10 | place: China:Beijing | collected 2019-05-20 | reverse complement strand
TTATCCGCAGCAGTGCATAATGCTGAGGAACGCCATCAGACTGGTTGAAGTCCGGTGGTTCCGGCCGCATTCCTCCGCATTATTGCAGAGCACGTCGAGCTAGGTGCTGGCGGTCGACGCTTCTACTCGCGAAGACAAGCGGGGTTGAGTCTTTTCGCGAATTGATGGTCGCGATGTGCTGTTCAACTTTCTGCTGTAGCAGCATAAGGTTCAGCGGCTGCTATGCGGGACTTTGCTAACTTTCGCCTCAGGTGCACCAATGACCGCTTGAGTTCCCGCTATGCGTCAGCAGGCACACGGGGAAACCGCCCTCTAGATATCTTGACAAAACTAGATTTATAGTTATTTTAGCCGTCATGAACACAAACGCATCCATCGCCCTCTCTTTGGCCGCCCTCGGGCATGAGACCCGTCTCGCGATCTTTCGGCTTCTGGTTCGGGCCGGGGCAGAAGGCCTGAATGTGGGCGAGATCGGTCAGCATCTCGACATGGCAGCTTCGACACTCGCGCATCATCTCAAAACCCTTGTCGATGCCGGGCTGGTCATTCAGGAGCGCCAGGGCCGCCAGATCGTGAACCGGGTCGATTACGGCGCGATGCGCGGCACCGTATCCTTCCTGACGGCTGAGTGCTGCGTCGGTGTCACACTCATGCGGGAGGACGCCGCATGATGAAGCGCCGCCTTCTTTTTTGTCCAACACAACTACTAATCTAAGGATGTCGCTATGACTGCACTCGCTCTCAACGTCCGTTCATGGACAACCGAATTCGCTCATCGGCTGTGGACCAAGGAAAAGGTTTGGCTGTTCATTGCCGGTCTCTTGCTTGCCCTGTTCGTTCTGGTGCCGGAACAGGCTGCCAGGAGTGCAGAGTTTGCCGCGCGTAACCTTTTGGAGGTCGCGCCGTTTCTGGTTCTCTCAATCGGCATCGCCGCCTATGCCGGGGCGACCGGTGCGGACGGTCTGATTGCCCGCGCGTTCACCGGATCGCCCGCCATCATGATCCTGATTGCGGCGCTCGCGGGAGGTCTGTCGCCATTCTGCTCTTGTGGTGTCATCCCGCTGATTGCGGCACTTCTGGCGATGGGTGTTCCGCTTTCGGCCGTCATGGCCTTCTGGCTAGCCTCGCCGGTCATGGACCCCTCGATGTTCGTGCTGACCACCGGGGTTCTCGGAATTGAGTTCGCTGTAGCCAAAACGCTCGCGGCCGTCGGGCTGGGCATCTTCGGCGGTTATGTGGTCCATCTCCTGAGCCGGGCGGGCGGATTAGCCGATCCACTGCGCGAGGGCGTCGGCAATGGCGGATGCGGTGGTGCAAAAGTGCGCACCGCGAAGCCTGTCGTCTGGAGTTTCTGGAAAGATGATGAGCGTGTCAGCAAGTTCATGCGGGAGGGGATCAAGACCACACTGTTCCTCGCCAAATGGCTAACGCTCGCATTCGTACTGGAAAGCCTCATGCTCGCGTGGCTTCCAGCCGATCTGGTGGCCCGTTCGCTCGGCGGCACAGGCCTCGCACCCATCGGGATCGCAACGCTGGTCGGCGTGCCTGCCTATCTCAACGGCTACGCTGCCCTGCCGCTGGTCGGCGGCTTGATCGAACAAGGGATGGCACCCGGCGCAGGCCTCGCGTTTTTGGTTGCAGGTGGTGTGACCTCGCTGCCAGCGGCCATTGCGGTCTGGGCGCTGGTGAAGCGAAAGGTGTTCTTCCTCTATCTTGGGATCGCTTTGACCGGCTCCTTTGCAACGGGCCTTCTGTTTCAGCTCTGGACGACGATCTGAACGCTCAACACGGATGGCAAGAGCGAGCTGGGGCGAGATCATGAAGAAATACCATCTCGCCCCCGCATATTATTACGGCAAACCGCTTTTCGATGTTAGCGGCGATGAGATCGCGGTGCATATATTTGCCGACTTGCAGCCACAGCAAGAAAGCCAAATGACGGAGGAACAACACGCTGTTCTAGTCCTCCGATATCCTGTTGATCGCCCCGTTTTCCGACGCCTGTCCGATTGGTGGCATTCCTGCGCACAAGGACACGTCGCTCCAGCACCCGATGTAACTGCGATAACAGCGACAGAGCCTGAATGGAAAGGCCACTGGTCAGTCGTCAAATATCTTTGACTGCATAGACACTGACGCCGAAGCGGCTATTCGCCTTAACCGCAGCATCCGGGATTTTGGGCTCTTTGCCGAAAAATCCAATGATCGGTGCCTTTGTTCCGATGGCAAACTTCTGCGGTCATATTGACCAACGGAGGAGCCATCGATGTCGAACAGCAATGACCAACTGATCACAGAGCTTAGAACCGCACTATCCACCCAGCAATATAGCCCCGTGGTGATCGGGAACTACTGTGCCTATGCGCACGGGTTCGTTGAATACCTTGCGCAACGGAACATTCAGATTGCGGAGATCACGGAAGCGCAGGTTGCTCAGTACCTGCAATATGCGATTGCAATGTTCCGCAAACGTCACGGTCGGGCGCCGGCGCGGTTTTGGCACTCGATTCCACGTTCAGGTATCCATGCATTGCTGCGACTCGTACAGGGTCAATGGCCACCTGTACCGAAAGCGACCTGTGCTGCCGAATCACAGCGTTTTGCCATCTGCGACGAGTACGAGACCTGGCTGCGCGAGGAACGAGGCCTTGCTGCGGCTAGTATCGCCGCGTTGATGTGGGAGGGCCGAAACTTCCTGATCTGGCAGCTCGATCGGCACGGTGCCGACAGTCTTTTGACGATGACCGTGAGCGACATCGACCGCTACATGGACACGCGCAGCTCTCACCAGACGCGCAGGTCCGTGAAGGATGTGGCGGAGCGCCTTCGCTCGATGCTGCGCTATCTCCATCGGACTGGGCGTACCGCGATCGACTTATCGCCGCACGTCATCGCCCCCTTGCTCTATGCCTATGAAGGTGTGCCGTCGATCCTTACGCCGGATCAGGTCGCCGCGGTTTTGCAGGTCTCAGGGAAGGACAAGACGCCGGTGGGTCTGCGGGACTACGCCATCCTGCAATTGCTTGCGACCTATGGTCTGAGATCGGGCGAAATCTGCAACCTGCGGATCAAGGATATCGACTGGCGGGCGGAATCGATCCGCATCAAGCATACCAAGACTAAGGCATGCACATTCCTGCCATTGATGGCGCCGGTGGGTGAAGCGGTGCTCGCCTATCTGCAGACGGGGCGACCTGTGACGGATGCCCGCGAGATCTTCGTCCGCACACGCGCGCCGTATCGCAAGCTTGGCTTGCTGGCCAGTTTGGTCCGGCGGCGACTTACAGCTGCCGGCGTCACGCCGGATGGTAAGAGCGGTTCCCACATCTTCCGCCATGCACGTGCAGTCGAAATGCTGCGCGCCGCTGTCCCCCAGAAGGTGATCGGCGATCTGCTCGGGCACCGTTCTACGGAATCCACGGCTCCCTATCTAAAGCTTGCTACCGAGGACCTCAGAGCCATCGCGCTCGACGTGCCGGGTCAGGAGGTGCGGTCATGACAAACTGGCCCGACCCTGAACGCAAACTGATCGCGCAGTATATCGCAGGCTTGGGCCTGCGCAGCACGAACAGCCCCATCTACTACAAGCAGGCACTAAACATCTTCCAGGACGTTGCCGAACGCCACGCCAAGCTCGACAAGGACGTGCTGGTGGCATGGCTGCACGTATCGCCGGGCCGGTGGGCCTCCACCACACGGCTGCACCGCACCCGGATTATCGACCGGTTCCTCGATCACCTTGAGAAAATCGGGGCGATCGAACGCAATCCCGTCGACGCCCTGCGTGACGCCTGCAATATCAAACAGTGCAAGCCGGTGTGGCGCGCGCTGGCCTCCCGCGATCCGGACAGAGCGCTTGATGAACTATACCAGCCGAAGCCGTTCGGCAGCGTATTGGGCAACATGATGGCCGAGCACGTCACGTTGATGCGCAACCGGGGTTACAAATATACTTCGCAGGCGGTGCGGCTCTGGCGGTTCGACCGGTTCCTTCAGCTAAACCCGATGCTTCAGGATCAGCCGTTTGAGGTGATGCTCGAACACTGGTCGGCGGCGAAAACAACGCGCAATCATCCCAACGAGTGCGAAAAGCTGAGGCGGCTCCTCGCGAAAATCCTACGCCATCAGGACCCATCAATCCCGCCGCGCCGACCTGACCCGCGCCCGGAAAAGGAAGTGGCCAGGCATTGGCGAAAACCGCATATCTACACACCCGCCGATGTGCGGCGCATGCTCGACATCGCCCGCTCTTACCCTTCACCTCGAGCGCCGCTTCGGCCGTCGAGCATCTACACCATGCTGCTGCTCGCCTATTGCGCGGGTCTGCGGCGAAGCGAACTGGCCCGCCTTGATCTTGGTGACGTGGACTTCCAGAGCGGCACGATCACGATCCGCCAAACCAAGTTCTACAAGACCAGAATACTGCCGCTTCCGGACAGCGTGATGGTTGAGCTTCGATCATACATCGAAGCGCGCCGCCGCGCCGGTGGGTCCCTTGATCCGCGCTCCGGCCTGTTCTGGCACGAACAGCGTGGCGATCGGTATACGAAGCAGGCAGTCGCCTGGCTGCTCGTTGACGTCATACGCCGTGCCGGCCTGAAACCGCCTCGGGGGCGAACGGGGCCACGTCTGCACGACCTGCGGCATTCGATGGTCGTGAACCGCATTATCGAATGGTACGAGGCGGGCATCAACCCACAGGACCGCCTGCCGTTCCTCGCAACCTATCTCGGCCATCGGGACATCAACTCGACCCTGGTCTACATCACCGTCACGCAGGACCTGCTGCATCACGCCAATGAGCGGTTCCGCGTGCTGGGCGCGCCTTGCCTCAACATCGTTCCGGAGGTGCGGCCGTGACTAGGAACAATCGGTTCCCACACCTGATGCACGCGTTCTTCTACGAATGGCTGGTCGAGCAGCGCAATGCCTCCATCCATACGGTGCGGTCGTATCGCGATGCCTGGCGGCTGTTCCTCCGGTTCGCCGCAAAGCGTTCAGGCAAGAAAGTGGCGATGATCACGCTGGCCGATCTGACCGCCGGAGAGGTCATCGCGTTCCTCAGTCACGCCGAACACGAACGTGGCGGCACGATCGGTACGCGCAACTGCCGACTTGCAGCGATACGCAGCTTCTTCAACTTCGTTGCGACCAGGGATCCCGGATCGATCGCCCAGTGTGTCGAAATCCTCAACATCCCGGTTAAGCGCGGACCGGTCTCGGAACCTTGCTATCTGGACCCAGCGGAAGTGACAGCGATCCTGGCTCAGCCTGATCGTTCAACACTCGAAGGTTTGCGTGATCACGCCTTGCTCTCGTTCCTCTACAACAGTGGCGCGCGGATACAGGAAGCACTCGATTTGTGCCCCGACGCAATCCGGTTCGACAGTCCGAGCTGCGTGCGTCTAACCGGCAAGGGTCGAAAAGAACGTATCTGCCCGCTCTGGCCGGAAACCGTGATGTTGTTGAAGAGGCTGCTCGAACGGCAGCCGCGGGCGCCAGACCAGAGGCTGTTCGTCAACCGCTATGGCGAACCACTCAGCGCATCGGGGGTCCGATTCAAGCTTGCCGCCTATGTGAGGGCGGCGGCCGAGACCACACCAACGCTGCGCGACAAGCATGTGACCCCTCACGCCTTCCGGCACGCGACCGCCGTGCACCTCATATCCGCGGGTGTCGACGTCACGGTCATCCGTAGCTGGCTCGGTCACGTCAGCCTCGATACGACGAACCACTACGCCAGAGCCAACCTCGAAACAAAGCGCAAGGCATTGGAGCAGGTCGGCGTTCCCGAAACACCCGGCCGTCAACCCTCGTGGAAACGCGATAGGAGCGTTCTCGCCTGGCTCGACGCGCTCTGAAATAATGCGGAGGAATGCGGCCAGAACCTACGGACTTCAGCCAGTCTGATGGCCTTCCTCCGCATTATGGGTTGCTGCGGATAACTGGAGTTATGCTCACCTCATCATAACTCGAGCCAGGAGCCGATATAGTCGGCATGGCGCACGGTCGGCACGATGCCGAGGGAGGCGCAGCAAAAGGCGGCCGTGATCTCGGCGACCAGCTCCTCGAAAGCGTATTTCTTCGTGCCGAACGAGCCGGAGAAATCACGGTTGAGGCGGGTGGAATGGCCCGTCGCGTGACCCATCTCGTGGAGCGCCGTCCGGTGCCAGTTGATCGGCTCGTAATAGGCTTGTGGCGGCGGGACCATCACGAAATCCTGAGAGGGGACGTAGAAGGCGCGGTTGCCGCCGATGCGGAAGTCGATGCCGGTAGCCCGGATCAGCGCCTCGACCTGGGGCTCGATCAGGCCCGGCGGGGGCGGCGGCGCGATGGCCGCGATCTCCTCGGGCAGTCCCTCGCACTGGGCCGCGTTGAAGACGGTGAAGCGCTTTAGGAACGGAATTTTCCCCGGTTCCTCGCCGGTCTCACGGGCACGGCGCTTCTCGTCCTCGGGGGTGAAGCGGTCGGCATAGACAACGGTGGTGCCGCGCTCGCCCTTGCGGACATTGCCGCCGAGGGCCGCCGCCTGGCGATATGTGAGCCAGCCCTGACCAGGGAAGCCATGCTGGATCACCGCGCCCCAGAGGATCAGGATGTTGATCCCGCTATAGGCCCGACCGGTGCTGGCGTTCTTCGGCAGGCCGAGCGGAGCCCGTGCGGCGGACGAGCCCCAGGGTTGGACCCAGGGGAGCTGCCCGGCCTCCAGCTCGGCGATGATCTTGCCGGTGATTTCGTCATAGAGGTTCGTCCGGTCCGAGCCGGAACGGGGGGTGCGGTCATGTCTCGACATCGCGGTTCTCCGCGACGGGCGCCGGAGACCCTTCTCCAGCCCTCAACCCGTCACGGCAAACCCGGTCCGCACTCTCACTCTAAAGGGGGCGTTGCGGGGGGCTCCCCGCAGAAGGGGGTGCGTCGGCAACGCAGTGCCGACCAGGGGGAAGGCTTTCCCCCACCCGGATCATATTGGCGACGAGCGTTTGACGGCAGGAACGATGACGCAAGCTGCTTCAGACATTGATCCAGAGGCGCAAACCGCCTTCGGTGCTGGCTTTTCGGAAATGAATCTGAGGATATGATTGATGAAGCGGGTCTAGGACATGGGGCTGGAAGATTGGTGACGCAGTATGACCAACGCATCGCCGCATGGCGGGATGCCTTTCAGGATGAAACAACGGGCATCCACAGAACCATTCGGGATCTTCTCTGGAACTATGCCGCCTTTCGCACGACGGTCCGTATCGTTCGTCTCGCAAATGAAAAAGGATGTGCCAGACCGCCGCTGAATCAGATGATTTTCAACCTTGTTTCCGAGGGCTTCTGGTCAGGCTTGCTTCTTGGCACCCGCCGCCTTCTGGACAAAGCCCCGATAAATGGCCCCAAGGGGGTTTACTCGATCCGGTCCGTTGTCAGCGACGTGGGAGCGAGCAGAGGCTGGCTGAACCGGCAAATTTACGTCGAGAAAGTGCTCAACGCGCATTACGATCTCGATCGCCTGCTTCAGGAGCAACACGACAGTCTCGTCGCCGCCAAGGGCCGGCCGGTGTGGGGCGATCCTGAACTGATGAAGAGCGAGGCCGCGCATCGGCATTTCGATGCCTTGAGCGGCGTTTCGCCATCAGAGCGCAGCCCCGGCGATCTGATCTCGCCCACGGTTCTCGCCAAGATCGAGGCCCGGCTTGCCGACCTCGACCGGATAGCCGAGCATGTGAGTTCGCACGTTGCTCACGCCGGGAACAAGCAAAGCCGGCAGAACAAGGAGCTTGGTGATATCGACATTCGCGACGCGCAAGAAACACTGAGGCGGCTAAAGGAAGTCGCTGATCTGGTCGGAATCTGGTTCGCAAATGAAGGCGGAGCGGGACTCGCTACATATCTCGGCGACCAGTTCGACGGCCTCGATCATGCTGTCGTTGATACCGACGATCTCGCTGATCTCGAAGAACAATGGCGATTGATCGACAGGGAAATCGCGGGATGGTCGATCGGGCCAGAAGACTTGTGATGGCCCGCGTCGCTTGCCAAAGTTGCCGTTAGGGCGTCGCCAGCCTGTCAACACTCCTGTCTTCACCGGAAATCCCGCGTTCGCACCCGGATGCCATTGCCGCGCGAATCCGGCGATGGCGAGCCGTGCCGGAACTCGTCTCCCCGTCCGTGCGGCAGCGGGAACGCCTCCTCCGGGTCGCCGACGCTGGCCAGATCGCGCGACAGGTCGGTGATCCGATACGCCACCAGATGCACCACCTCGCCCTCGCGCTGGATGCGGCCATGCACGGCGATCATGCCGGAGGACAGGATAGCCCGCCGAAACCGCTCGAACGTCTTCTGCCAGACCACGACGTTGGCGATGCCGGTTTCGTCCTCGAGCGTCACGAACAGCACGCCCTTGGCGGAGCCGGGACGCTGGCGGACGAGGATGATCCCTGCCGCCTCCAGCCAGCGCCGGTCGCGCGATCCCATGGCCTCGGCGCAGGGGACGATGCGGCGTCTGGACAGTTCGTCGCGAAGGAACGAGACCGGATGGCGGCGCAGCGACAGGCCGGTGTGGCTGTAGTCCTCGACTACCTCGCGGCCCGACATCATCGGCCGCAGCGCGACGAAGGGCTCCGAGACCTCTGAAACCGTCTGTCCCGCACGCGCCGAGGCGGCGGCGAAGAGCGGCAGTTCCTCGTCGCGCAGGCCCCTAATGGCCCAGAGCGCCTCGCGACGGGCGAGACCAAAGGCTGGACGGAACCCGTCCGCCTCGGCGATGCGCGCGAGCGCCGCGACGGGAACGCCGGCACGCCGCCAGAGATCATCGACCGAGACGAAGGGCTGATCGGCGCGCGCTGCGGTGATCGCAGCAGCATGGGCATTGGCCAGGCCCTTGACCATGCGCAGCCCGAGACGGACAGCGAAGCGGCTCTCGTCGCCGGTCGGCTCCAGCGTGCAATCCCATCGGGACGCATTGACGCAGACCGGCCGAACCTCGACGCCATGGTCGCGGGCGTCGCGCACGATCTGGGCAGGCGCGTAGAAACCCATCGGCTGGCTGTTCAGAAGTGCTGCGCAGAACACATCCGAGTGCCAGCATTTCAGCCAGGCCGAAGCGTAGGCGATCAAGGCGAATGACGCGGCATGGCTTTCGGGAAAGCCGTAGGAGCCGAAACCCTCCAACTGGCGGAAGGTGCGCTCGGCAAAGTCCTGTTCATAGCCCTTGGCGACCATGCCCGAGATCAGCTTGTCGCGGAACTTCGAGACGCCGCCGGTGTGCTTGAAGGTGGCCATGCTCTTCCTGAGCATATCGGCCTCACCCGGCGTGAAGCCCGCGCATTCGATGGCGACGCGCATGGCCTGTTCCTGAAACAGCGGCACGCCGAGCGTCTTGCCCAACACCTTCTCCAACTCGGGTGTCGGATAGTCGACGTCTTCCAGCCCCTCGCGTCGGCGCAGAAAGGGGTGGACCATATCGCCCTGGATCGGACCGGGCCGGACGATGGCGACCTGAACCACCAGATCGTAGTAGGTCCGCGGCTTCAGGCGCGGCAGCATGGACATCTGCGCCCGGCTTTCGATCTGGAAGGTGCCGAGCGTGTCGGCCTTGCGGATCATGGCATAGGTCCGGGGATCTTCGGCCGGGATCGTCGCCAGATCGAGGTCGATGCCCTTGTGCTCGGCCAGAAGTACCAGCCCTTTCCGCATGCAGGTCAGCATGCCAAGCGCCAGGACGTCGACCTTCATGAAGCGCAGGGCGTCTATGTCGTCCTTGTCCCATTCGATGATCTGGCGGTCTTCCATCGCCGCAGGCTCGATCGGCACCAGGTCGTCGAGGCGATCATGGGTCAGGACAAAGCCGCCCGGATGCTGCGACAGATGCCGCGGCGCGCCGCGAAGCTGGGCGGCCAGTTCAAGGGTCAGGCGCAAGCGGCGATCCGCGGGATTGAGGTTCAGGTCGCGAAGCTGCTGGTCGGTCACGCCGGTCTCGGACCAACCCCAGAGCTGGCCGGAGAGCGTCTGGATCAGATCCTCGGGCAGGCCCATGGCCTTGCCGACATCGCGCAGCGCCCCCTTCGAGCGGTAGCGGATGACGGTTGCCGTCAGCGCGGCACGGTCGCGGCCATAGTGCTCATAGACCCACTGGATCACCTCCTCGCGGCGCTCGTGCTCGAAATCCACGTCGATGTCCGGCGGCTCGCGGCGCTCCTCCGAAACGAAGCGCTCGAAGAGGAGATCGTTGCGGCCGGGGTCGATGGCGGTGATGCCCAGCACATAGCAGACGGCCGAGTTCGCCGCCGAGCCGCGGCCCTGGCAGAGAATGCCCTTCGAGCGGGCAAAGCGGACGATGCTGTTCACGGTCAGGAAATAGGGCGCGTAATCGAGCTTGCCGATCAGCGTCAGCTCGTGATTCAGCGCGGCCGTCACCTCGTCGGGGATACCTTCGGGATAGCGGCTGGCTGCACCCTCCCAGGTCAGCCGCTCCAAAGTCTGCTGCGAAGTCAGTGCCGGATCATCGCGCTCTTCGGGATACTGGTAGTGCAACTCGTCCAGCGAGAAGTGGCAGCGCTCCGTGATCTCCAGGGTGCGTGCCAGCGCCTCGGGCCATCGGGCGAAGAGACGGTGCATCTCGGCGGGCGGCTTCAGATGGCGATCGGCATGGCGTTCGCGGCGGAAGCCCAATTCGTCGATGGTGGTGTTGTGGCGGATCGCCGTGACCACATCCTGAAGCATCCGCCGGCCAGGCTCGTGGAACAACACGTCGTTGGACACGACCGTCGGCACGCCGATGCGCTGCGCCAGCATCGACAGTTCCCAGAGCCGCATCTGATCGTTGGGCCGCCGGCGCAGGCTCAAGGCCAGATAGGCGCGGTCGCCGAAGGCATCGCGCAACCGGCGCAGGCGCAGCCCGCAGTCATCATCGGCCAGATCGGGCACCAGCACCGCGATCAGCCCCTCGCCGTAGGCGGCGAGATCGGGCCATTCCAGATAGCACTTGCCCTTGCCGGCCCGACCCTTGCCAAGCGACAGCAGGCGGCAAAGCCGGGACCAGGCGTCACGGTCGGTCGGATAGACCAGCACCGACATGCCGCAGGCGAGATCGAGGCGGCAGCCGACGATCAGCCGGACCCCGGCCTCCTTCGCAGCCTCATGAGCGCGGACGACACCGGCCAGGGTATTGCGATCCGTGACCGCCAGCGCCTCGATGCCCATCGCCGCCGCCGTCGCGAACAGCTCCTCGGCCGAGGACGCCCCGCGCAGGAAGGAAAACTGCGACGTCACCTGTAGCTCGGCATAACGGGGCGCGCTCATCCGAATACCCCGTGCAGGAACCAGCGATGCGAGCCGCTGGCGGCGTCCTCGGCATCACCGGCCCGGAAGATCCAGAAGCGTTCGCCGGCGTCATCCTCGATGCGGAAATAGTCCCGCACCGCGACCAGTTCGGCATCGCGTTTCCACCACTCCCCGAACACCCGTTCCGGCCCATCGGCCCGGCGAACACGCCGGCGCACCCCGCGCCAGGAAATCCAATTCGGCGGGTGGTCGGGCAGCAGCGCCATGGTCTCGATCGGTTCGGGACGTGGCAGCAGACGCGAGGGGCGCGGCCAGTGGTTCGGCCAGCCTGCGCCGGTATCCTCGGCAAGGGCCGGGACACGGCAAACGGATCGCTCGGGCACGTCGCTGGCCACCGGCGCGAAACGATAGATGGCGCGGGTGCCGACCCGGTTAGCCAATGTGTCGATCAGGCCGGAGAGATCCGGCGCGGGGGGCTCAATCAGGCTGCTTGCCGCCTGTTTCGCGGCCAGCGGCTCGGCCAAGGTGGCGGTGAGCGACATGATCTCGATCCCGAAGCCCGGCGCGATGGTCTCGATCTTGTCGCAGAGCAGCCGGGTCAGGCGCTTCGGGTCGCGCACCGGCTTGGCCAGGCCGATACGGACGCATTCGATCCGGTTGTCGACGCGGTGGCAGAGCAGGTCGAGACGCCGCGCGCCGAGGCCGCGGGCTTCCAGCGCCTCGCAGAGGGCGGCAACAAGCTTGCCGATATAGCGGGCAATGGTCTCGGCGGCGGCGATCGGTTCGGCGAAGACGCGGCGGGCCTCGACCAGATCCGCCGGGCGGATCGGTTCGATGGGCTCGGACGCCTGGCCGAGCGCCTGATCCAGACGGCGGCAGAGTTCGGGGCCGAAGCGGCGGGTCAGCGGCGCGCGCGGTTGGGCCAGGACATCGCTGATAGAAGTGAAGCCGAGGTCGCGCAGTCCGGC
>WPCJ01087490.1_pt1 | contig 12240 bp, 8 predicted proteins | sample 5399831 | NCBI WGS metagenome assembly WPCJ01 (sample SAMN12869470, study PRJNA574797) | sludge metagenome | isolation source: wastewater treatment of pH10 | place: China:Beijing | collected 2019-05-20 | reverse complement strand
GTAAACAAATTGATTATTAATAGAATATACGGCACATTCCTTGCTTTAATTCACCGAAAGACAATAAAGAAATCTAGGGTATTTTCCTTTTCAAACTATATATTTGCAGGAAAATTATGCTGCAATTAAATTGATTTATTATTAAACAAATGCAGCTAATAGGTGTTAGTAAGAGATACAATATTAATTATAAAAGGATATTTTTCAGGCTTTGAATAGATTTGGTCGAATTGTATTAAAAACAGTCTTGTGGATTATAGGGTCCATAATAGCTTTAATTTTACTTCTAATTTTTCTGATCCGTCTACCCTCAGTTCAAAACTATGTGGTTGGCAAGGTTTCGAATTATTTAGAAAATAAGCTTGGAACACAGGTAGATATTGGCCATATCTATATCAACTTTCCAAAAAAACTGGAGTTGAATGATGTCTTTTTCGCGGATGAATCTAAAGATACCCTAATAGCCGGCGAGTCCCTCTTGGTGGATATCAATATGTTCAAATTATTGAAAAACACCGTTGAAATCAATGAGCTGCAGTTAAAGGGTATTACAGCTAAAATCAATAGAACGCTTCCCGACAGCAGCTTTAACTTTGATTATATCGTTGCAGCCTTTGCGTCTGAAAAGGAAAGCACACCTACTGCTGATTCTGCCTCGGCACTGACTTTTGACATCGATAAAGTCCTTTTTGAAAGGATTAAATTTGTCTATAAAGATGATGTTATTGGTACTTCTGCTGATATTTACTTAAATAAATTTGATACCCGGGTTTCTAAATTTGACCTGACCAATAACATGGCATTTGGTATGCCAAATGTTAAGATTGACGGACTTAGCGCTGATATCAAGCAATGGGCTGTCATTACCTCCCAGGATTCTGTAAAAGCATCAGACTTTGGTATCACAAACCAGAGCGTTGAACAAAGTTCTCTACTTCCCAGTATAGATATCAAGACTGTGGATCTAAAGAATATCTTTATCCGATATGATGATAAGGCGATCAATATGCAGAGCAAGTTTGATATTAAGAACCTTGCTGGTAACATTGATCAAATTGATCTGAACAAGGAAATTGTAAAGCTGAAAGAAATCAAGCTTTCACAATCGGATTCAGAGGTTTTATTTGGAAAAACGACTCAAGAACATACTTTTGATGATACTGCTGACACCACGACCTCTTCTGTAAACTGGAAGGTTTCGGTGGATAAACTTGCCATTGAAAAGACCAATTTTTGGTTCAAAGATGATAATCAAGCCAGGACCAAAGGAATCGATTATTTTAATCTTAAGCTTACGGATATTGCTGGTGCCTTGGATGAACTATATTATTCCTCAGACTCCATCTCCGGAGATCTGAAAGGATTTACGGTTAAAGATCATTCTGGCTTTGATCTAAAAATGCTGAAGGGAGACTTTGTCTATACCAATACTGGGGCTACGATCAAGGATCTATTACTTGAAACGCCAAATACGCTGATTCAAGACGAAATCATTATTTCCTACCCTTCATTAGATGCTGTATCGAACAATCCAGCGACGATGAGCATCAATGCCAATATCAAAAAGAGCCATATCGATATGAAAGACATTAGGCTATTAGCTCCTGACCTTGAAAAAGAGGAAGTTATGAAGCCATTAATGAACAAACGCTTCTATATCGATGGAAAGGTGATGGGTAAATTGAATGACCTTCGAATTCCTCGATTTGAGTTCAAAACCTTAAACAATACCCATGTTATTGCTACTGCTCATATCAAGGGACTTCCTGATGTGGACAAAATGTATCTGGACCTGAACCTGAAAAAAATGGTGACAGGTAGAAATGATTTAAATCAATTGATCGCTCCTTCCCTATTGCCTGATAGTATACAATTGCCACGAAACATAAGCTTGACGGGTACTTTCAAAGGAGGCATGAACGGTTTTGATACCGATATGAAATTGATAACCGAGCAAGGGAATGCAACAGTTAATGGAAAGTTGAGCATGGGTAGAGATACTACTTACAATGCATTTGTAACAGTTGATAACTTTAATTTGGGTGAATTCTTAAAACAGGATTCCGTTTTGGGATATATATCAGCGCAGGCGCAAGTTAATGGTACTGGATTGAATCCTAAGACCATGCAAGCCGATATTTTAGGAACGCTTAACCGTTTTGATGCGATGGGCTATAGCTATAAGGACATCGAATTTGACCTGACAGCTCGCTCAGGAGATATCGCTGGTAGCATCAATAGTCCGGATCCAAACATCGACCTGAATGCCAATATTCAAGCGGACATGCGCGGTGAGTTCCCGAGATTGTACGCAGAAATGATGATCGACAGCATTAATTTCAAGAACCTGAAATTAATGGATCAGGATGTCAGATATCATGGTAAAATCTTAGCTGATTTTGAAAGCTTAGATTTAGATAATCTAAATGGGTCATTATTGGTTACCAATTCTTCCATTGCTTATGAAAAAGATCGATATGGTTTGGATACTATTTCATTAACTGCTCAGTCGGACACTGGAAGAAACACCTTAATATTAAACTCTGAATTTTTAAGCGCCCATTTAACGGGAAGTTATAAGTTGACAGAATTAGGGTCATCAATTTCGGATATTATTCAAACCTATTATAACCCTTCAGGTGTCCATACGAAATATGAATATTCGCCACAGCAATTTGAGTTTTCTGCTCGATTATATCGGTCAAGGATCGTGCGTGACTTCCTTCCTGATTTACAGGAACTACAGGATGTGACCCTAGATGGTACTTTCAATAGTGAGGACCGGACTTTGATGGCCAAGTTATTGGCTCCAAAGGTTACCTATGCAGGCACTGAGGTTGAAAATGTGGGTGTGGATATCATTACCGCAGATAGCACCTTATATTATAATGCCTTGATCGGCCATATCTTGGTCAATAACATTGAGCTCCGAAATACCGTAATCAGTGGTAGTGTGGTTGAGAACAACGTTGATTTTGGGCTATGGATTAAGGATAAGGAAGATAAAGAACAATACCATCTAGGTGCAACCATGTTGGTGGGCAACAATAGCTATGATCTTTCTTTGAAAGAAGATGGATTAATGTTGAACTATGAAGATTGGGATATTGAACCGAACAATGTAATCAGTTTTGGACAACGAGGAGTCCGGGCATCTGGCTTCGTTTTATCGAATGAGGGCCAAGAACTACGGATCCAATCCCAGGACTCAACCTATAATGCTCCTATTGACCTTAGCTTCAATAACTTTAGAATTGAAACCATTACGGAAATGCTTCAATCAGAAACATTAAAAGTTGGTGGTGGAATTAATGGTAATGCGACAGTTTCTAGATTTGAATCTACGCCAGTATTTGTTTCAGATTTAACGATAGATAAATTCTTCTTTGGTACAGATACCATCGGTAATGTAGCTTTAAAGGTTAACAATATTAAGGAGAACACCTATTCTGCTGATGTCAGAATAACGGAAAACGGTAATGATGTTCATCTGGTAGGTGATGTTATTTCGCCTCCAGAAGGCGATATGCAGATTGATGCTACCTTGAACTTAAACCCTATGCGCATGCAAACGATCCAAGCTTTCAGTTTGGGTAATCTGAGAGATGCACAAGGAGATTTAGCAGGAACCTTAAAGATTACAGGAACCACATCAGCTCCAAGGATCAATGGTGAATTGACATTCCATGACGCCATTATCAATGCCTCCATGTTGAACTCCAATATGCGCGCTGATAATCAGAAAATCTATTTTAATGATCAGGGAATCAGCTTCCGTCAATTTAATTTGGTGGACTCCAAGAATAATGTGGCTCGGTTGAATGGTACTATCAAAACCACAACCTACACAGATTTTATCTTTAATCTGAACCTGACAACGGATGATTTTGAGGTCATGAACTCCACACGCCTTGACAATGATCTATTCTTTGGTAAGATGTACGTGACTTCAAACTTGCGAATTACAGGAGATTTAGATAAACCAAGGATTGATGGAAATGTAAAAGCTAATGACCGTACAGATTTCAACTTCATCGTTCCAAATGATGATCCAGGTATTGCACAACGCGAAGGTGTTGTCAAATTTGTTGATAAAAGTGATACGGCGAGGGCCAATGTATTTGCTCAGCTAGACTCTTTGACTACGGTTTCAAGCCAATTGTCAGGCTATGATATTGCATTGAACCTAAGTACAGATCCAGACGCAAAATTCAAGGTCATCTTAGATGAAGGAACCCAGGATGCCTTAAATATCCAAGGTGTTGCCGAGATCAATACCAGCATTGATGGCAATGAAAAGATTACGATGTCTGGTACATTTACCGTGGAAAAAGGTGATTATACCTTCTCCTTCGGTCCTATTTCCAAGGATTTCAGTTTCCAAAAAGGAAGTACCATTACATGGAATGGAGATCCATTGGATGCAAGATTAGATATCACAGCAGTTTACACAGGTAAGTTTGCCACATTGGAATTGGTACAGAACCAAATTGGTTCAGAAAGCCAAAACCTATATAAACAAAGGGTGCCATTTAATGTATTGTTGAAATTGACTGGAGAATTATTCAAACCTCAGATCAATTTCGATATCGATTTGGATGAGCAGAACGCCATTGTTTCCCAAGATGTGGTGAGCAAAGTTAATATTGCCCTTTCTAATATGCGTGAGGATCCAGCCGAATTAAATAAACAGGTATTCTCCTTGATTGCCTTGGGTAGATTTATGTCGGCGAATCCATTTGAAAGTTTGTCGGGCGGTGGAACGGAAGCCATGGTTAGAAGTACAGTGAGTTCCTTCTTGACCGGTCAATTGAACAATTTAGCTTCTGACCTCATCAAAGGGGTTGAGTTAGACTTCAACTTGAATTCGGAAGAGGATTACCTGACTGGAAATGCTGAAACCAGAACAGACTTAAATGTTGGTATCTCCAAAATGCTGTTTGATGATCGCTTAAAGATCACGATTGGTTCCAACTTTGAGGTGGAAGGAAATACCCGTCCAGGCGAAAAAGCTTCTAATATTGCAGGCGATATTTCCTTGGATTATCAATTATCGAAAGATGGACGTTATTTTGCGAGAGTTTACCGCAAAAACCAATATCAAGCGACCCTACAGGGACAATTTGTTGAAACGGGTATCGGTTTTATCATCAATATGAGTTACAATAGATTCAGGGAATTGTTCATGAACTCCAAAGCATTACAGGAATATTATAATACCAATAGCCGCGGCTTCAGAAGAAGATTTGATGTGGAAAGAATGGAAACCGATTCGGTATACCGTGATTCCGTAAGAATGGTAATCCGCGATAGTTTGATGATCCATAGCCCTGAATTCAGAAAACGGATGGAAGAAAGAGAAAAAGAGAGGAAAGAAGAAGAGCTGAAAACACAGCCAGATAGCACTGGACTGCCAGTAGACAGCACAAATAGAGATACTTCAACAAATACCATTGAGCCAAATAAGTCTGCCATTAAAAATGAAGAAGAGGAAGGGGGTAATAATGAAAATTAAGCAACTGTTTGCTTACTCCTTTGGATTATGGCTTATCGCAAGCTGTAATCCTACAAAACACATTGCTGAAGGGGACAAATTCTATAAAGAAGGAGATGTGGTCATCCATAATGACACCATTCCAAAGGAGCGAAAAGAAGGTTTTGAGACCTTTTTGGAGGGTTCTCTATTGCCTAAACCAAACAGTAAACTTTTAGGGGTTTATTTTAAAGTGGGTTTATGGAATATGGGTGGCGGTCCGGATACTAGCAACAACTTCATAAGGCGTTGGTTAAAGAAACAAGGTGAAGCCCCTGTCCTATTGAGTGATGTAAACAGGGAATACAATGAGAACCTACTTAGAAATAAGATGGAAAATCTTGGATTCTTTACGGCTCACGTCACTTCTGATACGCTGATCGATGGTAAGATGGCAACCATTCAATATGATGCCTTTCCAGGGCCCATCTATCGAATCAATGAAGTCAAATTTGATGTTGATAGCAATAGTCGCTTAGGGAGATCTATTATCAATACCAAGGCTCAGACTTTATTAAAACCTGGTAATAACTATAACCTCGATGTCATCTTGAATGAACGGGATCGGATTGACGATAAGTTAAAGGATCAAGGCTATTATTATTTCAGTCCTGACAACCTATTGGTAGAAGTAGACAGTACAATTGGAGACAATAAAGTCAACATGTACATGACTGTCAAACCGGAAACCCCTAGACAGGCGAAAGAACCTCAACATATCGGGAATGTCTATGTTTTTGCGGACTATAAGGAAACTTCTGGGTCCAATAGAAGAAGAGTTCCGAGAAGTGTTGAGAAATACGACGACAAGTTCTATATCATTGATCCACAGAACAAATACCGTAAGAAAGTATTGGCTAACCACCTGTTCTTGGAACCAGAGCAGATTTACAACCGATGGAATCACAATATGACCATCAACCACTTGGTAAACTTGAATACTTTCAAATTTGTCAAGAACGAATTTGTGGATAGTCCAGATTCTACCGATCATTTGGATGTCTATTATTACTTGACGCCAATGGAGAAAAAATCCATCCGTTTGGAGCTTGTGGGTAAGACTGCTGCCGTTTATAATGGAACGGAAGTTACGGCCAATTGGACCTTAAAGAATGCATTCAAAGGGTTTGAGAACCTAACAGTTTCTGTTTTCGGAGGTTATGAAACCCAAACCGGAGGAAATGTAAACTTAAACTCTTCTTACATCCGTTATGGTGCTGAAGTAGGCATTACCTGGCCTCGTTTGCTATCTCCTTATAAATGGACTCCCGGTAAACAGTATATCCCGAAGACATTCTTAAAAGCGGGTTATGAATTCTTGAACCGTAGGACTGCCTATACCTTGAATTCAATGACCTTAAACTATGGTTATGCATGGAAAGAAAACCAGCAGAAAGACCATAATTTAACGCTTGCAGAGATTATCTATGTGCAACCTAGAGGTATTTCTGATGAATATAGGGCGCAGATGGACACTGTCCCTACCCTACGTCATATTGTAGACCCACAGTTTTCTTTTGGTCCAAATTACGTGTACACATTCACGAATACCATGGAGAACAAGAAGCATACCTTCTATGCCAAGGCGGGATTAAATACGTCTGGTAACATCTTGGGCTTGATCCAAGGGGCTAACTACAATGAAGGAAAAATCAAAGAGGTTTTCGGTACCCCATATTCGCAATTTATTAAAGCAGAGGCAGATTTAAGGCATTATCTAAAGATTACGCCTACATCAACCCTTGCATCCAGGATTATGATCGGAACGAGTTATTCTTACGGAAACTCGCGTTCATTACCCTATTTGAAGCAGTATTTTACCGGTGGCCCTAATGGATTAAGGGCTTTCAGGGCACGTGCGGTAGGTCCAGGTTCTTCCCTTCCTGAAAACTTGGGTGAGGAAAATTTCTTTGCTGACCAAACCGGTGACTATAAACTGGAACTGAATACAGAATATAGAGCTAAACTAGCAGGGATGCTGCATTGGGCAGCTTTTATCGATGCAGGTAATGTTTGGTTGCAAAACAAAGATGAAAATAAACCTGGTGGTCAGTTCAGTAAGGCTTTCTTAAGTGAATTGGCTGTTGGTGGAGGTCTAGGTCTAAGGTTAGATTTGGATTTCTTAATCATCCGTACGGACTTCGCTATACCATTCAGGGTTCCATACCGTCCTAAAGATGACCGTTGGGTATTCAAATATATCGATATCCGCGATCGGGACTGGAGAAGAGATAATTTGGTATTTAACCTAGCGATAGGTTATCCATTCTAAAAAAAAGGAGCTGTTTGATCAAACAGCTCCTTAATTTTTATCCTTTTAGCCTAACTATTCTATTCTTCGAAAACCATAAAATTTAAGGTTGGGTTTATGGATGATACTCCCGATTTCCCCTTCGAAATTTTGCTCTGTAATTATTGATTTACATTAAATTGACGCTAATTAGCCTGCGATTGACGATTATTTTTGTTAGATTTAGTGGAAATAAACATAACCCTTAACTATATGAAAATAACCGTAGTTGGAGCAGGGGCAGTTGGAGCAACGACCGCTGATAATCTGGTAAGAAAAAATGTAGCAGAAGAGATCATCTTGTTAGACATTAAAGAAGGTTTTGCAGAAGGGAAGGCCCAAGATATGATGCAAACCTCAGCCCTTTTAGGATTTGATGCAAAAATAAAAGGAGTTACCAATGATTATTTAGCAACGGCAGGTTCAGCAGTGGCGGTGATTACATCAGGTATTCCTAGGAAACCAGGGATGACGAGAGAAGAATTAATCGGTACGAATGCCAATATCGTAAAGACCGTAGTTGAAAACCTCATCAAACATTCACCAGAGATCATCATATTAATTGTTTCCAACCCAATGGACACAATGACCTATTTAGCATTAAAATCAAGCGGACTTCCTAAAAATAGAATCATCGGAATGGGTGGAGCATTGGATTCAGCACGATTCAAATATCAAATCAGTGATAAATTAAATGCTTCTGCTAATGATTTAAATGCCATCGTAATTGGTGGACATGGCGATACGACCATGATTCCATTGATCAAACATGCAACCTGGAACAGCGTGCCAGTGGCAGACTTCCTTACAGAGGAAGAAGAACAAGAAATCGTTAAGAAAACCATGGTTGGTGGTGCTACATTGACCGCCTTAATCGGTACTTCTGCATGGTATGCACCGGGTGCTGCAGCAGCAGCAATGGTGGAAAGTATTGTGCACAACCAGAACAAATTGTTCACGGCTTCAGTTTACCTTGAAGGTGAATATGGTCAAGAAGACATCAATATCGGTGTGCCTGTGATCATCAATAATAAAGGTTGGGACAGAATCGTACCAATGAATCTATCTGCTGAGGAAGAGGAATTGTTCAAAGCAAGTGCTGATGCAGTTCGCAAAATGAATGATGTTCTTTACGCCGAAGGGGTACTAAAAAAATAGCTCAATATTATTCAGAATAATTATTTAAATGCAAAATATTCCATTTGAAGTCATCGGCCTGCAAGCCGATGGCTTTCATATTATTACAGAGATCGAGATTTTTGACAAGAAATTTAAAATGGTTATCGACACGGGCGCTTCAAAAACCGTGTTGGACAAGGAAACCCTTCTAAATTCAGGCATTAATGAAGAAGATTTCTTGAATACCGACATCCTTTCTACTGGTCTAGGCACCAACAATATGCAAAGCTTTATGATTACCATTCCCCAGATAAAAATGGCAGGATGGAGTACCAAAAACTTTACCGCAGCGGTATTGGATCTGAGCTCTATTAATTATGCGTATGGTCAGATTGGATTGGACCCAGTTATCGGCGTCTTAGGAGGGGATATCTTGAAGTTATATGGTGCAAAAATTGATTACAAAAAGAATATTTTGACCTTAAATCAACGTAAATTGAATTTAAACAACCTGCGCTGAATATGAAGCCTTAGGTAAATATAGAAGCCTATAGCCAGTAAAATTCCGCAGCCACCCATAATGTAAAGGGTGTTCTTAATCCCTACTATTTCTGCAATTGCACCTGTCAAAAGACTCCCAATAGGGAATATTCCCTGGAATGCCATCACATAATAGGACATTGCCCTGGCTCTATAAGCTGGCATTGCATGGGTTTGAATGTAAGTATTGATGGAAGAATTCTGCATCATCATGGAGAATGAAACCGCCCCAGTGAACAGTAATGCTGATGGCAAATAATGGGCAAATGCCAGTAATACCAGTGAAATCCCCATAAAAAAGGCTGCAAACATGATCCTATACCGGAGATTTTCACCAGTCTTTAACCTCGCCATATTGATCGCTCCAATCATGGCACCCAGTCCGGCAGCACTCTCAAACCAGGAAAAAGTACGTTCATTTCCTTGGAATAACTCCCTGGCAACAGCTGGCAAAAGGGAGGTATAAGGAATAACCAATAGGCTTGAAATGCTCAGAATAACAATTAAAGAGGCGATATGTGGGGATCTTTTGAGATAATTGAAGCCATGTACAAGCCCCTGGAAAGAGGTTTCATTAGGAATCACGATCACATGTTCCGTCACTTTCATCAATAAAAGACAGATAATTACTGGGATAAAACTTAAAAAATTCAGTGTAAAACAGGCCAATTCTCCATAAGTTGACAGTAAAATCCCCCCTATTGCAGGCCCTACCATCCTAGCAGCATTGAAAATTGAACTATTTAAGGCTATGGCATTGGGCAAATCCTTACGATTATCCACTAAATTTACCAGCAAAGCCTGTCTCCCCAATACATCGAAAGCATTTACCACGCCTTGAAGAAAGCCCAAAATGGACAAATACAAGACGGATTCCATCTTTAAATAAACCAAAAGAGCCAACAAGCCAGCTTGGACCATCAACCCAATTTGGGTGATCAAAACGAGCTTATATTTTTTATGACGATCGACAAAAGCGCCGATAAATGGGGATAAAACAAGTGAAGGAAGTAAGGATATAAAGGAAACAAAACCTAGCCAAAAGACCGAGTTTGTCAATTGATAGACCAACCAGCTGATGGCTATCCGTTGCATCCAAGTACCTAAGAGGGAGATTGATTGCCCTATAACATGTAATCGATAGTTGGGGTACTTGAGAGATCTAAATATTTGCATGAAATGCGGGTTGTTGTTACAGCTTTTTAAAGATAAAGGATTGAAATCCAAAAAGGAAAAAAGCTTTTGCACATGAATAAATTATTACAATTGCTTTCCATTATAACAGGAGAACGCTGGAATTTGTTCCGTTTAGGAGTAAAAATGCATTTAAACGTAATAAATATATTGGATATGAAGGCAATAACTTCAATTCTTGAAACAATATAATTACCTTTGCCTATCCAATTGGATATTCAAAAATTCTACAAAACAAATTAATTCAAATACTATCATGAAATTTTTTATTGATACCGCAAACCTGGAACAAATCAAAGAAGCTCAAGATCTTGGCGTTTTAGACGGAGTAACCACCAACCCTAGCTTAATGGCTAAAGAAGGTATTTCTGGTGAAGAAAATGTAATCAATCACTATAAAGCTATTTGCGATATCGTTGAGGGAGACGTAAGTGCTGAGGTAATTTCAACAGATTATGAAGGAATGATCAAAGACGGTATTAAAGCAATCAAATATTTCAGTAAAAAAGGCATCAAAACCAACTGTACGCTAGTTTTCTCTGCTGGTCAAGCTTTATTGGCGGCTAAAGCAGGTGCTACTTACGTATCTCCATTCATCGGTCGTTTGGACGACATTTCAGTAGATGGATTGAGTTTGATCGAAGAAATCCGTGAAATCTACGATAATTACAGCTTTGAAACACAGATTTTAGCAGCATCTGTACGTCATAGTGCACATATTTTAGGATGTGCGAAGATCGGTGCAGACGTTATGACGGGTCCTTTATCAGCTATGTTAGCTTTATTGAAGCACCCATTAACAGATAGCGGACTAGCTCAATTCTTAGCTGACCACGCTAAAGCAGCAGGTAAATAATCGGTATTTTTCTGAGAAAATATTGAGCCCCCAATGAGAAATTGGGGGCTTTTTTTATACCCAATATAATTGCGTAAATTTAAACCATGAAAACGGATATGAGCACGGAATTGGATCCGGAAAAATTAGAAGAATTCAGCCAGGTTTTAAAGGCAAATCAACTTAAAGTTACCCAACCCAGACTACGGGTTTTGGACATTATTTCCACTAAACTTTCAGCTATTTCACAACCCGAATTAGAGAAGATCTTAGGGTCAGAAATCGACCGGGTTACCCTCTATAGGATCCTGGCAAGTTTTGAAGAAAAGGGAATTCTCCATAAGGTTTTTGACCTGAATGGAACGGCAACTTATGCCTTCTGTTCGACGAAATGTACAGCCGACCATCACCATGATCAGCACGTACATTTCATTTGTTCAGTCTGCAATTCTGTCTACTGTTTGGATGAAATCGCATTGCCAAAAATCAACCTCCCTACCGATTTTTCATTGCACTCGATCGCCATCAACGCCGTAGGAATCTGCGACATTTGCAACGAGAAATCCTCGTAATTATTCATAAAATTTTTATAAATTGCTCTTGAAATTTCAAATCCAGAAGAAATTTCAAGAGTATTTTTTTTGCCCTAAAACCTTAAGCTAAATCATTTTTTTACATCTTGCTAATTTTTAGTTATAATATTTATACTACTCTATTTTATAGATACTT
>WPCJ01012311.1_pt1 | contig 12241 bp, 13 predicted proteins | sample 5399831 | NCBI WGS metagenome assembly WPCJ01 (sample SAMN12869470, study PRJNA574797) | sludge metagenome | isolation source: wastewater treatment of pH10 | place: China:Beijing | collected 2019-05-20 | reverse complement strand
CCTGCGCGATCTTGCCTGCGTAGTAGTCGTAGGGGATGCGGTCGATACCCACGATCGACAGGAGCACGACGTGTCGGACCCCGGCCTCCTCGGCCGCGGAGACGAGGGTGCCGGTCGCGGCGGTGAAGAACTCGATCGCCGCGGCGGCCTTGAGCGTCTCGATGCTCGTGACGTCGATCACGACGTCGGCACCGTCCAGCGCGGCATCGAGCCCCCGGCCGGTCACCAGGTCCACCCCGTGCGAACGGCTGAGCACCACCGCGTCATGTCCGTCGGCCTCGATCGCGGCCACGGTCGGCCGACCGACCGTCCCGGTTCCTCCTGCGACGGCGATTCTCATGTGTGCTCCTTCTCTCTCGATTTCATCCTTCTCCTCTTTCGACGACGCAGACCACGGGAATGTGAGGCGACAGCCGAAAGACGGCAGCGGCGGGCGCCGCGTCGGGCCAGGATGGAGGCGATGGATGATCTCGAGGTGATCGACGCCGAACGCCGGACCCTGCTCGCTCTCGCCTATCGTCTGCTCGGCACGGTCGCCGATGCGGAAGACGCGGTGCAGGAGACGTATGCGCGGTGGTACCGGATGAGCGTCGAGGAGCGTGCACAGATCAGGAACCCCGCTGCGTGGCTGACCCGCGTCGCCGGACGCATCTGCTTGGACGCGCTGGGATCGGCGCGTGCTCGTCGGGAGAGGTATGTCGGCCCCTGGTTGCCGGAGCCCGTTCCGCACGACTCGCTGCTCGCCGCCCGTCCGCACCCGGATCCGTTGGAGCGGATGACGCTCGACGAGTCGGTGGGGATGGCCCTGCTCGTCGTGCTGGAGTCGCTCACCCCCGCCGAGCGGGTCGCGTTCGTGCTGCACGACGTGTTCGGTGTCCCCTTCGCCGAGATCGCGGAGACGGTCGGTCGGAGCCCGGATGCGGTGCGCCAGCTCGCTTCGCAGGGTCGTCGGCGCGTGCGCGAACGCCGGGCGGTCGTGGCGTCGCGGGAACAGCACGATGCCGTGGCGAGAGCCTTCCTCGCCGCTGCGTCGACCGGAGAGCTGGACGGTCTGATCGCACTGCTCGACCCCGACGTCGTGCTCGTCTCCGACGGAGGAGGGAAGAAGTCGGCTGCGCTGCGGCCGGTGGCGGGAGCGGACCGCGTGGCACGCTTCCTGCGGGGGATCGCGCAGCGCCATCCCGAGGCCGACGTCTCGCTCGTCGCGGCCCCCGATGGGCTCGTGATGCTCGCGACGATCGACGGCCGCGCGGATGCGGTCTTCTCCTTCGTCGTCCGCGTAGACCGCATCACGGAAGTCTTCGCCGTGCGCAATCCCGACAAACTCAGCCAATGGCCGTGAGACCTCACTCGGTACGATGACGAGCGTGACCACCCCGACCGTGCGCCCCGGCATCGCCGAACGGCTTTCGCAGATGATCCGGATCCCGACGGTCTCGGCGGAGCTCGATGAGCGCGGACCTGCCCCCTTCGAGGAGTTCGTGGCGCTGATCGCCGAACTGTACCCCTTGACGCACCGGGACTTGCGGCTGGAACGGCACACCGACTTCGGTCTCCTGTTCCACTGGGCGGGGAACGGCGCGGCGGGCCGAGACCCTCTCGTGCTGATGGCGCACTACGACGTCGTCCCCGTCGACGAGAGCGACGCGTGGACGTATCCGCCGTTCGCGGGAACCATCGCCGACGGTTCGGTGTACGGCCGGGGCGCCCTGGACGACAAGGGCCCGCTGCTCGTCGTGCTCGAAGCCGTGGAGAATCTGCTCGCGGACGGCTTCGTCCCGTCCCGCGACGTGTATCTCTCGTTCGGCGGCAACGAGGAGACCTACGGGAAGGCGGCGGAGGAGATCGCACGCGTGCTGCGCGCACGCGGCGTGATGCCGTGGCTCGTCCTCGACGAAGGCGGCGCCGTCGTCGATGCGCCGCTGCCCTTCGTCCCCGGTCGAGCGGCGATGATCGGCGTGGGGGAGAAGGGCGTGATGACCCTCCGGTTGACGGCACGGGGCGAGGGTGGTCATGCGTCCGCACCGCCGTCGCTCACCGCGGTCCGACGCGTCGCGAGAGCCGTCGACCGGCTCGGACCCACGACCTTCCGACCTCGTGCCTCGAAAGCGATCCTGCGGATGCTGTCGCAACTGGCGACACGCACCCCGGGGCCGGCCCGCCATCTGCTGAGGTTCTTGGGGTCGATGCCGCTGGTGACCGCGCAAGTCTTCGCCGCGCTCGGGGGTGAACCCGCCGCTCTCGTCCGTACGACCGTGGCTCCGACCATGCAGTCGGGCGGCACGGCGGCGAACGTGCTGCCCTCGCAGGCGTCCGCCACCCTCAACCTCCGCATCGCGCTGGGGGAGACCACCCAGCAGACGGTCTTCCGGGTACGGCGGCGCATCCGCGATCCGCTCGTCTCCGTCGAGGTGGTCGAAGCGGGGGAGCCCTCGCCCGAGTCGCCCACCGACAACGCGCAGTTCGCGTTGCTCGCAGCCGCGTTGGACGTCTCCCATCCCGGGGTCCCCGCCGTGCCCTATGTGATGATGGCCGCCACCGACTCCCGGCACTTCCATCGCTTCTCACCCGCTGTCTACCGCTTCGCGCCCTTGGACATGTCGAATGCCCAGCGGGCGTCGATCCATGGCGTCGACGAGAGCGTCGAGATCGTCGCCCTGGAGCGCGGGGAGCGATTCCATCGGGCACTTCTCGAACGACTATGGTGATCTCACCCCGCCTCCTGCCGACGCAGGAGCATCCGAACGAGAAGCAGGAGACGCGATGACGCGCACCCGCACACTGGGCACCCTCGCCGTCGTCGTCGGCTTCCTCGCCTTCGTCGAGTTCACGAGCGGTGTGCTGCAGGGGTACTACACGCCCATGCTGACGGACATCGCCCGTCATCTCGGGGTCCATGATGCCGACGTGAACTGGCTCGAGGGCACGCAGCTGATGCTCTCAGCCCTCGTCGTCCCGGCGTTCGCGAAGCTCGGCGACATGGTCGGCCACAAGCGGATGCTGCTGATCTCCACCGCGGTCACCGGCGCGGCCGCCCTGGTGCTGCCCTTCACGGATTCTTTCGGGGTGTTCCTCGCCGCTTGGGCGCTGATGGGGTTCTACGTCGTCTGGCTCCCGCTGGAGATCGCCCTCATCTGGTCGCGGTCGCGGCGGATGGAGGGTCGCTCCTCGATCACGGCCAAGGCGGCGGGACTCCTGGTCGCGGCGCTCGAAGGCGGCGCGATCATCGGAGCCCTCGTCGGCGGTGCACTCATCGACGTCCTGCCGCTCACCGTGGTCCTGCTGGTGCCTGCCGTACTGATCGTGGTGTGTTTCTTCGTGATCCTGCTCGGGGTCAAGGAGTCTCCGGAGCCCGCGGGCGGCGTCTTCGACACGGTCGGTCTCGTGCTGATCTCGCTCGCACTCGTCTGCTTCACCGGGGGTCTCAGTCTGCTTCGTCTCGAGGGCGGACTGGAGAATCCTTGGTCGTGGGGTGTGGTGGTCCTGGGTGTGCTGCTGGTGGTTCCGTTCGTGTTGTGGGAGCTGCGGTGCGAAGACCCCCTCATCGATGTGCGCATGTTCCGCTCGCCCGCGCTCGGCCCGGTTTTCCTGACGGCAGGGCTCTTCGGGGTGAGCGTCCTCGGCGCGCAGGCACCGCTGTCGACGTTCGCGCGCACCGACCCCGCGGTCTACGGCTACGGTCTCGGGACCAGCGGATTCGCGACCTCGCTGATCATCGGCGTCTACCTCGTCGCCATGATCACGGGTGCCCTGCTGTTCCCGTCGTTCGCCCGCTGGATCACCCCACGCCTGACGCTGATGGGGGCATCGGTGCTCGTGGGACTCGGCTTCTTGCTCTTCCTGCCGTTCCACGACACCTACACGCAGGTCATCGTGAACATGGTCGTCGTCGGACTCGGCTCAGGCGCCCTGGTGGCCGCGCTTCCTGCCGCCGCGGCCTCGGCAGCACCGGCGTCGCAGACCGGCGTCGCGACGGGCCTCACGAACTCCGTCAAGACCGTCGGCGGGGCGATCGCCTCGTGTGTGTTCGGCATCGCGCTGCTACACGGCGTCGCGACCACGGCGGGGGCGACCGAGGGGACCGCGGGTTCGCTCGCCGGCTACTTCACCGTGTGGATCGTGTGCGGCGCCACCGCTCTCGCCGCAGCCGTGATCCTCGTGTTCGTCCCGAAGACCGCGTTCACCGACCGGGCTGCCGATGCGGAGGTCGTCCCGGCACTCTGACGTCACTCGCGCAGATCGAGCGCCCGGGCGATCGCCGTCCACGCGTCGGTGCCGAGGGCCGCATCGGCGGACGGCGTGCCGCCCCGACCCATGGTCACACCGCCGTGGACTCCGGTCTCGCCGGGAAGGGTGATGCGGTGCCCGGCCTCGGGGTGGGTGACGACGGTCGTCTCTCTCGCGTGCAACGAGCGGCGACGTTGGATCTCGGCCGCAAATCGGTCGCTTGGCCAGACGCGGTCGTCTCCGCCGGCGACGAGGATGACCGGACCGGTGATGTCCTCGACACGGATCGCCGCCGCGCGGGTGAGATCGGGATCGCGGGCGAGGCTGGATTCGTAGAGCGATCGATACTCCGGCGGTTCGGTCGTCGGGGACCACGACGGGTCGAACCCCACGGAGGGAAGCGGAGTGCCACGAAGGCTCCAGTGCGACGACCAGTTGCCGTCGACGACGCCCGACCAGACGACGGACGACGGCGCGACTGCGATGGTGGCGTCGACCGAGTGCAGCGACGCGGTGACGAGTGCCGCTTCTGCTCCGAACGACGTGCCGAAGATCGCGACGCGATCCGCATCACGGCGGAGCAGATCCAACTGGTCGATGAAGATCTCGATCGGTACCTCGTGCGGAGCGGGGCGCTGGTCCGTGCCGCCGAACCAGCGGATGGCGCGGACCCGGGCCCCGTGCCGCGCGAGCAGGTCGGCCCGCTGAGCCTCCACACGTCCGCTGGATCCGGCGAGGAGCAGGACCGCGGTGCCGCAGGGAGCCTCCGGAAAGGCATCATGCCGGTCGGCGGGGTCGACCGAGGTGCGGGGAAGCTTCGTCGTCATCACTAGCGATCGAGACCGAACGTGCGCTTCACGATGGCCTGGACGTCGCGGTCGAGGGCATCGATGCGGGTGTTCACGGTGTCGAATCGGGCGTTCATCTCGGCGCGCAGACCGCCGAGCTGTCCGTTCATCTCGGTGCGCAGGCCACCGAGCTGTCCGTTCATCTCGGTGCGCAGGCCAGCGATCTCGCTGCGGACGATCCGGACGAACAGGGTCGAGACGACCGTGAGGGTGCTGAACATCAGCACGGTGAACGATCCGATCATGGTCCAGATCTGTGCGTCATTCATGAATCCCACTCCGTCATCGTCGCATCGATCCGGCAAGCCTGCCAGAGTGCGGGAGACGAAGATATCGGCTACTCACGAACGGCGAACAACTGGTTTGCATGTCGTTCGGTGGAGGAAAGGTCAGTCCCCGCCCTGGGGGGTGTGCAGGAACTCGATCCGGATGCCGTCGGCATCTTCGACGGAGGCGAGGTGCTGCCACCCGACCGGGCGGTGGGGTTCCCACCGCCCGGTCCTGTTCAGTCGCCCTTCACGTTGACGATCTGCCGCAGCGTGTGCCGGATCGATACGAGGCTCGCGGCATCCGCCATCACCTGGTCGATCGGCTTGTACGCCTGCGGGATCTCATCGATGAAGGCATCCGTGTCGCGGAACTCGATTCCCGTCATCGCTGCCCGCAGCTGCTCGTGGGTGAAGGTCCGCCGTGCTGCCGACCGGGAGTACTCCCGCCCGGCACCGTGCGGAGAGGAGTTCAGCGACTGCGGGTCGCCGAGCCCCTCGACCACGTACGAGGCGGTGCCCATCGACCCGGGGATCAGTCCTGGTCGGCCGGCGTCCGCCTGGATGGCACCCTTCCGGGACACCCACACCTGCGTGCCGTAGTGCTTCTCCGACTCCGTGAAGTTGTGGTGGCAGTTGATGCGCTCCTGCTCGTCGACCGCGGTACCGAGGAACTCCGAGACCTGGCGCATGACGCGGTCCATCATCTCCTCCCGGTTCAGCAGGGCGAAGTGCTGGGCCCACCGCAGTTCCCGGATGTAGCGGGTGAACTCCGCGGTCCCCTCGACCAGGTAGGCCAGGTCGGGGTCGGGGAGGTCGATCCACCACTGCTTCGCGAGCCGCTGGGCGACACCGATGTGGTGTCCGGCGATCTTGTTGCCGACGCCTCGCGATCCCGAGTGCAGGAACAGCCAGACCCGGTCGAGTTCGTCGACCGACACCTCGATGAAGTGGTTGCCCGAACCGAGCGTCCCCAGCTGCAGCCGCCAGTTCCCGGCGTACTGGGCGGGATCGAAGCCGCTCTTCTCGGCGAGCTGCTCGAGCTCGGCGATGCGCGGCTCGGCGGTGGCCACGACCTTGCGGTTGTAGCGTCCGGCCGACAGGGGGATGGCGCGCTCGATCTGCTCCCGGAGTCCTGCGAGTTCATGACCTGCGAGGTCGTTCCCGGTGAACTGGGTGCGAACGGCGATCATGCCGCAGCCGATGTCGACGCCGACGGCCGCGGGGATGATGGCGCCGAGCGTCGGGATCACCGAGCCGACCGTCGCCCCCTTGCCGAGGTGGGCATCCGGCATCAGTGCCAGGTGCGGGTGGATGAACGGCATGCGAGCCGTGGTGTGCGCCTGAGCGAGTGTCTTCTCGTCGATCAGTGACGCCCACGACAGCAGCCGTGCGGAGAGCCTCTCCATGATTCCTTTCCTTGTGGTGGTTTCCGGCCACAGGTCAGGGGTCTTCCACGGAAAACGCCCCGGACCTGACGGTACGGGGCGTTGTGAGAGCGGGTGCTGTCACACGGCGCGTGCCGGAGGGTACGACTCGTAGCGGTCATTGCGCTTCTGCTGAAGCTGCAACACCGCTGCGATGGGGAGGTTCCGCTGCGCGGTCATCCGTCGACTCCTCGGCTGGTGTGCTGCGCCGAATGGCACAGCTTTGCCACCCTAGAGTGCGACACGCCCGGGAGTCAAGCGGCACCGACTGCGCCGGAAGGCGAAAACCCAGACCAGCGCTGGGAGCTCCGCTGTGTCGAACCACGACCAGACGCGAACACGTCGGGTGGTCTGGGTTTTCGCCGGGGAAGGGTCAGTGTGGCGCGTGGTACTCGGCCTCGCCGCGCTTCCAGTACCCCTTCACGACGGCCTTCGTCGGGTCGACGCCCCAGCGTTCGAGCAGTGCCCTGCCCGGCTTGACGATCGACTGCTCCGCGGCGATGAACACGAACGGGTCGTCTCCGACGGCGTCGTCCGCGGTCAGAGTCTCGAGGAAGGCGATGAGTGCGGAACCGGAGGGGGCTTCGCCGCGATGCAGCCACTCGATGTCGACCGGCGCATCGATCTCGAACTCGCGTCCCTGGTTCACGGTCTCCACCACGATGCGGGCCGGGGTGCCTGCCGGGATCAGCGCGGCGAAGCGTCGGATGGCGGGGATCGCGGTCTCGTCGCCGACCAGCAGCCAGGAGTCGGGGTCGCCGGACAGCACGGCTGATCCGCGCGGACCGCCGACACCGATCATGGATCCGAGCGGTGCCGTCGCCGCCCAGGGCGCCGCGACGCCCTGGTCTCCGTGCACCGCGAACTCGACATCGAGCCAGTCGTCGCCCCAGGCGAGCGGCGTGTACTCGCGGCTCGGTGAGGCGCGGAGTTCCTCGACCGAGCCCGTGGGGCCGAGGGGGAAGAAAAGCCGCATGTGGTCATCGGCGCCCGGCGAATCGAAGCCGGCGAGGTCCGAGCCGGTCAGCCGCACGCGGACGAAATCCGGCGCGAGCCATTCCCGGGCGCTCAGTGCGACGTGGCGGAAGCGCAGCTCCAGGCCACGACGTTCGATCGAGAATCCGGATTTCGTGTTGCTCATAAAGTAAGGCTAACCTAAAACTGTCGAGGGAAGGTTGCCCTAACCTCGCCGCCCGGCGCCCGTCGTGTGCGCATCGATCCCGCAGAACAGGAGTCTCTCCATGTCCGTGCCCAGAACCCTCACCGCCACGAGCGTCGCGCTCGTCGGTCTTCTCGCCCTCGCCGGCTGCGCATCCGGCGGTTCGGCGGAATCGGAGAACAACGAACCTGCAGCCGCGACCGTCACGGTCGAGGACAACACCGGCACGCACGAGATCGCGACACCTCCCACCTCCGTCGTGGCTCTCGACAACCGCACCTTCCAGACGCTGTCCGACTGGGGCGTCGAGCTCTCGGCCGGAGCCGTCGCGCTCATGCCCGAGACCGTGTCGTACGTGAAGGACGACGGCATCGTCGACATCGGACTGCACAGCGAGCCCGACCTCGAGGCCATCGTCGCCGTGGAGCCCGACCTGATCATCAGCGGCCAGCGATTCACGCAGCACAACACCGCGATCGCCGACCTCGTGCCCGATGCGACGATCGTCGACCTCGAGCCGCGCGAGGGAGAGCCCTTCGACGAGGAGCTCAAGCGCCAGGTCACCGTGCTCGGAGAGATCTTCGGCAAGCAGGACGAGGCCGCGAAGCTCGTCGAGGACTTCGACGCCGCTGCCGAGCGCGCGAAGGCCGCGTACGACGACGCCGACACCGTCATGGCCGTCAACACGTCGGGCGGCGAGATCGGCTACCTCGCCCCGACCGTCGGCCGCTCGCTCGGCCCGATCTACGACCTTCTCGGGCTCACCCCGGCACTTCAGGTCGACGACGCGACCGATGACCACCAGGGCGATGAGATCTCGGTCGAGGCGATCGCCGCGTCGGACCCCGACTGGATCCTCGTGCTCGACCGCGACGCCGTGTTCGCTGCCGAAACCCCGGACTACGTGCAGGCTGCGGAGATCCTCGAGAGCTCCGAGGCCCTCGCCGGCGTCACGGCAGTGAAGGAGAAGCAGCTCGTCTACATGCCCACCGACACGTACCTGAACGAGGGCATCCAGACCTACACGTCGTTCCTCAACGACTTCGCAGACGCCCTCGAGAAGAGCGCGAAGAACTGAGGTACTGCGGCGGCATCCGGATGATCCGGGTGCCGCCGCACGGTCATCATGGTCTCCACCGACATCACCCAGCCGCCCCGCCACGCCGGGCGGCTCTTCGACGTGAAACTGCTCATCGGCGTGCTCGTCGTCGCGGTGCTCCTCGTGATCTCGCTCTTCACGGGCGTCTACGACATCGCCGGGGCGGACGACGGCGCGCAGATGTTCCAGATCACGCGCGTCCCCCGCACGATCGCCCTCGTCCTCGCCGGCGCCGCAATGGCCATGGCGGGCCTCGTGATGCAGCTTCTCACGCAGAACCGCTTCGTCGAGCCCACGACGACCGGGACCACCGAATGGGCGGGGCTCGGGCTGCTGATGGTCATGATCCTCGTGCCGCAGCCGTCGCTCCCGCTGCGGATGGCCGGTGCGATCCTCGCGGCCTTCGTCGGCACGATGGTGTTCTTCGCGTTCCTCCGTCGGGTCGCCCTCAAGTCCTCGCTCATCGTCCCGATCGTCGGCATCATGCTCGGTGCGGTCGTCGGTGCCCTGTCCACCTATCTCGCCCTGGTCACCAACTCGCTGCAGATCATCGGCGTCTGGTTCGCGGGGAGCTTCACCTCGGTGATGCGCGGTCAGTACGAGATGCTCTGGATCGTGGCGGTCATCGGGGTCATCGTCTTCATCGTCGCCGATCGACTGACCATCGCCGGGCTCGGGGAGGAGGTCGCCACGAACGTCGGTGTGAACTACAACCGGATCATCCTGCTCGGCACGGTGCTCATCGCGGTGACCACCGGTGTCGTGACGGTCGTCGTCGGCAATCTTCCTTTCCTGGGGCTGATCGTGCCGAACATCGTCTCGATGGTGCGCGGTGACGATCTGCGCAGCAATCTGCCGTGGGTGTGCCTGCTCGGCATCGCGATCGTCACGGTGTGCGACATCATCGGCCGCACCATCATCATGCCGTTCGAGGTCCCGGTGTCGTTGATCCTCGGGGTCGTCGGCGCGGTGGTGTTCGTGCTCCTCCTGCTGAGGCAGCGTCGACGTGGCTAGCGTTGTGATGATACCGACGACGACGGGCGGTCCGGTGCGATCGGCCGGCTCGTTCACGACCCCGCGAGCGCGCCGTCGCTACGTCCTCGTCCTCGGCGTGCTCGTCGTCCTCGCCGCCGTCTCCGGCTTCGGGCTGCTGGCATGGGCGAACCCGATGCCGGTCGGCTCCGCAGGATTCTGGCGAATCGCCCAGCACCGCGCGATCGATGTCACCGTGATGGCGCTCGTCGCCGTGTCCCAGGCGATCGCCACGGTGAGCTTCCAGACCGTCACCAACAACCGCATCATCACGCCGTCGATCATGGGCTTCGAGTCGCTGTACCGCGTCGTGCAGACCTCCACCGTCTACCTGTTCGGAGTCGCCGGGCTCGTCGCGATCCAGGGCGTCGGCCAGTTCGCGATCCAGGTCGTCATCATGGTCGGACTCGCGGTCGCCCTGTACGGGTGGTTGCTCTCGGGGCGATACGGAAACCTGCAGATCATGCTTCTGGTCGGCATCGTGATCGGCGGCGGTCTCGGAGCGGTCGCCACGTTCATGCAGCGCCTGCTCACCCCCAGCGAGTTCGACGTGCTCGCCGCCCGTCTCTTCGGCAACGTGTCGAACGCGGACGCCTCCTACCTGCCGCTCGCGATCCCGCTCGTGATCGTGGCCTCCGCTCTGCTATGGATCCGATCGCGTCGGCTCAACCTCATGGCCCTGGGTCCGGACGCCGCGCGCTCGCTCGGTGTCGACCATCGGCGCGAGCTGTTCGTCGTACTGTTCCTCGTCGCCGTGCTGATGGCGACGTCGACCGCGCTGGTCGGGCCGATGACCTTCCTCGGCTTCCTGGTCGCCACGCTCGCCTACCAGTTCGCCGACACGCATGACCATCGGCTGATCTTCCCCGTCGCGGTGCTCACCGCCTTCACGATCCTCGCGGGGGCGTACTTCGTGATGAAGAACGTGTTCTACGCGCAGGGGATGGTCTCGATCCTGATCGAGCTCGTCGGCGGGACCGTGTTCCTCATCGTCATCCTCAGAAAGGGCAGACTGTGATCGCTCTCGACGGCGTCCGCCGGGACTACAGCAGCGAGGTCGCGATCGGTCCGGTCGACCTCGAGATCCCGACCGGCGGCATCACCGCGCTGATCGGACCCAACGGTGCGGGCAAGTCGACGCTGCTCACGATGATCGGCCGGCTGAACGGAATGGATGCGGGGGCCATCGAGATCGCGGGGCTCGATGTGGCCTCGACGAAGTCGAAGGACCTGGCGAAGGTCGTGTCGATCCTGCGTCAGGAGAACCACTTCGTCACGCGACTCACCGTGCGCCAGCTCGTGGGATTCGGCCGGTTCCCGCACTCGAAGGGACGGCTGAACCGGGCCGACGAGGAGATCATCAGCCAGGCCATCGACTTCCTCGACCTCGGTCCGCTGGAGGGGCGGTATCTCGATGAGCTCTCCGGAGGGCAGCGTCAGCGCGCCTACGTTGCGATGGTGCTGGCACAGGACACCGAGTTCGTGCTGCTGGACGAACCGCTGAACAACCTCGACATGCGCCACGCGGTGCAGATGATGAAGCACCTGCGACGGGCGGCGGAGGAACTCGGACGCACGATCGTGATCGTGCTGCACGACATCAACTTCGCGGGGCACTACGCCGACCACATCTGCGCGATGAAGGACGGCGCGGTCGTGGAGTTCGGATCCCCTGCCGCGATCATGACGGATGAGGTGCTGTCACGGGTCTTCGACACCCCCGTGAGCGTGATCGCCGGGCCCTCCGGACCGCTCGCGGTGTACTACTGACCTCCGCGCACGAGCTCCTCAGAGCTCGATGCCGTGGTCTTCATCGTTGACGCCGGCGTTGTTCCCGCGCCGCGACTCGTACCCGAGGAACCAGCCCAGCCACACGATGGCGGCGAGAAGAACGCCCAGCCACACATTCTGGAAGATGAGCCCGACCACCACGCCGACGATCAACAGGCCGACAGTGATGGAGATGCGGATCGCTCTGCGGGACATGGCCCCAGCATAGGCGGCGGAGTCAGCGGTCGCGATGGTTCTCGGGTGCGAGGCGAGGGCCTCGGCGCGGCTCGTGCACCCCGCTGGCGGCGATGAGGCGGACCGCTCGCTGCCGTTGCCCCGCCCAGGGAGCGAGGAGCTCGAGCATCCCGGCGTCATCGGTGCGCGTGCCGGTGAGGGCGTAACCGATCTCGTGG
>WPCJ01224910.1_pt1 | contig 12253 bp, 11 predicted proteins | sample 5399831 | NCBI WGS metagenome assembly WPCJ01 (sample SAMN12869470, study PRJNA574797) | sludge metagenome | isolation source: wastewater treatment of pH10 | place: China:Beijing | collected 2019-05-20 | reverse complement strand
GCTCCCGCCGCAACACCCGCGGTGCCATCCGGCCCGGCGACCTTCCCCTCGGCGGTCGATCCGAAATACGCCAAGGAGACGGCCGGCAAGCAGCGGATGCATACCTGCGTGGACCAGTACAATGCCAACAAGGCCACCAATGCCAATGGCGGCATGAAATGGATCCAGAAGGGCGGCGGCTATTACAGCGAATGCACCAAGCGCCTGAAGGGCGCAGCGTGATCGGAGCTGCCTTGCAGTCGGCCTGATCGACATATTCCACTCCGCGGGCGATAACGCCCCGATCCCCGCGGAGCTTCCATGATTGCCAGTCTTTGCCTGATTCTGATGTGCCAGCTTGCCGGCGAGATCGTCGTGCGCAGCCTGGCTTGGCCCATTCCCGGTCCGGTCTTCGGGATGTTGTTGCTGTTCGTCCTGCTGTTGTTGCGTGATCGGGCGGCGCTGTTCGCGATCGGCCCGCTGCAAGGCGGCGGTGTGGAGAGCGCGGCCAAGGGACTGCTGGCGCATCTGTCATTGATGTTCATCCCGGCTGGTGTCGGTGTCGTGCAGCGCCTCGATCTGCTCGCCGAGCATGGCGCAGCGATCGCCGGCGTGCTGGCGATTTCCGTCGTGATCACGCTCCTGGTCACCGTCGGCACGTTTCTGGTCATCAGCCGAGTCATGACGCGAGGCCGGCAAGCGTCATGACCTCAAATCCGTTCGCGCTGTGGGTCTATCTCTCGCAGCAGCCACTGCTGTGGCTGACTGTTACGCTGTTCGTCTATGCCGCCGCCGATGCACTGTCGCAGGCATCGGGACGGCATCCATTCGCCAATCCCGTCTTTCATTCGATGTGGATCATCGCGGTCTTTCTGCTGCTGACAGGCACGTCCTACACGACCTATTTCAGCGGCGCGCAATTCGTGCATTTCCTGCTTGGCCCGGCCACCGTCGCGCTGGCCGTCCCGCTCTATGAGAACCGCAGGACGGTGCTCGCGGCCATCGTGCCGATGCTGGCGGCGCTGGTGGTGGGCTGCGTCACCGCGATCGTGTCCGTGGTGATGCTGGCGAAGGCCTTCGGTCTGCCCGACAAGGTGACGTTGGCATTGACGCCAAAATCGGTCACGGCCGGCGTCGCCATGGGTATCAGCGAGTCCCTTGGGGCGGATGCGTCGCTCACGGCCGTGTCCGTGGTGCTCACGGGCATCATGGGCGCGATCATCGTGACGCCGATGATGAACCGGATGCGGATTACCGACTATCGCGCCCGCGGTTTTGCGGTCGGTCTGGCCTCGCATGGCATCGGTGTTGCCCGGGCGTTCCAGGTCGATGCCATGGCGGGCGTATTTGCCGGCATCGCCATGAGCCTGAACGCGCTGGTCACCTCGCTGCTGGTCCCCATCGCCGTCACGCTGCTGGTGCGTTGAGGCGGACAAAACCGTTCACAAGCTGCTGAGCCATGCGCTTCCCTGCATGGAGGTGCAGGAAAAACGCCACTAAGGTCCCTGCCGTAGCAATCGCGAATCGGCGGGTCATGATCACGGTGATGCAGGGCGTGCTGGGGCTGGCTTCCGGCGCACTGGTGGGGTTTTCGCTCGGTCTCGTCGGCGGCGGCGGATCGATTCTTGCCGTGCCGCTGATGGTCTATGTGGTCGGTGTTCCCAATCCGCATGTCGCGATCGGCACCAGTGCCATTGCGGTGGCCGCCAATGCGGCGGTCAATCTCGGCAATCACGCGCGCGGCGGCAATGTGCACTGGTCCTGCGCACTGGTCTTCGCAGCCGCCGGCATTGTCGGCGCATTCGGCGGCTCGGTGCTCGGCAAGCGGATGGACGGGCAGAACCTGCTGGCGCTGTTCGCGGTGTTGATGCTGGTCATTGCCGTCCTGATGCTGAAGACCCGCGCCCGCGTCGGCGAGCAGCGTGTGGAGATCAGCTCGGCCAATACGCCGGCATTGGTGGGCCTCGGCCTGATCACCGGCACGCTGTCGGGTTTCTTCGGCATCGGCGGCGGCTTCCTGATCGTGCCGGCTTTAATGCTGGCGACCGGCATGTCGATCATGAGCGCGATCTCGTCGTCGCTGGTCGCGGTCACGGCCTTCGGGCTCACGACGGCGCTCAGCTATGCCTGGTCGGAGCTGATTTCCTGGACGCTTGCGCTGGTGTTCATCGTCGGCGGTATCGTCGGTGGGCTGGTCGGAACCGCTGCAGCGCGCTCGTTGTCGGTCCGGCGAGGCGCGCTGAATATCGTTTTTGCGATTATCATTATCCTCGTGGCACTCTATATGTTGGCCCGGAATATCTACGTGACATGACAATTGGCGCATGATGCGTCTTCGGAGAACATCATGAGCGACCGTCATTTTCATACTTTCGCACCGACGCGCCGGGCCGCGCTCGGCCTCGTTGGCGGCGCCGTGCTGCTCGGTGCGAGCGGTCGTGCCATGGCGGCGCCGGGCGCCGATGAGGACGACGAAGTTCTCAAGGAAGCCCTCGTGCTGCGCGATCCCGACATTCCGGCGTCGGGCAATCCGAAGGGTGATGTCACCATCGTCGAATATTTCGACTATCAATGCCCGTATTGCCGCAAGCTCGCGCCGGATCTCCGCGCCGTGGTCAAGGAAGACGGCAATGTCCGTCTTGTCTCGAAGGACTGGGCGATTCTCGGTCCCGTGTCGGTCTATGCCGCCGGCCTCGTGCTGGCGACCCGCTATCAGAACAAGTTCATCGAGGCGCAGGATGCGCTGATCAGCCTCAACACCAAGCTGACGGAGCAGGTCGCGCGCGACACGCTCGCCAAGGCGGGCATCGATGTCGATCGCACGCTCGTCGATCTGCAGACCAATCGCGATGCCATCGTTGCCAAGCTCAAGCAGATCGACAAGCAAGCGACGGCTTTCGGCTTTCGCGGCACGCCCTCCTTCATTGTCGGGAAATTCCGCATTCCGGGTCCGATCAGCAAGGAGCATTTCAAGTTGGCCATCGCTGATGCGCGCAAGGCTGCGGCCGAGAAGAAGTAATCGGCAAATAAAAGCGCCCCGTCTTGTGACGGGGCGCTTTGCAAGCCAGCTTCAGCCGATCTGATTGATCCCTGTTCGATCCCTGTCGATTCTCGCGCCGTTTCCTCCGCAAGCCGCGTTACGATTTCATCTGTGCCGTCAGTTTGGCCCAATCCTCTTTGGTCCGTGTCTTCAGCGCTTCCCAGTTGGTCTGGGCGACATCCCAATTGACGATCGTGCGGCGCTCCTGCGCGGTCTGGCCGTTTGCCACCGACGAAGTTGCCATCGAGTCGTGCAGATAAACGCCGATACCCAGGATCAGCGCACCCAGGATCATTCCGAAAATCGTCCGCATGACAAAAGCCTCCATTGAGCCCCGACAACGCGGCGCGGAAGACTTTGGTTCCCCTACGGCCGAGGTTGCCAGACATTGATCCCTCATCCTGAGGAGCAACCGGAGGTCGCGTCTCGAAGGATGGTGACGGAGCTCCAACATCTCATGGTTCGAGACGGCGCTACGCGCCTCCTCACCATGAGATGACGGAGCTCCAACATCTCATGGTTCGAGACGGCGCTACGCGCCTCCTCACCATGAGGGCAGAGCGAGTCATTGATTCTCGCGTCGCCGCATGGTGACGTCGTCTCATGACCGTTCATCTCACCGATCAGTCCGTCCTCGAAGACGCCATCCGGCAACTGGTGAAGGCGGATCCACGCCTGAAACCGATTCTCGCAAAGGCGGGCATGCCGGCGCTGCGCCAGCGCGCGCCGGGCTTCGAGGGGCTGGCGCAGATCGTCTGCGGACAGCAAGTCTCCGTTGCTGCAGCGGCGGCGATCTGGGGGCGGGTCTCAGCGGCCTATGTGCCATTCGATCACCACGCCATCCGCAAGGCGCGCACCGATCGACTCGGCCGGCTCGGCCTGTCGGCGGCGAAGATCAAGACGCTGAAGGCCATCGCCAAGGAGCTTGTCGAGCAACGGCTCAATCTCGATGTGCTTGCCGAAGAGGATGCCGACGCTGCTCACAATACACTCGTCGCGCTGCACGGCATCGGCCCATGGACCGCGGATGTGTATCTGCTGTTCTGTCTCGGCCATGGCGATGCCTGGCCCGCCGGCGATGTCGCCCTGCAGGAAGCGGTCAAGGTTGGGCTCGGATTGGATGAGCGCCCGACCGTGAAGCAGATGGCGCCCGTCGCCGAACCATGGCGTCCGCTACGCGGAGCGGCGGCGCATCTGTGGTGGGCCTATTATCATGCGATCAAGAGGCGTGAGGGCGTGATCGCGGGGACGTCTGCATGAAACGGCGTTTGAAACGAACGGCGTTTTAAACGCCAGGCCTGTCGCAAAACGGACATTGCCTGTGGTGAGACTTGTCGCAAAGAGGAGACAGCGATGAGCAGCATCAAGCAATTCAACGTCGGAAAAGACGATCTAGCACGGATATCAATGACGGAAGCTCCGCAGCCATCGCGCGAGATGCTGCCGGACGATGGCCTGCTGGTGAAGGTCGATCGCTTCGCCTTCACCGCCAACAACATCACTTACGCCATGCTCGGCGATGCCTTGAAATACTGGCAGCTGTTTCCTGCGCCGGATGGCTTCGGCAATATCCCGGTATGGGGCTTTGGCGACGTCGTCGCTTCGAAGCATCCGCAGATCGAGGAAGGCGACCGCCTGTTCGGCTACTTCCCGATGGCGACGCATCTGGTGATCGAGGCGGCGGATGTCAGCAAGCGCGGCCTGCGTGATGGCGCGGCGCATCGGCAAGGCGTCGCGCCGGTTTACAATGCCTATGCGCGTGTAAGCGCCGATGCTTCATTCGCGGGTCGTCAGGGCGATTATCAGGCGCTGCTGCGACCGTTGTTCATGCTGTCGTTCCTCGTTGACGACTTTCTTGCCGAGGCGGAGTTCTTCGGCGCAAGGCAGGTGCTCCTGTCGAGTGCGTCCAGCAAGACCGCTTTCGGTCTTGCGCATTTGTTGCATACCAGGCGCCAACCGATCCGGGTCATCGGTCTTACGTCGCCTGGCAACGCCGACTTCACGGCGGCGCTCGGCTGCTATCACGAGGTCGTCCCCTACGATCGCATCGGCACGCTGCCGCCGACGCAGGCGACCGCCTTTGTCGATATGGCCGGCAATGCCGATCTGCGCAGCCGGCTGCATCGTCATTTCGGCGATCGTCTCGTCTATAGCGGCCGGGTCGGTATGACCCATCAGGACACAGCCGAAGCCGACGATCTGCCCGGTGCGCGGCCGTCGTGGTTCTTTGCGCCGGATCAGATTCGCAAGCGCGCCAAGGAATGGGGACCCGGCGGCATCGATCAGCGTTTTGGCGCGGCCTGGGCCGGTTTCGTGCCAATGCTGGAGCAATTCCTCACGATCGTTGAGGGATCTGGTGCGCAGGCCGTCGAGCAGATCTATCGCCAGACCCTTGCAGGGCTGGTCGCGCCAAGCGAAGGCCACATGCTTTCGCTGGCCGAGCGCTGATCCGCTCTCACATCTCGCCGAGTGCTTCGCGGCGCCGCTGTTCGGATTCCTCGGCATAGCGGCGCGTGGCATGCGCCTCCGACAGCGTGCCGACCACGCGGTAGCTCTCGGCTTCGACGACCGCGAGGGACTCCGCTTCGTTACCCTCGAACACCACCATGGCGTCGCGGATGTTCATCTCGGGATGCAGCACCACATTTCGGCAATGTAGCAGGCTGTCGAGACGGAATGCGCTGACGTCGGGCGAATGCGCCTCGGGCACGCTGGCAAGGCCGACATAGCTGCCTTCGGTATCGACCACCACGACCTGATTTTTCGATCCGAGCGGAAACTTCGCGCGGAATTCATCGAGCGGCATGGTCGACACGACCATGGAAATGTCCGGCCGCATCAGGCGCTGTACGGTGAGATCGCGAATCCAGCCGATATCGGCGGCGCTGCGGATCGTCTCGCCGCGCAGATGCAGGCGCCAGGTGGCGAAGGAGTAACCGAACAATTCGCGGGTAATCTGCGTGGAGATGATGACGGCCACCAGCACGGCGGTGGTGAGCCAGAGATTGCCGGTAGATTCCAGCGCGATGAAACTCATGGTCAGCGGCCCGCCGATCACCGAGGCCGACAGCGCGCTCATGCCGATGATCGTATAGATGTTCGGATCGACATTGATTTCGGGCCACAGCGCATTGATGCCGGTGGCGAACAGATGGCCGCCGAGCGCGCCGATGAACAGCGAGGCGAAAAACAGGCCGCCGCGAAATCCGGTGCCGAGCGAGATGATCGAGGCGATGGTCTTCAGCGCCATCACGAAGGCGACCAGTGCGATCGGATAGGCGGTCATGCCGCCGAAATGCAGCGCGCCGTGACCGGACGACATCACCTGCGGCGTCAGCAGCGCCAGCCCTCCCACGCCGAGCCCGCCGAGGGCCGGGCGCAGCGGCGGCCATAGTCGGATCTTGGCGAGCAGCCATTCGCACCATGTCACCACGCGCATGATGCCGATGCCGTAGGTGGCGGCGAACACCCCGAGCAGGGCGGCCACCGCGAGGTCATGGCCCTGCACGTCGCCGAATCGGCCGGCGACGACGCCGAGCGTCAGCGGAGAGAACGAGTGGGCGACGAAATAGCCGGTAACGGCGGCGACGCCGACCGGCATCAGGCTCGCCGAGCTGTAGGCGCCGATCACCAGTTCGAACGCGTAGAAGGCGCCTGCCAGCGGCGCACCGAAGGCACCGGCGATTGCTGCCGCGGCGCCGCAGCCCACCAGCACGCGCTGGTCGGCGCGACGCAGATGGAACGCGCGACCGATCGAGGCACCGAGCCCGCTGGCGAGCTGGGTGTAACCGGCCTCTAGCCCTACCGAAGCACCGACACCGCTGGACCAGATGGTCTGCAGCGAGACGATGATGCTGCCGCGAAACGACATCCGGCCGCCATAGAGCGCATTCGCCTCGATGGGGTCGATTTCCCGGGACGGCCGCCAGCGCAGCAGCAACAGGAAGGCAATACCGAGTGCCAATCCGCCGAGGGTGGGAACCAGCAATGCGCGGACCGGGTCGATCCAATACTGGCTCGACAGCCGTTGCCCCCATTCCAGATTGAACAACATGGCGTGTAATACGCTGACCGCCGCGCTCATGCCGGCCACCACCAGGCCACCGATCACGCCGATGATGGCCGCCAGCAGCGCAAGGCTGGTTTCATGCGCGCGAACGAAGGCGCGCAGCCATTGCGGGGCCTCAAGATATCGTGACGAAGTGACCATCGGGCAGCGTCCGGACGTGGCAAGCCTCGCGCAAGGACCGCTTCCGGTGTCTAGCGGTAGCCTTCGCGTGAGACCACCCGATGTAGCGGAAAAGGCCGGGATTGCGGCATGCTTTTGCGGAGGGGATAGACCAGAGCTATGCCCTTCACAACCCTGTCACGCTGCCTGTAGTATGTGAAACACAGGCTGCTTCGCGCAGTCGAATTGTGGAGTCAGGAGCGTTACTTGAACGCACATGTCTCGCAAGGCGGCTGGCCGGTTCTGGTTCTGAATGCGGACTTCCGGCCGCTGAGCTACTATCCTCTTTCGCTTTGGTCGTGGCAGGACGCGGTCAAGGCGGTCTTTCTCGATCGCGTGAATATCGTAGCTCACTACGATCACGCGGTGCGGAGCCCTTCGTCCGATTTTCAGCTACCCAGTGTGGTGTCGCTGAAGTCGTTCGTGAAGCCGACGACGCATCCTGCTTTCACGCGCTTCAACGTCTTCCTGCGCGATCGCTTCTCCTGCCAGTATTGCGGGTCGCGCGACGACCTCACTTTCGATCACATCATTCCGCGCTCCAAGGGTGGCCAGACCACCTGGGAAAACGTCGTCGCCGCATGCTCGCCCTGTAATCTGCGCAAGGGCAATCTGACCACGCATCAGGCCGGCATGTTCCCGCGCCAGACGGCATTCGCGCCGACAGTGCATCAGCTCCATCGCAACGGCCGGCTGTTCCCGCCGAACTATCTGCACCAGAGCTGGCTCGACTATCTGTATTGGGACACGGAGCTCGATCCGTAAACGCAGTGACTGCGTTGCCATCTCCCGGCGTGTTCAATTCTGTTGCCGACTTACATGTCTACCGCACCTCGTGTGCGAAAATCTGTTCGCATGTATTTAGCAAGAAAATAGCAGCGCGAACTGAGTCGCGCAGTTACATACCAGTCGATATCGACTTGTCTTTGTCCGGTACTTGTTCGCCGCAAGTAACGAAGCATTGATACCGATTATCGGTGATCTCCGCGCGTTAGGAACGTCGACAATCTCGCACGCTTTAATCCGCCTGTCGCACTGATGCGATCGGGATTGGAGCACGGTGATGCGATCCAGCATTCATAACATCCATCACGCATTCCTTGCGGGCGCGGCCATGGCAGTGCTTGGCGCGGCAACGAATGCAGGGGCGCAGGGCATTCGCCTGCCCTCGATCGGCATCAATGCCGGCAGCATCGGCGTCAATGTCGGGAGCGTCGGTGTGGGGCCCGGTGGTGTCAGCGTCGGTTCGACCGGGGTCGCCGTGGGCGGTGCAGGCGTAGGTGTCGGCGCTGTGGGTGTTGGCGCGGGCGGAGTCAGTGTCGGCGGCGTAGGAGTCAATGCGGGCAGTGTCGGCGTTGGTGTTGGCAATGTTGGTGTCGGTGCAGGCGGCATTGGCGTTGGCGGCGTGGGCGCGAATGTCGGCAGTGTCGGCGTGGGCGTCGGTAGTGTCGGTGTTGGTGCCGGCGGCGTCGGTATCGGCAATGTGGGCGTTCAGGCCGGGAGTCTTGGCGTGGGCGGCAGCGGAGTCGATGCGAACACAGGCCGTGGCGCTGTGGGTCCGGTGAGCAGCGGTGCTGGCTTCGGTGGTGGCGCCGGATTCTTCTCGGGCGGTGCGCAGTTCGGCGATGGCGACGCGCGGCCGCAGACCGGGCCGTATGGCGGTGATTCGATCCATCTCAGCCCGCGTCAGGCGCGAGCCGCGCGCGCAGCGGAAATCTCGGTCGGCAGATCGCGCACGGCAAGCGCACGTGGCGAACGTCCGTTGGTCGGAGCCAATGCGCTGAGTGCGGGTTCCACCGGGCGTGGCCGGCTCGCCAATGTGAATGTGCTGAATCGTAATGGTGCAAGGGTTGCGTCGGAAGGCCGTCGCGGATCGCTGGCCGCGGTCAATGTCGGCAATGCAGGCGCTGGTCCGCAGGGCGGATTGGCGACAGTGAATGCGCTCAACGGCCAGAGGTCTGCTCCCGCCGGCGGAGAAGGGGCGCCGCGCGGCGCCATCGCTGCCAATGTACTGAATGCATCGCCCGGCCAATCTGGCGCTCTCGCGACGGTGAACGCGCTGAATGGCGCGGCCGCCGGTACGCCGTCGACAGGGGCAGGCGGCGGCAACGCGGTCACGGCCAATGTGCTGAACGCAACGCCAGGTCCATCCGGTGGAATTGCCACCGTGAATGCGCTGAACGGTGCCGGGCAGGGCAATCCTTCGATGGGCGCAGGTAGCGGCTCGCGGAGCATTGTCTCGGCCAATGTGCTCAACGCCACGCAGGGATCGTCCGGCGGTCTGGCCACCGTCAATGCATTGAACGGTGCAGCGCCTGCGGCCGGATCGTCGTCAGGCGGAACGGGCAGCAGCGGCACCGGGGGCGCGCTCGCGGCAAATGTTCTCAACGCCTCGCCCGGTCCGTCCGGTACGCTCGGCACGGTCAATATCGGCAACGGCAATGCCGGCGGATCGTCGCCCTCAGGCACACCGTCGTCGAATGGCGGCGGCGTGGTTGCCAATGTGCTGAATGCTGGCTCCGGCCCGTCAGGCACGCTGGCGACCGTGAATGTCCTGAACGGCGGCGGCAATGGCGGAGGCGGCACGCCCCCCGGTGGCAATCCACCGGGCGGGAATCCTCCCGGCGGCAATCCGCCCGGCAATAACCCGCCGGGCGGTAATCCTCCTGGCGGCGGATCGCCGGGCGATGGTGGCGGTCCGACCGCCGGCGGTCCCGGCACTGGCGGCGGCAACAATGGTAATGGCGGTGGTGGAGGTGGCGGCGGTGGCAGCATCGCTATCGGCGGCTTCACCTCGCTGATCGCCGGTGACGGCAACAGCGATGCCGCAGCCAATCGCTGCGTCGCCATCCTGCGCGAGCCGGAACTGTATCGCCGCAGCATCCTCACGCAGTGTCGCAGGCTGGTCGATCGCATGCGTGGCAAACAGGCCGCGTCGACGCGCTGAGGCCGCGCGGCCTCAGCACGTCGGCGATCAGAACTTGCCGTTCGCCGAGACCAGATAGAGGTTGCGGTAATAGGACAGCGCGCCGACGCCGGCGGACCATCCGCCGGTCGGATCGTAATTGACGCGGCGATAGTCGAAGCCAAAGCTCAGCATGTCGCTTGGAAAATATTTGACCGAGGCGAGGGGGCTGACGGTGCGATCGACGCGTCCGCCTGCTGCCGTGCCGAGATAGTCATCCACCACAAAGGACGCGCCCGCGCCGACGACGAGATTGGGCATCAGCCTGTAGTCGAGCCGGCCGCTGACGGAGGACTGGATCGCACTGACGCATGAAGCGCCCGACGAACACGCTGCCGCATTGACGCCGAGCGTGGTCGGGCCGATCACGCCAAGGCTGAGCGCGGATTCCTTGGCCTCGCGCCGGCCCTCGATGGTGCCGGTGAGGCGGTCAGTGAACAGGAAAGCCAGCGATGCGCCATAGGTCCAGCTCGACACGTTCTGGAAGCTGATGCCGTTATATGCCTGGTTCATGTAACCGGCCCAGACTTCGCCCTTGATGCGCGCATTCGGCCCCTGCTCGAACAGCACGCCGCCGACGGCCCGGTAGCCGGTGGAGTCGAAGATGCCGACCTTCCAGTCGCGCCGATTGCCGGCGGCTTCCACGAACAGGCTGGTCTGCGGCGCCAGCACATAGCCGAGCCGGCCATTGACCACACTGATCACGCCTTCAGCATAGCTCAGGTCGATATTGATCTCGCCGATGGTCGGATCCTTGTAGGCGACAGCGGATCCGGCGACGCCCACCGATGTCCACCAGCGATCGAACCGTTTGTTGAGCGCGAGTGAACCTGTACCCTGATCGTAAGCGATGGGTGCGTCGAACGCTGTGCTGAGCAGGAAGCCGCCCGGGCCGACGATCTCGGACGTACCGCGCTCGAGATGGCCGCGGATGTAGCGGGCGTTGCCGATGACCTGCGTATCGCTGTCCGGCATGACGGTGAACGTGCCGCCGACCGAGCCGTTCAACTGATCTTCCGAACTGTATTTCAGATAACGCCGCGCTTCGAGATAGCCGTCGATTCCGACGCCATAGCCGCTGCCTTGCTTGATCCACGAGAATTCCGGCCGTCCGATGAAGGACGTATCCGAAAGCCGCAGGGTTCGCCCGGCGAAGACGTTGTCGTCATACAGGGTGGCCGCGGTGATCCCGAGCCGGAGCGTGCCATCGGCGAAGTCATGGCCCTTATAGGCCGCTGCTGTTGCCGGTGCGGCGATCGCGGTGCCATCGATTGGCCGCGATGTCGCGTTCGGTTGCATATTGGGTTGCTGGCGGCCTTGTCCGACGATAGCTGTATCGCTGCCGCGCAGGCCGAGTGTGTTCGAATTGTCGATACCTTGTGCCAGCGCGGGGGTGGCGAATACGGCCGATAACAAGACGGGCAAGGCCGAACGCATGACTGTTACTCCACGCCGCTGCGCTGCGGCCGGTGCGTCGATCCGCTACGCGCCGCAGCAGTGCTTACTGTTGCGAGCATCAGAAAACAGAATCAAAGCCAATGAAGCCTTTCGCGAATTCGCGATTAATTTTATGGATCGATCAAAATTGGATCGCGTGCGTGCGCAACTACCTGTGCAACGCGTCCTGCGGACGAACTGGAGGACAGGATGAGCGACAGGGTTGTCGATGACATCGTGGCGCTGCTTCCGCCATTGCTGGAAGGGCTGGAAGCCCTGCAGTTCGTTCTGCGCAATCTGCATCCGCCTGCTTTCGACGCTGTCATGGAAGCGGTCGGGCAACCGGACCAGGCGCTGCAGGCGGCACGGGCCGGTCTCGGCGAATGGCCGGAGGATTTTGCCGATCTGCGCCACCATCTCGATGTCGCGAGCGAAGAGGTTCTCGCCGGCATCGCCGGCCTGCGCGCGGCGCAGCAACCCGGCGGCGACATCACCGTGGTGTTCCGTGCGTTGCGTCACGCTCCGCGCGCGCAGGAGGCGCTCTATGCAACGGCGGCGCGGCTGCCGCCGGTCAGCAGCTTCTTCCTGCCGCCCGCCTTGCGCG
>WPCJ01026863.1_pt1 | contig 12256 bp, 5 predicted proteins | sample 5399831 | NCBI WGS metagenome assembly WPCJ01 (sample SAMN12869470, study PRJNA574797) | sludge metagenome | isolation source: wastewater treatment of pH10 | place: China:Beijing | collected 2019-05-20 | reverse complement strand
TCGCTCCCGAAGCATCGGCATCGGTCCTCAACAGGACGCGCCCGCCATTGTTGTTGATGATGGTGGATGAGCCGGCGCTGGTCGTGTTGCGGAACACGACGTAGCCACCATTGTTGATGATGGTGGCATTTCCCGCGGTGGAGTTGTCGAAGAAGTCGACCGCGCCGCCGGCCGCATTGGTGATCTGCGCATGTCCGGCCGAGCTGTCGTCCACGAAATTGCTGCTGGCATCCTTGTGGTTGAGGATCGTGGCCTGGCCGGCATCGCTGCTGTGCCAGAAATCCACCGTGCCTGAATTGTCGAATTGCGCGGCCGCGGCTGTCGAATTGCCGTGGAAGCCGACGCCGCCTCCGCTGCCGATGACGACCTGCGCATGGTCGGCGCTGCTGCCGTCCTTGAACAGGATGTTGCCGCCATTGACACCGATGCCGGGGCTGGCGGCCGTGGTCAGGTGCAGCGATCCGGCACTTGTTCCGGTCTCGAAGTCGAGCGCGCTGTTGGTGCCGATCTGGACCGGCCCGCTGCCCAATGCGCCCGTGACGGTCACCGACACGAGGCCCCGGTTGATGATGGTGCCGCCGCTGTAGCCGTTGATGCCCGACAGCACCAGCGTGCCTTCGCCCAGCTTGGTGAGGCCGCCGCTTCCGTTCAGCGATTGCGAAACCGTGAAGGTGTTGAAGACGCTCTCGATGTCGAAGCCGCCACCGGCCGCGCCCCAGGTGATCGCGCGGGTGGTGCCGGTGAAGGTCTTTCCCGTCACCTGCAGGATGCCGCCATTGAAGATCAGCCCGCCGCCGATGCCGAGATTGTCGTCCGATGCCACCGACAGCGTGCCGCCAAGCAGTGCGGTGTCGCCCGTGTAGGTGTTCGCCGCCGTCAGCACCAGCGTGCCGTTGCCGGTCTTGGCGAAACCGGTGGCGGTGCCGTCGACGAGCGTGCTGTCGATCATGGTTGTGACGCCGTCATAGACAAAGATTGTGCTGGCCGAGCCCGATGCCGGGTTGAAGGCCAGGTTGCCGCTGTTGATGTGGTATGCGTCGGTCAGGAACCGCAGCGTGTCGAAACTCTGTGTGCCGACGACGCTGATCGTGCCGAAGGCGCCCTGGAACACGCCGGTCCAGCCCAGCCAGGGCTGGCTCATTGTCCCGTCGGCGTTTGTCCAGTTCGTGCTGCCATTTGCCCAGTTGCCGGAACCGCCGTCGACGACGCCGTTGGGCGTGGTGTTGCCGCCATCCCAGTACTGCATGGTCTGGCTGGCGCCGGCAGGCGGCGTGGAGACCAGCGCCAGAGCGGTCGATGCCCAGAGCACCAGTCTCCACCGGTGAGACAACCCCAATTTAACGCCCACTGTCTGCACCCTTTACCCCCTTTTCGGTGGCTCGCGCAGCACGCCCGCAAGCCATCAGACCGTCGAAGACCCCTCATCGGCAGCCATCCCATCTGAACTCACGGATGCCTTGATCCGGCAAGCTCAGGATTCTGAAATTTTTCTGAAATTTGCTGATTTGCGCCGACGATCGGCTGGAGGTTCGCCCTCGATGCATGCGGGGCGCAAGAGCCCACGGCCAGCCTGGCCATGTCAGAACCTCGCTCCGGCCTGCAACCGGAATTGCTGCGGACCGATGCCATTGCGCCCGTCGACGGTGAAGCCGTAATCGGCCCCCAGCCTCCAGTCCGGGCCGAATTGCATGTCGGCACCGAGCGTGATCGTCGCATGGTCGCGTGCGCTGCCGGCGTTTGTCAGAAGATAGGACGGGCTGCCGGTCAGGTTCGCATAGGACAAGGCGAGGCTGCTGGCGCTGGCGAAGTCGTGCCCGTATTCCAGCCGCAGCTTCGGCGTGAACACGCCCCAGTCGGTCGGGATTGCATAGCCGAGCCGCAGCCCGACAAGGCCGGTGAAGGTGTCGATGTCCTGGTCGCCGTAGCGGATCGCCGACAAGGCGGCGCTGTTTTCGCTGAAGGCGTCGAGGCTGCTGCGCGAGGCGCTCATACGCAGATAGGGCGAGATGAACACGCCGTTGACCGTCGTCTCATAGCCGGTGGTCAGCGATGCGAAGATCTGCCGGCCGTCGCGCGATCCGTCGAAGAGATTGCCCGTCAGCGCATCGAATCGCTTCGAATCGAAACGCAGCCAGCCATAACCGGCGACGCCGTCGAGGAAGACGCCGCCCGAGGGGTGGTAGCTGCCATAGACCGCGGCACTGTAGGCAAGGCCGTTCGTGCGTGTGCCATCGTCGCCGATGAAGCTGCGGTCGGAGCCGAGGCTGATGCCGAGCCCGGCGGCGAAGCGCTCGCTGAAACGATAATCCATGCCGGCGCTCAGGCCGAAGGTGGTGAAGTCGAAATTTTTGCCGCTGTCAGTGAAATCCGTCGATCCGAAATTGACCGAGCCGCCGGTCCAGAAGGCCAGCGCGCCGTCGGCGAAGGGCGAGCAATTGTCCGGCGCCTTGCGGGCCGTGTCCTTGTCGAGGCCCAAGGCTCCGACCTGGTCCGCCGTTCCCGCTGCCTGCGCATCCTGTCCTGGCTCCTTGCCCGATCGGCTGTCGTTCAGGCCGACACCCCAGCGGTTGGCGAGGCAGCCGCCGCCATGCAGCTGTTCGAGATGGCTGTTGAGATTGTCGAGCGCCATCGCTGCGAAACGCTTTGCCGCTTCCGCCTCGGCATTGGCGACGCCGGCGATATCGCTGTCCCTGGTCGGATCGGGCAGGGCGGCGACGCTGAAGGAGATGGTCGCGGGCGCCGAGATCGCATAGCGGTTGGACAGCGTGTAGGTCGCGACCGCCGTGCCGGAGAAGGTCGGCGAGGGCGTGAATTTCAGCTTGTAGTGGCCGGCCGCCACCAGCGAAGCCATCATTGCGCCATCGGCATCGGCGGTGTCGCCGAGGATGATGGTGGCGGTTCCGGCCGAAGCCGGTGTCAGCGCTATCAGCCTTGCGTCGGTGAATGGACCGCCGGTGGCGCCTGCCGTCAGGTCCACCGTGGTGTTGCTGCCGGCGACGACCGAGGCGTTGATGGACGGTGCGCTGATCGCCGGTGCCGCCACGGTAAGCGCATAGCTTGCCGTACCGGCAAAGCCGATACTGTCCCTGGCCGTCACGGTGATGTTGCTGGTGCCGATGTCGGTCGGCGTTCCGCTGATCGTGCCGCTGGCTTCGTCGAAACTCAGCCCGGCAGGCAGGGTTCCCGTGATCGCATAGCTGTAGGGGCCGGTTCCATTCGTAGCGGTGATCACGCTCTTATAGGCCGCGCCTGCCGTTGCCTGCGGCAGGGCGCCGGCGCCCGGCGTGAAGACCAGGGGCGACCGCGGCTGCATGGTGATCGTCACCGTGGCCGGCGCCGACATGCCGCCTGGGCCTATCGCTGCATAGGTGAAGCTGTCCGTGCCGTCGAAAAAGTCTGCGGAAGGCGTATAGGTCACGACCATGCCCGAAAGAATGAAGGTGCCACGGGTCGGTGGTTGCGCCATCGATATCGAAGTGACGGCGCCGCTGAGCGAGGTCGTGAAGTCGATCGCTGTGGTCGTCGCGTAGGATATCGACACGGCCTTGTCTGCTGCGACTGGAGCCGCTTGGCCAACGACCATCGAATAGGGTTGCGAACGGCTGAAGCTCAGGTGGTCGGTCGCGGTGATGGTGAAGTTTCCCGACCCGCTTGCCGTTGGTGTACCGCTCAGCACTCCGGATGGTGAAAGGATCAGCCCAGCTGGCAACATGCCTGATGTGACAGCATAGCTGTAGGGTGACGTTCCGCCGGAAGCGGAAACGGTGGTGGAATATGCGGTACCGACCCGACCGTTGGGCAGGGTTGCAGGCACGACGGTGATGGTTGGCGCGTCGACGGTAAGGCTGAATTGCCTGGAATCGGTCTGCGTCGCCTGGTCGGTGGCCTGTATCGTGAAGCCGAAGGTGCCGCTGGCCCGCGGCACGCCGGAGATCGTGCCCGTCGCAGGATTCAGAGACAATCCGGTCGGCAGGCTGTTGGCGGTTATCGAAAAGACATAAGGCGGTGCGCCGTCGCTGGCGTTGATGCGCTGGCTGTAGAAAGTCCCGCCCGTTGCCGGCGGCAGCGACGGCGTTGTGATCGAGACGGCGCCGCCCGGTATTTTGATCTGGAAAGCAAGGGTCACCGCTGGTGCGGGCAAAAAGGCCGCATCGCCAGGCTGGTTCGCTTCGATGCTGCAGGTACCCGGAGCCTTGGCGAAGACCTGATTGCCGTTTCTGATCTCGCAGGTGTTGGGTGTGCTGGACTGGAACGTGACGGGCAGGCCGGAAGTCGCCGTGGCGTTCAGTGGGGTCGTGGTGCCGAAGTTCACATTACCCGGATCCGTAAAGGTGATCGTCTGCGGTGTCGCGGCAACCGCATGCGTTCCCGGTGCCAGGAACCAGACAAGCATCGCAATGAAGACAAGCGCCTTAACAAACGCTGATGGGATTTTCGAAAACCGCGCCAAGAAATTTCCCCAGACGCCCGCGATGCATCCGCGGTGCATTGTGTTGAAAGAAAACGGAGATTCGTGCGCGAGCGCATTCAGCTTAGGCACTCGGGCTGAAGGGTAAATACGGCATATGCCGTATATCGGTGCGGACCGTGGCAGGGCTGTTCGAACACATCATGACCGCGCGCCGGCTGCTGGATGCGAGAGGCGCCGCAATCGAAAGGCCTGCGTGCCTTGGCGCGCCGCGTTCCGGTGCCACCACACTTCCCGCCCTGCATCATCGTTCGTTCCCCAAAAGGTCGCCTGCGCGCCGCCTCATCGCCCGGAGGTACGGGCATGGCGGCGGACCAGTGCCGCCATGCCTTCGCATGCCCCCCATCGGGCTGTCCGCCTGCGCCCCGCAGGAGGCCAGGCCGAACGGAACCGGTTTCGACCGGCGTTTTGCATCCGTCAATTGCTTCACAGACCAACGGACATCTGGTAAGGACGAACGGAAAGAAGTGCCAACAATGCGCTACCCGTGATGCGGTTTTGTCACAGGCAGGGCCTGGTCGGTGGAGGGGTCGTGTCCGGGCATAAGCGCTATCGAAGCCGCTCGATCAGGGACATCTCGGGCGACATTGCGCTCGACTGCGTCAGCCTTGCGGCGGTCAGCCTCATCGCGCTTCCGGGCGACGCGGCGATCTCGCGGGTGCTTGCCGATCTCGGCGGCAGGTTGCACGCCGACCGTGCCTGGATGTTCGAATACGACGCCGATCTCGCACGCTTCCGCAACACGCACGAATGGTGCGCGCGCGGCATCCGTTCGCATGTCGAGGACCTCCAGGATGCGCCGGTGTCGATGATCGGCTGGCTGCAGCGCTCCCTGCTCGCCGGCAAGGCGGTGATGATCGATGACGTCTCGACCTTGCCGCCTGCGGCATCGGCGCTGCGCCGCGAGATGCTGCGTCAGCTGGACAGGAGCGTGCTCAGCGTCCCGGTGTTTCACGGCGGCAGGCTCCGTGCCTGCATCGGCTTCGACACCGTGCGTGAATTGCGGGAATGGAGCGATGCCGAGGCGGCAATCCTGGCGGTGTGCGGGCGCATGATTGCCGAGGCGCGCTACGGCGCGCCGGATGTTCGCCGTCTCGCCCGGCAGGACAGTGCTCCGCTCGTCTATATCGGCCATGGCGGCACGATCCGGGGCATCCCCTTCGATCAGATCGTCGGGATACGCTCGCAGCGCAACGACACCATGGTCTGGCTCGACGACGGTTCGGTCATTGTCGACCGGCGTCCGCTCGCCGCCTGGCGTGACCTGCTGCCGCAAGCGAGGTTTCCATCGATCCACCGCACCGCGATCGTCAACCTCAACCATGTTTCAGGCCTCGACAAGCACGCCGGCGCCGGCTTCCACTGGCAGGTTCGGCTCCGCATCGTCGAGGACGACTGGCCCGTCTCGCGCCAGCATCGCAAGACGGTGGTGGAACGGCTGGGGCTCTGACGGTCTCGACGTTGGGAGGAAACCCGCTCCGGCGAACCGGAGCGGGGCGTGTCTCTCTCAGAACCTCACATTCAGATCGGCCCTGACACCATGATCGCGCGTCTTGGTGCCGAGCTGTCCCCGATAGGACAGTCCGAGCGTTGCTCGTGGCGTCATGGCGAAATCGAGCCCGGCTTCGAGGGTCGCGACATCCCTGGCGACAGGCGCGCCGGCGATCGAGAACACGCTGCTGCCGGCGAAGGCCTGGGCGACCGTCGGCGTGACATCGCCGAAGCCATGCCGCCAGCCGATCATGCCACGCATCGTCGCCCTCGTCGGACCGATCTCGAAATCGGTCGCTGCGCGGATGCCGAGCGTGGTGAAGGTGACCGTGTTGGAACTGCCATGGACAGTCAATGCCGCAGCGCCTCCCGTCTCGGTGAAGCCATTGGTGTGCACGTTGACATAGGCGAGGCTGGCGAAGGGTTCGAAAGCAAAGTCGCCTGCCTTCATGCCATAGCCGAATTCGCCGAACAGCTGCAGTGTGCTGGCGCGGCCGTTGCCGCTCAGGGTATCGCTGAAACCGGGAAACGATACCTGCCGGCCGGAATCGACATCGCTCCACGTGTAGGCGAGGCCGGAGCGGAAGGAGAGCGAGCCCCATTCCCTGCCGCCATAGAGACCGAGATGGTAGCTGTCGCCAGAGGACGAAGACCGCCTGTCATCGACCTCGAGCGAGGAATGGCTGTAGCCGGCAAGGAAGCCGAGTCGCCAGTCATGGGCCACCAGCCCGTCCGTGCCGGTGACGAAGCCACGGATGCTGCGTGAGGTTTCGGCTGCATTGCCGTCGCCGCCGGTATTGCCCCAGGAACCGAAGACTGAGGCCCAGGCGCCGTTTTCGCGCGGTCGTTCGGTGGGAACCAGCGCCGTCGTGGCCTTTTCCTCGCCGTAGCCCAGCAAAGGCAACGGCTCGCTGGTCCGGGTGGCAGCGCGCAGCCGGTCGTTCATGGCATCGCGCACGAAGCGGCTGTCTTCCAGCAGCGCTGTCACCGTCGAGGCGTTGACCTCGCCGGACAGGCCGTCGAAGGCGGCGCGGATCACCGCCCTGTCGTCCGGCAAAAGGGCGACGGCATCATAGAGCGGATTGATGGCGGCGACGCCGATGCTTTCCAGTGCTTTTGCGGTGGCGATCTGGTTGCCGCTCGTCGCCTTCGAGGCGAAGGCGCTGTCGTTGCGCATCAGGCTGAGGGTGACGTCACCTTTGCCGTAGCCGAGCACCGGTGTCAGGAAGGCGAAGTCCGACGAGACGGTGTCGAATTTTCCCGCCACGCCGCCCTTGGCTGACAGGATCGTGTAGGTGGAGCGCAGCCTGTATTTGCCGCTGGCGCCGACATGCGCCACCGAGCCGCCCTTGATGGTGGCGTTGCCGGTCACATCGACCCGGTCGGATGCCTGGCCGTCCGGATCGACCTCCACCGTGAAGCGCGCCCCTTTGTCGAAGACGAGGTTGCCGTTGACGGTCAGCGTGCCGATCGAGTTGCCCGGCGACAGCGTGCCGCCGGAAGCGATCGTCACCGTCGCGCCCGGGCCCGAGCCGACGGTGCCATGGCCGCCAAGCGTGCCTTGCACCGTCATCGAGCCGCCGAGCACGGCATTGCGATGGCTGGTGTCGGAGCCGACGATCAGCATTCCGGAGGCCACCCGGGTGGTGCCGGTGAAGGCGGCGCTGTTGCCATCATGGACCAGCGCGCCGGTCCCGGTCTTGACGAGGCTGCCGCTGCCGGACACCTCGCCGCCATAGGAGGCATTCGCCGACTGGTCGAAGGTGAGCGAGCCGCCGGCGCCGATTGTGGCATTGCCGCCGAACCGTTCCGCTGCCGCGACGAGATTGCCCGCCTCGATCGTCCAGTCGAGCGCCGACAGGCCGCCAAGGGTGAGCGTGCCGGAGCCGCGCTTGACCATGGCGCCGGCGGTGCCGTTCAGCGCCGCGATCTGCCCGGCGAAACGGCCGTCGCCGGCCTGGTCGAAGACGGTGGTGGCGGCGTTGAACAGGTTGCCGGAGATCGAGGTGGCGTTGCCGATCAGCGTTCCGGCTTCGACAGCGCTGTTGCCATAAAGGTTGTTTGCATTGTCGAGCCGCAATGTGCCGGCGCCTGATTTGATCAGATTGCCGTTGCCGACGATTTCGCCCGTCAGGCCGAGCGAAGTTCCTTCCGCCGTGTTGAACCGGCCGTCCTGGATCAGCAACACCGGACGGGCGCTGTCGAAACCGGCGATGGTGGCCAGCTGGCCGCCATAGAAGATCAGGATGCCGGAGCCGGCGCCGAGATTGGCGTCGGAAGAGACCTGCAGCGTGCCGCCGGTGATGGCGGTGCCGCCGCTGTAGCTGTTGTTGCCGGTCAGGATCGTCGTGCCGGGGCCGTTCTGGTAGACGACGCCGCTGCCGGAAATGACGCCGGCAAAGGTGAAGCTGTCGCCGCGGCTGAAGGCGAACGCGCCGTTGTTCAAGACATCGCCGGCGATCGAGCCGGAGCTGCCGCCATTGCCTAGCTGCAGCAGGCCGCCCGAGATCGTCGTGCCGCCGCTGTAGGTGTTGGCGCCGCTGAGCAGCAGCCCGCCACCCGCGAGGTCGAGGCCCAGCTTGCCGCCGCCCGAGCCATCCTGGATTACCCCGGCAAAAGTCGAGGGCAGGCCGAGTTTCGAGGTGTCGACCGTGAGCAGGGCGTCGCTCGCACCGCCATTGGTGATGATGCCCGAGCCCGCGAAGGCGCTGTTGATGCCGCCGACCGCGGTGCTGTGGCCGTTCAGTTTCAGTGTGCCGCCCGGGCCGCCCTGGCTGTTGTCGAAGGCGATGGTGGCGCCGGTCGTCAGCGCCTGCTCGGCCAGCACGTTCAGGGTGCTGGAAGCGCTGAGATATTGCAGGCCGCCGCTGATGGCGCCGGCGGCCGAAGCATTCAGCGTGCCGTTGTCGAACAGGGTTCTCTGGCCACCGCTGATGGCATTGGTTGCGGAGGCGTTGATCGTGCCGGTGCCGGTGACATATTGCTCGCCGCCGCTGATGGCGTTCTGGGCCGAGGCGTTGAGGGTGCTGTTTTCGTTGATGAACTGCTGGCCGCCGCTGATGGCGTTTGCGGCCGAAGCCTCGAGGCGGCTGGTGCCGTAGAACCATTGCAGGCCACCGCTGAGTGCGCCGGCGGCGGTGGCGTTGAGCACGTTGTTGTTGCGGAAATACTGCGTCCCGCCACTGATGGCATTCGCGGTCGAGGCATTGAGCGTGCTGGTTTCGTAGAACCATTGCTCTCCGCCGGTGATGGCATTGGCGGCCGAAAGATTGAGTGTGCTCTGGTGCCGGAAGAACTGCTTGCCACCGCTGACGGCTTCAGCCGTGGAGACATTCAGCCTGCTGTCGTTTTCAAACACCCAGTCCGGCGAGTTTTTGTTGAAGAAGTCCTTCGTGTTTGCTTCCAGCGCCGTGGTGCCGATGCAGGGGCTCGATGTGCATGCCGTCTGGGCCCAGGCGGTATTCTCGACAAGAAGGCCGGAGCTGAACAGGCCGGCGCACCAGAAACCAAATAGAACCTTTCCATGTTTCGTTTGTAATTGAGGTTTCGAAGTTATTCCAAATGGGTCATGCGAAGATCGAGGACAGGCCATTTCGAATCACCTTTCCTCCCCAGTCGGAGGAGAGGTTATTTTTTGAATATACGAGAGTTCAATCAGGAAATATTACGAGTGGATATTTATGTTATTCTAAAGTCGAATGACGGATTCTCGATTCATGAAAGATGATCAGTAAATCATATTTTCGACTCAACGGGATGGCGTCATTTGCTCACTCGCCTGCGCATGCGGAGCGGGACAGCAAGGAATGTTGTTGATGAAGCGGGCCGAGTTTCGCCGCATGGCTGGCTTCGATAGCCTTGTCGTCTCAACCTGGCATCCGCGATTTGGACACGAGACCGCATGGATTTCTTCAACATCCCGAAACTGATCGAGCAGGGCGTCTACGACGTCATGATGTGGATCCTGTTTTTTCCGCTGACCGTTGTGCGCATGATCGTCAGCCCGCGGCGGACCCTGCGCTACGTGCGCGAGCAGGCGGCGCTGGATCCGGACACGGCATTCTCGGAGGCGATGCGGCCGGCGCTGTTTCTCGCCATCGCCATCATCCTGGGCAGCTTCATCTCGCCGGACGACATCGATGTGTTACGCGCCACCAGCAGCAGCGCGCTGGGCAAGATGGTTTACGGCTCATGGACGAGCGTCACCGCCTTCTCGATGATCGCGCTGTGCCTGGTGCCGCTTGTCGGCGCGCTGCTGCTCGACCTGCTGACGCCGGGACGGGTCAGCCGCGAAAGCCTTCGCGTCCCCTTCGACCAGCAATGCTACATCGGCGCACCGTCCATTCTCGTGCTGACCTTCCTCGGCGGCGTCGGACCGTCGCTGCTGGGGCTGACGGTTTCGGGCATCGCCGTGGCGGCAGCGCTCGCCTGGGTGCTGGTCGTGGAGTATTTTTATTTCCGCGACAATTCGGAGCTGCGACCGCTGGTCTGCATGGCGCTCGTGCTCGCAACGCTGTTCGGCGGCCTCGTGCTGATCGTGCTGGCTGCGCTTCTGGTCACCGGCGTTTCGCGCTAAGCCGACGGTGGCGAAGAGCGGTCGCGCGGTGAACACCAACGGCAGGCCTTCTTGATTTCGTTTGGTTTCCGCTGGACTTTGCGATGCTCAGGCTGTCCGGGGATCACACATGCCGTCTTTGCGATCGTGGTTCTATTACCAGATCTCGCGCTTCACCCTGGCGCGGCTGCGTGCACGCAACCTGTCCTTGCCGGAACTGCGCGCCGACCGCGAGAAGATCGCAGGCCGCATGTTCAGGCTGCCGCAAGGTGTTGCTGTGCGGCCCTGCACCATCGACGGCTGCCCGGCCGAATGGCTGGTGCCGCAGGGCGCTCGCGCAGGAACCGCAATCCTGCATTTGCATGGCGGTGCCTACCAGACCGGATCGCTCACCACCCATCGCGCACTGGCGGCACGCCTTGCGCTGGAGAGCGGCTCGCCGGTGCTGCTGTTCGAATACCGGCTGGCGCCGGAGCATCCGTTTCCCGCGGCGCTAGACGATGCGCTCCGGGTCCATCGCGCACTGCTGGCCGACGCTGAAATCCGCTGCATCGCCTTCGCCGGCGACTCGGCTGGCGGCGGCCTTGCGCTCGCTCTGGCGCTGGCCCTGCGTGAAGCCGGTGAGCCGCTGCCAACCGGTCTTGCTCTGCTCTCGCCCTGGACCGATCTTGCGCTGACCGGCGCGACCCATCGCAGCAAGGCCAGGCACGACCCGTATTTCCCGACGCCGGGTATCCTCGATGTCGCGGCGCAACGCTACGCCGGCGCCGACCGGCGCAACCCGCTGGTGTCGCCGCTCTATGCCGACCTCTCGGGCCTGCCGCCGATGCTCATCCATGTCGGCACCTACGAGACGCTGCTCGACGATTCCGTCATGCTGGCGGAGCGTGCCAGTGCCTCCGGAACGGCGGTCGAGATCCGGCAATGGCCCTATATGTGGCATGTCTGGCAGGTGTTCAGCGGCAGGATGCCGGAGGCGGACCGATCACTGGCGGAACTGGGTGCTTTCTTGCGGCAGCGGCTGCAGGCTTGAGAGCGCCCATGCGGGAAACCCTGTAGAATCCTGAGGGATGCCCATGTCATCGGCGTTCCGGCATGGATCCCCGACACTCTCCAGTCGCTTCGCTCCTTTCGAGGTCGAGGATGACGAGGGTGGGGAGCGCCAATCTTCAACGTTGCTGATGACGCCGACGTTTTGGTTTCCGGGTGGTGCAGATTGAAGCGCCAGCGCTCGTGGTTTTCGCACGGCAAAGAAACCTCGTCATCTTCGACCTCTGAGGGAGCGAAGCGACCGAGGAGTGTCGGGGATCCATTCCGGAACGCTGGTGAAGCGCCGCTCCGGTTGGGATAAGCCAGGACGCTCTAACTCGCTGTTTTTGCAAATCTCTTTTTTGCGCAATTCCGGACGGAAAATCGTTACACACTTTCCTGGAATTGTTTGGTGACTCGCTCGAATTCAGGAAAATCATGCAAAAAATCGTATACGCCGTCATCGCCCTCGCCCTCATCGGCGTCGGTTGCTATCGCCAGTTCGTAACTCCATCCGCGTCCGCCGCCGATCAGGCCCGCTGCGAAACGATCGTGAAGGAGATCTACGCGACGAGCCCCGAGAGCATCGAGACGCTGGCCGGGAAATGCGGCGAACCCGGAATGGTCGCCATGATGGACGCGAAAAAGAACAGTGATGGCGCCCAGGCGGCAGCGCAGGCCATAGCCTCGGCAAACCAGCAGGACCTGTGGTC
>WPCJ01373338.1_pt1 | contig 12257 bp, 8 predicted proteins | sample 5399831 | NCBI WGS metagenome assembly WPCJ01 (sample SAMN12869470, study PRJNA574797) | sludge metagenome | isolation source: wastewater treatment of pH10 | place: China:Beijing | collected 2019-05-20 | reverse complement strand
TGGCTCCGGGCGGCGCACGAGGCATTGGCCCACGTGCTCGAGTCATCCAGGGAGGTCGCTCAGTCTCCCCTCCGGGCGCGCCTCCAATGATGGTCGGCCAGTGAGGGTCCGCCTGAACGCAGCTGTCGTCGCGTCCGGCGCACCGCAACTGGTCGGTAAGCACGGGTAGGCTGCTGGACGTGACCAGCATCACGCAACAGACCCCGGAACCAGGGGCCGGCCGCCGTCACGTGGGAATCATCCTGCACCCGGCCCGCGAAGAAGCGGTAGACGTCGCAGTGCAGTTCGTGCAAGGCATGTTCGACCATGGCATCGCGTGCTTGGGGCTGGGGGAGCGGATAGCGGATCTGCGGCAACGGCTTCCCGGCATCGAGATCCAGCAGGCCAGCAATGCGTCATTGGCCGAGGCCGAACTCATGGTCGTCTTCGGTGGCGACGGCACGATCCTGCGCGCCGCCGAACTGGTCGTCCCACTGGGCGTGCCGCTGCTGGGTGTCAATCTGGGCCACGTCGGCTTTCTGGCCGAGCTGGAGTCCCATGATGTACACAAGCTCGTGAAGCAGGTGTCAGACCGCAACTATTTCGTCGAGGAGCGGCTCACGCTCACCGTGGATGTCGCCTCCCACGCCGGCGCCCCGCTCTGGTCCTCGTTCGCGGTCAACGAGGTAACCCTTGAGAAGGCTGCGCACGAGAAGATGCTCGACGTCCTGGTCGAGATCGACGCACTTCCGGTATCCCGTTGGGGATGCGACGGCATGCTGGTCTCGACTCCCACCGGATCGACGGCCTACGCCTTCTCGCTGGGCGGCCCCATCATCTGGCCGGACGTCCAGGCGTTCCTCTTGGTCCCGATGGCAGCCCACGCGCTGTTCGCGCGTCCGATGGTGGTCGCCCCCGACTCACTGGTTGACCTCACCCTCTCGAAGAGGTTCACCGCACACGCGACCGTCTGGTGCGACGGTCGCCGCTCTATCGACATTTCGCCGGGTGCCCGGCTTCAGGTAAGACGGGGCGAGCACAACCTGCGTGTGGCGCGGCTGCAGGAACAGCCCTTCACGTCGCGTCTGGTGAAGAAGTTCGAGCTCAAGATCGGTGGGTTCCGCGGTTCGGAGAATCCCTGATGCTGGTCGAGCTGCGGATCTCGAACCTCGGGGTGATTGCGGACGCCACCATCGAGCCGTCCTCACACATGACCGTGGTCACCGGGGAGACCGGCGCCGGCAAGACCATGGTGGTCAGCGGCATCGGGCTACTGCTGGGGGCCCGCGCGGACGCAGGGATCGTGCGACACGGTGCCGCACGGGCGATTGTCGAGGGCCGCTTCACCGACCTGGATGTGGTCGACGACGCGCTGGGTGAACTGGGCGCAGATCTCGACGCCGGCGAGTTGCTGGTGGCCCGGCAGATCAGCGCACAGGGTCGCTCCCGTGCCTTCATCGGCGGCGTCCAAGCACCCATCTCGCGGCTGGCCATGCTCACCGGAGAACTGGCGACAATCCACGGCCAGTCGGAACAGCTCAGACTGGGCAATCCGGAACGACAGCGTGAGGTGCTCGACCGCAGCGGCGGGCCGAAGCTCGCCGCGGTACTGGCGCGCTATCGAACGGCTTACCGCACCCGCGAGGAGTTGCGCATCGAACGTGACGACCTGGTCCGTAACGCCAGAGAGCGCGCCCGCGAGGCCGATCTGCTGAGGTTCGGGCTGGACGAGATTGCGGGCGTCGATCCCCAACCCGGTGAGGACGCCGCCCTTGCCGCCGAGGCTGCCCGGCTGCAGGCGATCGACGACCTCCGGATGCTCGCCGCACGCGCCAGCCACGCCCTCTCCGGTTCGGACGAGGGGGACTTGGACGACCCGGGTGCGGTTGGGCTGGTGGGCATCGCCCGGCATGCGCTGGCGGAGGTTGCCCGGCTGGACGACGGGGCCGCCGACCTGGCAGTGGCCGTCGGCCTGCTCGCGGGGCAACTGAACGACCTGGCCGCCGACGTCTCGTCCTACCTGAACGATCTGGACGCCGACCCGCTGCGGCTGGAGGCGATCACCGGGCGCCGGGCCGAACTGGCCGCCCTGACCCGCAAGTACGGGTCGAGCATAGACGAGGTCCTGGCTTGGGGCGCCGAAGCCGCCGTCCGGCTCGGGCAGCTGAGCGGAGGTGACCAGCGATTGGCCGGGTTGGAGACACAGCTCGCCGCGCTCGACTTGCAGTTGGTCGGCATTGGCAGCGAGCTGACCCGGCTGCGTGAGCAGGCCGCAGACCGGCTCGCGGCCCAAGTGAAGGTCGAGTTGGCCGCGTTGGCGATGCCGCACGCCCGGCTGCACTTCGAGCTGCGTCCCTTGGCCTCACCGGGCCCACATGGCCGCGAGCAGGTGCACCTGCTGTTCGCGGCGAATCCCGGTGCGACGCCTGCACCACTGGCCAAGGTGGCTTCCGGCGGCGAGCTGTCGCGCGTCCGGTTGGCGCTGGAGGTGGTGCTGGCCGGCGGAGACCCCGGTCATGTCTTCATCTTCGACGAGGTGGACGCCGGCATCGGGGGCGCGGTCGCCGTCGAGGTGGGTCGCCGCTTGGCGCGGCTCGCAGACCATTCCCAGGTGATCGTGGTCACCCACCTAGCCCAAGTGGCTGCGTTCGCGTCCGCTCACTGGGTGGTCTCGAAATCGAGTCGCGGCGAGGTGACCACCAGCGACGTGCGGTTGGTTGGCGAGGACGAACGCGAGGCGGTCTTGGCCAAGATGATGGGCGGTCTAGCCGGCAGCGAGTCTGGAGTGGCGCACGCCCGGGACCTGCTGAACCTCGCGCAGCGGCGCTGAGACCGTAACACTCCCACGTCCCCGACCCCCCTCGCTGCCCTCTCGAATGGCGTGGTAGGTTGCCTTCAGCCCGGCGGTGGGCCGAGCTCGTTGAGGAGTCGCGATGACCAATCTGCCCGGTGACCTTCCCCCGTTCGGCCCCGGCCGCCACCTGCTGAGCGTCCAACAGTTCGACCGGGATTCGCTGCAACGGCTGTTCGCCCTCGCAGATCTGGTGCGCCCGATTGCGGAACGGCGATCGATCTGCACCGTGCTGGACGGTGCCGTGTTGGGCAGCCTCTTCTTCGAACCGAGCACCCGAACTCGGCTGAGCTTCGAGTCGGCGTTCCTGCGTCTCGGTGGTGAGGTGACAACCACTACCGGTTTCACGTTCTCGTCCATGGCCAAGGGCGAATCGATCGCCGACACCTCGCGGGTGGTCTCGGGCTACTCCGATGTGCTGGTGGTGCGTCACCCGGACGAAGGCTCGGTGGCGGAATTCGCGTCGGCGTCTGTGGTCCCGGTGATCAACGCCGGCGACGGCGCGGGGGAGCACCCCAGCCAGGCGCTGCTCGACTTCTACACCCTGAAGTCGGAGCTGCAACGCCGGGATCGCTTAGTCGACGGCTGCACGATCGCGATCGTCGGGGACCTGAAGTACGGCCGCACCGTGCACTCGCTGATCAAGCTGCTGTCGCTGGCCGAGGGCATCACATTCCGGACCTACAGTCCACCCAGCTTGGAACTGCCGCCCGACGTCGCCCACTACGCCCGGGCCAGGGGCCACCAAGTCTGCGACGCTGAATCAGTGACAGACGCCCTGGTCGGCGCCGACGTGGTCTACGCCACTCGCGTGCAGCGGGAGCGGATGACCGAGGAGGTACTCGCCAACGCGAACATCTCGGGCAACCTGCTCAACCGCCGGATCCTCAAGAAGGCCGGTGCGGCCGAAATCATCATCATGCACCCGTTGCCGCGGGATTCCAGGATGGATTCGTTCGATCTGTCCAATGATGTGGACGACCTGCCCGGGCTGTCGATCTTCCGGCAGACCGACAACGGGGTCCTGATTCGGATGGCGATCTTCCTCACGGCGCTCGGCTGCTCATCCGACATGGTGAAGGCGACCACCAAGCAGCGCCCTTGGGACGCGACCCTGCGCTGGCCGTGACGCTCCCCAGGCGCGCCTGGCTCAATCGGTGAGTACCTGCGACAAGTCGTAGGACGGCGCCCGTTCCACCTGCTCGAGCAGACAGCTGTCGGCCTGCCGGTCGGGGCGGAAACGCACCAGTTGCACCGCATGCCGGAATCGAGAGCCCTCCAACTGATCGAATGCCACCTCGACGACCAAGCTCGGTTCTAGCGCCAGTGCGGCTTGGTCTTTCGAGCTGGAGAACCGGGAACGCGGCTTTTCGATCCGCACGGGGTCGCCGTCGGCGTCTCGTTGCAGCAGCGGCTGCAGCTCTGTCTCCAGTTCGTCGCGCATCCGGTCCGAGAAGCTCCCGATGCCGCCGACTGGGATGAGTCTGCCGTCGGGGTCGTACAGTCCCAGCAGCAGCGAGCCGACGCCGTGCCCGCGCTTGTGGACGCGGTATCCGATGGCGACCGCATCGGCGGTTCGCTTGTGTTTGGTCTTCAGCCAGCCCCGTTTGCCGGGCAGATAGGCAGAGTCAAGGCGCTTCGAGACCAGCCCATCAAGGCCGGCACCCTCGAATTCGACGAACCAGTGGCGCGCCTTCGTGAGGTCGGTGGTGTAGCGGCTCAGGTGGACGCGAGCATTGTCCGGCAAGGCATCGAACAGATCCGCCAGTCGCTTGCGTCGCAGCTGCCAGGGCAGACCGGTCAAGTCGTCCCCACCCTCGGCGAGCAGGTCGAAGCAGACCGCTTCGGCGGGGATCTGCTCGCTCAGCATCCGGATCCGGGAGGCAGCGGGATGGATACGCGAGCTGAGCGCAGTCCAATCAAGTCGTTCTGCACCCGGCACGCCGGACCTCACGATCAGTTCTGCGTCCAGGACGACGCCGTCGGGTAGCCAGCCGGTCAGTGCGCCGACGACCTCCGGGAAGTAGACCGTCAGCGGCTTCTGGCCGCGGCTGCCGAGCTCGATCCGGTCGCCGTCGCGACTGATGATGCAGCGAAAGCCGTCCCACTTCGGTTCGTACGCGAAGTTCGGGCCCTCAGGGATCGCATCGACCAAGGTGGCGAGCATCGGGTCGACGGGCAGGCTGATCGGCAGGCTCATGCGTCCCATCAGAGCACGCCGGCAAAACGTAACGTGGCCGAAACGTCGCCGGGCCAGGAAGCCACTACGCTGAAGGTCCGTGGGTAACGCCGATCAAACCAAGCACGTATTCGTCACCGGGGGCGTTGCGTCCTCACTGGGCAAGGGCTTGACCGCCGCCAGCCTCGGCAACTTGTTGGTCGCCCGGGGGCTTCAGGTCACCATGCAGAAGCTCGACCCCTATCTGAACGTCGACCCGGGCACCATGAACCCGTTCCAGCATGGCGAGGTCTTCGTCACCGAGGACGGCGCCGAGACCGACCTCGACATCGGGCACTACGAACGTTTCCTCGACCGCAACCTGACCGCAGCCGCCAACGTCACCACCGGGCAGGTCTACAGCCGGGTCATTCAGGCCGAGCGCCGTGGCGAGTACTTGGGCGAATGCGTCCAGGTCATCCCGCACATCACCAATGCCATCAAGGACGCCATGCTCGGCGTCGCCCAGCCCGACGACGACATCGTCATCCACGAGATCGGCGGCACCGTCGGTGACATCGAGTCACAGCCGTTCCTCGAAGCCGCCCGGCAAGTGCGCCACGACATCGGACGCGGCAACGTCTTCTTCCTGCACGTCTCGCTGGTGCCCTACCTCGGCCCGAGCGGTGAATTGAAGACCAAACCCACCCAGCACTCGGTGGCCGCGTTGCGGGCTGCGGGTATCCAGCCGGACGCCATCGTCTGCCGGTCCGCCGTCGCCGTCCCGGCCGGTATCAAGGCGAAGATCGCGATGTTCTGCGACGTCGACTCCGAGGCCGTGATCAGCTGCCCTGATGCGTCCAGCATCTACCAGATCCCGCGAGTGCTGCACGCCGAGGGTCTGGACGCCTACCTGGTGCGTCGCCTCGCGCTGCGCTTCCGTGATGTCGACTGGACGGATTGGAACGACCTGCTGGACCGGATCGAGAACCCGGAAGACCACCTGACGATCGCGTTGGTCGGTAAGTACCTCGACCTGCCGGACGCCTACCTGAGCGTGGTGGAGGCGATCCGCGCCGGCGGCTATGCGAATCGGGCCAGCGTGCAGATTCGCTGGGTGCCGAGCGACGAATGCGTGACTCCCCAAGGTGCTGCTGCCCAGTTGCGTGCGGTGGATGGGGTGGTGGTTCCCGGAGGTTTCGGAATCCGCGGGGTCGAGGGCAAGATCGGCGCTATTCGGCATGCTCGCGAGCACCAGATTCCCATTCTCGGTCTGTGCCTGGGATTGCAGTGCATGGTGATCGAGGTGGCCCGTGACCTCGCCGGTATCCCCGACGCGGCATCGAGCGAGTTCAACCCCGACACGCCCGCGCCGGTGGTCGCCACCATGGCCGAGCAGCGAGCCATCATCTCAGGCGCCGGCGACCTGGGTGGGTCGATGCGGCTGGGCAGCTACCCGGCCGAGCTGTTGCCGGGCAGCCTGGTGCACCAACTCTATGGACGCGACCAGGTGAGCGAACGCCATCGCCACCGTTACGAGGTGAACAACGCCTTCCGTGGCAAGTTGGAGACCGCCGGGCTGGTCTTCTCGGGCCTGTCGCCGGACCGGAACCTGGTCGAGTTCATCGAGTTGCCGAGCGAGGTGCACCCGTTCTTCGTGGCCACCCAGGCGCATCCGGAGTTCAAGTCACGCCCGATCACCTCACATCCGCTCTTCAGGGGGCTGGTCGCCGCGGCGATCGTCCACAGCCAGCAGAATGGAGCCGGGCAGCCGATCCGTCACCTGGCTGCGCCGCAGGAGGACAAGTGAGTACTGAGAAGCAGGTCGTTCACCCTGAAGTCGTCGACCAGCCGGAGAACTGGGAGACGCTGAACCGCGAGGTGCAGGCCAGCGGTCGCGTCCAGAACTTCATCGAGGACGCCATCGCCACCCCGGATGGCCAGACCATGGTCAGGCAGTGGGTCGGCCACCCCGGCGCGGTAGCGGTGATGGCCATGGACGACCAAGGACGCATCGCCGTGGTGCACCAATACCGGCATCCGGTCGGCTACCGGCTGGTCGAGCCGCCGGCCGGCATCCTGGACGTCGACGGCGAGCCGGCCGTCGAGGCCGCCAAGCGCGAACTTGCCGAGGAGGCCGAGTTGGCGGCGTCCGACTGGCGGACACTGGTGGACATCTTCACCTCGCCGGGCGGCCTGCAGGAATCCATCCGCATCTTCGTCGCCCGCGGTCTGTCGGCCGCACCGCTTCCGGATGGCTTCGAGGTGGAAGGCGAGGAGACCGACATGGGCCTGTACTGGTTGCCGCTCGACCAACTGGTCGAGCTGATCTACGCCGGTCAGGTGCAGAGCCCGACCATGGTCAGCGGCACTCTCGCCCTTGCGCTGGCAATCAAGCAGGGACGCCTGGACCAGCTGAGACCTGCGGACGCGGACTGGCCAGCCCGCATGGTCAAGGAGCAACGCGATCGCGAACTCGGCTGAGCCCAAGCGGGGATCGGGCAACCCGTACGCCGGCTCACCGCGCTTGCAGCGCCTGCTGCGCGGTTACCTGGACCATCTGGTGGTTGAGCGGGGCCTGTCAGCGAACACCATTGCCGCCTACCGGCGCGACTTGAACCGCTACCTGGAGTGGCTGGCCGCCCACGAGATCGACGACATCGACCAGGTGACTTCGGCCGACATCGGGAGCTATCAGGGCGACCTGGCGTCCGGCTACGATGACCACCCGCCGCTGGCGGTGGCGAGTGTGGCTCGCATGGTGGTCGCGGTACGAACCCTGCATGCGTTCGCGGCCGCCGAGGCGCTGGCGTCCGGCAACGCCGCAGCCGACATCACGCCGCCGAAGCAGGGCAAGCGGCTACCAAAGGCGCTGTCCATCGACGAGGTGCAGCGTCTGCTGGATGGCATCGACCGCAGCACCCCACTGGGCCTGCGAGACGCCGCCCTGCTGGAGTTGCTCTACGGCACCGGGGCCCGCATCAGCGAGGTCGTCGTCCTCGACGTCGACGACGTGGCTCGCGTGCTGGCCGACCCCGAAATCGGCTTGCGGCTGGTCGGCAAGGGGAACAAACAACGGCTCGTACCGTTGGGTAGCTATGCCCGCGGTGCGCTGGAAGCCTGGCTGGTGCGCGGACGTCCCGCCGTGGTCGCCGCAGCCGGACACCACGAGCCGGCGCTGTTCCTCAATACTCGTGGACGGCGACTGTCGCGGCAGAGCGCCTGGACGGTCGTCCGCACCCGGGCGGTCGACGCCGGCATCGCGACCGAGGTCTCGCCGCACAGCCTGCGGCACAGCTTCGCCACGCACCTGCTGGATGGGGGCGCTGACGTGCGGGTCGTCCAGGAACTGCTCGGTCACGCGTCCGTGACCACCACCCAGATCTACACCGAGGTTACCGTGGAGCACCTGCGTGAGGTCTACCGCAGTGCCCATCCACGGGCCCTCGGCTGACGACGTCGCGATACAATAATGAATTCGATCCACCGATGGATCTGGAGTGTCGAGCCGCAATGTCAAGGACGGAAGACAGGGCGCTATGCACAAGGTTGCCGAGTTCATAGTCGAGCACAGCAAGCTGCTGCTGGTGCTCTTCGGCATCCTGACCGTGCTCGGGGGCCTGCTGACTCTGATCGTCCCGATCAACTACAACATGGCCGCCTACGTGCCCAAGGATGCACCGTCGTCGGTCGCCATCAACGTGATGGCCGAGGAGTTCGATGACGCGATACCGAACGCCCGGGTCTACGTCCCCGCCCTGACGCTGACCGAGGCGCTGGAGACCAAACAGCAAATCGAGGCGGCGTCCGGGGTGCTGTCGGTGATCTGGCTGGACGACTTCATCGACCTCAAGGTCCCGCTCGAACTGGCTGACCAGGAGGTGGTGGCCGGCTTCTTCACCGCCGACGGCGGTGCCCTCTATCAGGTCGCGGTCGACCTCACCGACACCACCACGACGCTGGCCCAGCTCCAGCAGATCGCCACGCCCGACGGCGCGGTCGAGGGCCAATTGGTCGACCTGGCACTGGCGCAGGTATCCACCACGACCGAGGTGAACACGATCATGCTGTTCATGTTGCCCCTCGGTCTGCTGCTGCTCACCTTGTCGACGCTGTCGTGGATAGAGCCGCTCATCTTGTTGGCCACCATTGGGGTCGCGATCGCCCTGAACATGGGCAGCAACATCATCCTGGGTGAGATTTCGTTCATCACCGCGGCGGTCGCGGGCGTGCTGCAATTCGCCGTGTCGATGGACTACGGGATTTTCCTGCTGCACTCCCGCAAGCGGCACCTGGCCGCGGGTGCAGATCGCCGGGAGTCGCTGAAACTGGCCATCGTGGAGAGCTCAATGGCGATCCTGGCGTCCTCGACCACCACCATCTTCGGCTTCCTTGCGCTGATGTTCATGAGCTTCCAGCTGGGGCCGGACATGGGTCTGGTGCTGGCTAAGGGTGTGACGTTCAGCCTGATCTGCGTGATCTTCTTCATGCCTGCGCTCATGCTCGTCCTGGATCGTGCGGTGGTGGCGACCAGCCACCGCTCGCTGCTGCCCAACTTCGCGCGGCTGGGACGCGGCATCTCGCGGGCCGCCATCTGGCTGCTGTTGATCGGGTTGCTGCTGCCGGTCGCGTACCTCGCGCAAGGCATGAACGACTTCCGGTACGGCACCGGTGCCTACCCGGAGGGCTCTCGGGAGAATGCTGACCGGGCGTTCATCCAGCAGGAGTTCGGACGGGCGCTGCCGATGGCGCTGCTGGTACCTCGCGGCCAGTGGGGCGCGGAACACCAACTCGAAGCCGAACTGGCTGCCTTGGACGAGGTGGTGGCCATCACGTCCTACCAGACGCAGGTCGGCTGGTTGCTGCCCGCCGAGGTGCTACCCCAGGACCAGCTGTCGTCCCTGCTCAGCGAGAATTACTCCCGGATCGTGCTGGCGGTGGACACCGACAAGGAAGGCGAGGAGGCGTTCGCGCTGGTGGAACAGGTGCGCGCGCTCGCCCAGGAGCACTACCCGGACAGCTTCCACTTGACCGGTGAGTCGGTGGTGCTGCTCGACATGAAGACCAGCATCACCGCCGACTCGATCGTGGTGAATGGGTTGGCGATCGCCGCGGTCTGGCTGGTTCTGCTGATCAGCTTCAGGTCGTTGCTCATCCCGTTCCTGTTGGTGCTCACCATCGAGGGCGCCATCTGGCTGAACCTTGCCGTGCCGTACCTGAGCGGCAAGTACATGGTCTACATCGGCTACCTGATCATCAGCACCGTCCAATTGGGCGCCACCGTCGACTACGGCATCTTGTTCACCCAGCACTATGTCGGCAATCGCGGCACCAAGAGCAAACACGAGGCGGTCGCGGCGACGGTCAGCCAAACCTTCGGGACGCTGCTCACCCCGGCCCTGATCCTGGCATCTGCGGGCCTGGTGCTGAACCTGGTCTCGTCGTTGGAGGTCGTCTCGCAACTCGGTGCCGTGCTGGGACGCGGGGCGCTGATCTCCTTCATCATGGTCAACCTGTTCCTGCCCGGGCTGCTGATCGTCTTCGACTCGGCAATCGAGAAGACCACCTGGAAGGCCCACTTCTTGAGGAGCGAACAATGAAGCGCATCATCGCACTCGTCCTGGGGCTCGCTATCCTGGCCGCCGCACCTGTGCTGGGTGATCCTGGAGCGCCCCCCAAGGAGGAGGTCGTCTACGCCCACCTGAGCGCAGACGGCGCGGTCAACCGCATCTTCGTGGTCAACGCTTTCCTCGACGCGTCCGGCCGCATCACCGACTACGGGGACTATCGACGGGTGGTGAACCTGACCAACACCGACCAGATCAAGCAGAGCGGTGACCGTGTGCAGGTGGACACCGAACCCGGCAACTTCTTCTACCAGGGCGAGTTGGTCGGCACCGAGATGCCGTGGCTGATCGGCATCGACTACCTGCTCGATGGCCGCCCGGTCAGCGCCGGCGAGTTGCGGGGCCAAAGTGGGGAACTGGCGATCGAGATTCAGGTTCGGCGTAATGCAGACGTCGAACCGGTCTTCTTCGACAACTACATGCTGCAGATCTCGGTCAACCTGGACGGCCAGTACTTCAGCCGGGTCGCCGCCGAGGGTGCCACCATCGCGGCCAGCGGGGCCACCACGGTGGTGAACTTCACCTCCCTGCCCGGCCGGGAATCCGACTTCCGGATCACCACTTCAGCCAATAACGCGCACGTGGGGCAGATCCAGATCGCCGGCTTGCCGTTCAAGATGATGATGGAGTTGCCGGATGCGTCGGAGTATCTGGGCGACCTGGTGGCGCTCCAGGATGCCATCGCCCTGCTGGCCGACGGGGTCGACCAGTTCACCTCGGGTGTCGATCAGCTGGACGCCGCAAGTGGGGAACTGAGCACCGGCGCGGCGACCTTGGCGGACAACGCCCGGCTCATCTCGCAGGGTTTCGACGAGTTGGCTGCCGGTCGCGGTGAGTTCGACGCCGGGTTGCGGCTGTACAACGACGGCATTCAGGAGTTCTCGGCGGGTATGTCGGCGCTGGCCGACGGCATCTCACAGTTCACCGCGGGCATCGACCAGCTCGCGGACGGCAGCTCGCAGCTGTCGTCCGGTCTGGGGACCTACAGCACCGGCGTGGCCCAGTTCAGCGACGGACTGAACCAGACCTCACAGGGCAGCCAGCAATTGACCGGCGGCGTGGCGGAGCTCTCTGAGGGGTTGCGCCAGCTCACCGAGCAGGGCAAGTACGCCGACCCGAGCCTGGTCAGCGGCTCGGCGCAGATCCTGGCGGCGCTCGAAGCGATGGACGCGGCCCTTAGCTTCCCGATGACCGCCGAAGAGCTCGAACTCCTGCTCGGCTTGCTGCAGACCGTCTCGGCCGCCTTCGAAGACTTCGCGAAGGCGGTCGACCAGACCGATTTCGACACCTTCCTGGCCCTGCTTCGTGAATCTCTGGCGCGGTTCGACGACTCGGTCGCCGAGATCGAGCGGATCGCCGCCGCCCTGCAGGACAGCTCGGCCATCACCGCCCAACTCGGCATCGATGTCACCGACAACCCGGAGGCCCAAGCCCTGCTGGCCTACATGGCGGAGCAGGGACGGCAGCTGGACGCGGCCAGCGCGGAACTCCGATCCATCCGGGCAGCGCTCGGTGGGCTGGAGCCGCTGCTGCAGGGCCTGCTGACCGCCCTGGAGCAACTGCGCGACCAGTACGACACCGTGCGCGACCTCATCGGACGACTGAACGCGGCGATTCAGGCCATCTCGGTTGAGGACATCCA
>WPCJ01050310.1_pt1 | contig 12258 bp, 12 predicted proteins | sample 5399831 | NCBI WGS metagenome assembly WPCJ01 (sample SAMN12869470, study PRJNA574797) | sludge metagenome | isolation source: wastewater treatment of pH10 | place: China:Beijing | collected 2019-05-20 | reverse complement strand
TCTTCCTCTTTCTGGACGGGGGTGGAGCGTCAACCCCGCCTTCGACGTCGTCGAGAAGGACAACGAATATGAAATTACGGCTGAATTGCCGGGCATCGGCGAGGAAAATGTCGATATCAAGCTGAACAACCGGGTTCTTACGATCAAGGGTGACAAGTCGGAGTCGAAGGAGGAAAAGGACAAGAACTATTATCTGTCTGAGCGCCGCTATGGTTCTTTCCAACGATCGTTCCAGGTGCCGGAAAGCGTGGATGCCGAAAAAATAGAGGCAAGTTTCGCCAAGGGCATTCTGACCCTTCGCCTGCCCAAGACCGCGCAGGCAAAGCATGCGGAAAAGAAAATCTCCATCAAGGCCGAGTAAGTGTCGTGCAGTGCCTCGCCAACATTAATGTCGGCGGGGCACTCAGGCGATGGTTGAATAGCGCCGAGTTTTGTAGACGCCCTCAGGTTACATTTTCTGCTGCCGTTCGACCTCGACGGGTGACAGCATTCCATTCCTGACGTGCTTGCGCTTCGGGTTGTAGAACATCTCGATATAGTCGAACATGTCCTGCCTAGCCTCCTCGCCTGTTCGGTAGGTCCTGCTATTGAACCTCGAGAGTAGCGGTGTGACAGGTTTCCGCTACAAGTAGGAAGAATGCCCCATGGGTTCTGCAGCCTCGATCGCTTCGGCCACAAGACGTTGAAGCTGCCAGATATATTCGTCGTAGATGCCGAACTGCGCCAACCCCTGGACCGTGCGTAGCAGATACTCAACCCCCGATCCGGCGGCACCTGCCGCGTGGGCGAGTCTTCGCGCCTGTTCCTCGATCGTCAGTGTGACGGTACGAACACCGACCGGATCGGCATAAAAGGTCAACGCCTGTTCGCGACCGCGATCGGTGACAACATCGATCCAGCGAGCATTTGCCGACAATTCATGGGCGACAAGTTCACGGCGCAGTACCGTTCGTAACGACTGCATCTCGGTTTCCGCAGCCAGTTCCAGAACCAGTCCGTCGCAACTCCCGCCTGACGCAAGAGCGAGCATCAGCCCCGGCTGCTCGGGTGTGCCGCGGAAATGATCGAGCGAGATCGAAAAGCTGCGATGCCAGCCGATGGCGGTCGCATGGCGGCGCGACTGGACGGGAAAGCCCTGGTTCCAGATCAGCGACCCGTAGGCGAATATCTGAATTGGCCGCATCCGCCCTTGGGTGAGCGTAGCTGCGAGCATGTCAAGATCGGCGTCTTCCAGCATCTGCAAGTCCGGATCGTGCAACGGCCCTTCGACCGGAGCGACACGGGCAAGATGGTCGTCGTTCAAGATGATGGGAAACTGATCAAGCATTGGATTTTCGGCAGGCGATGATTTTCCATTCCACATGGTTTCGGTGGTGATATGTGAAAATTGTTGTTTCAACAAATCCGCCATCTTTCGGGACACGACTTCAAATGGGCTGCAAACCCAGCGGCAGATCCCGTGAGCCTGCCAACTGGCGGGCTGCCTCCTGCAAAGCGCTTTGCAGCATCTCCTCCATCACCGGATGGTAGAAAGGCATTTGTAACAGGCTGGCGGCAGTCTCACCACGCCCGATTGCCAAGGCGAGCAAATGCGCCAGATGCTCCGCGCGGGGCGCCAGCATCGCCGCGCCAAGCAGGCGACCATCGGCCTTGTCCGCGTAAACGCGCAATATGCTGCGCGGCTCATGCAGGATACGGGTGCGGCCATTGCCTTGCCCCTCAGCGGAACCGATGACTATTTGTTTGGGATCGAGTTCGCTTAACGAGGCGCCAACAACAACGAGATCGGGATCTGTGAAGGCAATGGCCAATGGTGTCTTGCGGGCAAAAGCTTGCGCCTTCATTTCAGGATTGCGAGCGACGCGCGCCGCGTTGAACCCCGCGATCACGCCCTCATCGACGGCTTCATGCATCAACTGGCGACTGCCATTGACATCCCCGGCGAGAAAGACCGGCAAATCTCCGGCCTGCATTGTGTTGGCGTCGAAGCGGGGAACGCCATTGGCGTTCACTTCAATGCCGGCTTCCGCCAGGCCGAGCCTGTCGATATTCGTTCGACGACCGAGCGCGGCCAGCACAAATTCCACATCGGCACGGCGATTGTCATCAGCCTCCATCACGATGCCGCTGTCTTTGAGCGTCAGGCGCGTTTCAGTCTGCAACCACATCTCAAACTCAAAGCCAAATCGCTCGACGGCGCGTGCCGACACTTCGGCATCCGTCATGCCGCCGATGAATGGTGCGATATCAGCGCCAGTCACCTTGACGCCCAACCGCGACAGCGCCATGCCCATTTCCATCCCGATCGCCCCGAGGCCGAGAATACCGATCGACGCAGGCAACGTCTCCAGTTCGAACAGATCGTCGGTGGTGATCACGCGCTCACGAACATTATCCAGCCACCCGGGTACGATCGGGCGCGAGCCAGCGGCGATGATAATCGCCTTGGCCTTGATCTGGCGGTGTCCGTCATCATTCAATTCCACGGCAAGACGATCGGTCGAAAGAAAGCGCGCACGACCTTCGAGCAACCGATCACCGGCAATCTCGCGCGACCTGTTGGCGGTGGGGTTTGCAAATCCATCGCGCTGCTTGCGCAATGTTGCCCAGGCAGCACGATGGTCGAGCCGCAGATGCTCCATGCCAATGCCGCCGATCTGGTTGAGCTGCAACGCAGCTTGCCACCGGGCGCCGGCATGCAGTGCAATCTTGGAGGGCATGCATCCCACCCGGGCGCAAACCGTCCCCAGCGGACCATGATCGATCAGGACGAAATCAAGCCCGGCGCGTCTGACCTCGCGCAGTGCGTACATTCCGGCGGTTCCGGCACCGATGATTGCGACATCGACCTCAACCGTTTGTGTCATGGCAAGCATTCTCCCGAGATGAATATGAGCCTGTTCTCGCGACGCTGATCCGACGATTTTGCGGGTCAGGTGATCTGCAGTGAGCCTTTGGCAGCCATCATCAGATCGATGACCTCGGGGGCTGATACGATTTCATAGCCCGGCGCCATCTGCGCTTCTGTAAAGCCATTATGGATCATGCAGGATTTGCAGATACCAATCCGTCCGCCGCCCAGAACGAACTTCGCCAGCAGGTCAGAAACCGGTTCGAAGGGCTGGCCGACATCGATCCCCTCAGTTGCTCCTGGCTGGCCAAGCTCAACCGCCTCAACCATCAAAAGCACCATGGTGTTGTGACCCTTTTCGAGCGCATTCAACGCCATGGTGAAAGCCACGGTAACCTTGGCGGGGTTGGAACGGCCATCGAACAGGGTGGCGACAAAATCAGCGGATTGCATGGGTTTTCTCCTGGTTTATGAGTGGAAGCCGAAATGATGCCATGGATATTGGCCTCGAAAACTGCATAGCCGCCTCATGTTCGCAGCACACGATAGATCGCCGGGATGACGAGGACGGTCAGCAGCGTCGAGGAGGCGAGGCCGAACAGCAGCGATATCGCCAGCCCCTGAAAGATCGGATCGGTGAGGATCACCGCCGCGCCGATCATGGCGGCGAGCGCGGTCAACAGGATCGGCTTGAAGCGGATCGAGCCGGCCTCGATCAGGATTTCTGTCAATGACCGGTTTTTAGCGTCGGTGTGGCGGATGAAATCGACCAGCAGGATTGAGTTGCGCACGATGATGCCGGCAAGGGCGATGAAGCCGATCATCGAGGTGGCGGAAAATGGCGCGCCAAACAGCCAGTGACCGCCCAGAATACCGATAAAGGTCAGCGGCACCGGGGTGAGGATAACCAGCGGGGCCTTGAACGAGCCGAACTGGGCAACGACCAGAATATAGATGCCAAGCAGCGCCACCATGAAGGCTGCGCCCATGTCGCGGAAGGTCACCCATGTCACCTCCCACTCGCCATCCCAGAGCAGCGTCGTATTGCGCTCGTCGTCGGGCTGGCCGTAAAGCGAGATGACGGGTTTTGGCAAATCACCCCAATCCTGCGCATCAAGCGCGTCCTGCACCGCAATCATGCCATAGAGCGGGGCCTCGAACTCGCCGGCAAGCTCGGCCGTGACCATTTCAGCGGCGCGGCCATTGCGGCGGAATATCAGGAAAGAGGCGCGTTCTTCGGCAACACGCACCACGTCGCCAAGTTCAACGACGCCACGATCTCCCGGCAGCACATTGGCCGGGATCGGCGTCGTCAGGAAACGCTCGTCGAGGCGGCGCTCAGACTTTGGCCGTTCAATGCGCAGCGGGATTGGCTGGCGGCCTTCGCCGCGATGCGAATAGCCGACCGTCATGCCGCCATTGAGAATGGCAATGGTGTCGAGCACGTCGCCTTCCTCGACACGGAAGAATTCAAGATCGTCGGTGGAGACGGTGGCTCTGAGCCGCCGTGCCGCAACGCCATGGGAATTGTCAACATCGACGACATAGGGAACCGAGCGGAATGCAGCTTCGACCTTTTGCGCCACCGCGCGCCTTGTCGCTGCGTCGGGGCCATAGATTTCGGCCAGAAGCGTTGCCATCACCGGCGGCCCCGGCGGCGGCTCAAGCACCTTGAGGCTGGTTCCCACCGGCACGTCGAGCGCAGCCAACCGCTCTCTTATGTCAAGCGCAATGTCGTGGCTGGCGCGGCTGCGCTCGCCCTTCGGCAGCAGATTGATCGCCACTTCGCCCAGATTCGGATCGCTGCGGTAAAAGGAATGGCGCACCAGACCATTGAAGTTGAAGGGGGCGGCAGCTCCCGCATGGGTCTGCACCGATTTCACCTCTTCCATATCGAGCACAATGCGCGCCACTCCTTGCGCGATCGCGTCCGTTGCCTCGAGTGAGGCTCCTTCGGGAAGGTCGATGGTGACGGAAAGTTCCGACTTGTTGTCGAATGGCAGGAGCTTCACCGTCACGTCCTGCGTGTAAAACAGAGTCAGCGAACCGAGTGTCAGCGCACCGACACCAAGCAGGAACAGCCAGCTTCGCGCCTTGCTTTTCAGGATCGGCCGGGCGCTGGCGGCATAGATGCGCCCGAGCAGCCCGCCACTGCCGTGACCATCGCCGCCGTGAGAGTGGGCCTGCGCCTTTCCGGCCACCTTCAGCATCAGCCATGGCGTTACCATCACCGCGACGAAGAAGGAAAAGATCATCGCCGCCGACGCATTGGCCGGGATCGGGCTCATATAAGGCCCCATCATGCCGGAGACGAACAGCATCGGCAGCAATGCCGCCACCACCGTCAGCGTGGCGACGATGGTCGGGTTTCCGACTTCCGCCACCGCTTCGATGGCCGCCTGGCGGCGCGACCGGCCATCCTTCATACCCCAGTGGCGGGCAATGTTTTCGATGACAACGATGGCGTCATCGACCAGGATGCCGATGGAAAAGATCAGCGCAAACAGCGAGACGCGGTTGAGCGTATAGCCCATGATCCATGACGCAAACAGCGTCATCAGGATGGTGACGGGGATGACGACCGCCACCACCAGCGCCTCGCGCCAGCCGATTGCAAGCCATACCAGCAGGATGATCGAGACGGTGGCGAGCGCCAGATGGAACAGCAGCTCATTGGCCTTTTCATTGGCGCTCTCGCCATAGTCGCGTGTCACCTCGACCGCGATCTCCTGCGGAATCAGCGATCCTTGCAGTTCATCAACCCGGTGCAGGATCGTCTCGGCGACGGTGACAGCATTGGAGCCGGCGCGCTTGGCTAGCGCCAGCGTCACTGCCGGAACGCGGGCGATCTGGTCACCGTCGCGCGTCACCGTCGAGACCAACGCCTCCCCCGGTTCGGTCACGAATTCGACCGTCGCGACATCGCGGACATAGACCGGGCGGCCATCGCGGGAGGTCAAAAGCAGATTGCCGATCTGTGTCGGCGTCGACAATGTCTCGCCAGCGACCAGCATGATCTGCTCGCCACCATCGCGCAGATTGCCCGCCGGAAAGGCGCGGTTGGCGCCCTGCAGCTTGCCGGCAAGCTGTTGCAGCGTGACGCCATAAAGCGCCAGCCGCGCCGGGTCGGGCGCAATGCGGATTGCCTCGTCAGCCGCGCCGACCAGATAGGTCAGGCCGACATTGTCGGTCTTGGCGAGTTCGGTTTTCAACTCGCGGGCGATCCGTGTCAGTTCGTTGGCGTCGACCCGGTCGGATGCCGCCGAATTTGGCGTCAGCGTCAATGACACAATGGCGACGTCGTCGATACCACGCCCGATGATCTGTGGTTCGGGGATGCCGACAGGAATACGGTCCATATTGGCGCGCAGCTTGTCGTGAACGCGCAAGACGGCGGCATCGGCAGATGTGCCGACGAGGAACCGTGCCGTCACCAGCGTACTGTCATCGCGGGTTTGCGAATAGACATGCTCGACACCGTCAATGCCCTTGACGATCACCTCAAGCGGTTCGGTAACGAGCTTGACTGCGTCCTCTGCCTTGAGGCCATCGGCGCGTACGAGAATGTCAACCATCGGCACGGAGATCTGCGGCTCTTCCTCGCGCGGCAGGGCAATGAGCGCCAGCAGGCCGAACGCCAGCGAGGCGATCAGAAAAAGCGGTGTCAGCGGCGAGGTGATAAAGGCGCGGGTCAGTGCCCCCGCCATGCCAAGGCGGTGAGAGGGCGTCGTCATGGCACGATCACGCTGTCGCCAGCTTCAAGGCCGGTCAGGATTTCAACATGGGTTTTTCCATCCTGCATGATGGTTTCACCCGGAACCACGACGCGCTCCACCTCGGTCGCGCCCGCCATGACGCGGACAAAATCGAGCCCGGCGCGGGTAGCAAGCGCAGCTTGCGGCACCAGCAATGCCGAGCGCATGCCGACCGGCACCTCGACCAGCACACGGGCATCAACAAAGGCGTCATCCAGCCCTTCGACCTCGACATCGGCAATGACGCGGCCATTTTCGATGCGCGGATAGATTTTGGCGAGACGCCCCTGTCTGGCTTTTCCTGCCGTGACGATCCTTATCAGCGCGCCTTCCTCCAGCTCAGCGGAATGGCGCTCGGGGATGGCAAGGCGCAGGAAGAAACCGCCGCCGCCAATGGTGGCAACAGGCTCTCCGGGCATGATGACAGCGCCCTTCGTCAGAGGCACGCCCAGCACGCGCCCTGATGCTGGGGCCAGAACATCGCCTTCCTCACCCTGCTGGACGATAACGGAACGCTCCGCCTGCGTCGCGGCGATCTGGTTTTGCGTTACATCGACATCGGTGGAAAGCTGCTCCAGCCGCTGGGCGGTGATGACACCACGTTCGACCAGCGAACGCCCGCGCTCAAGCTCTGACTGCGCGCGCCCAAGCTGGGCTTCGAGCGCGCGCAATTGCGCATCGATGGCGGCGATCTGGAAATCGATCTTGTCGTCACGCACGATGGCAATCCGCGCCCCGGCCTCGACCTCATCACCTTCGGATACCAGAAGCTCGACTACGGTGCCGCCGATGCGCGCCCGCGCCGGCACCAGATCGCGTGCCTCGACGCGGCCATAGACGGCCTTCCATTCAGGCACGTCCTGCGGCGCTAGCACGAAGGGTTCGGCGGCAAGGGAAGGGGCGGTGGCCGCAAGCGCGGCGACCAGGATGACAATGCGCATGATGACGGGTCTTTCAGATCAGGCGGGCAGATCAGACGGGGCAGATCAGGCGGAGCAGGCCGGCTTGAAACCGAGGCGCTTCAGCACGCTCGCAGCCGGGCAGAAGCCGGTGAAAGCCGACTGGAACATATTGAGCCCGACAAACACGGTTAGCCAGATGAAATAGGGCGAGACCCAGACGGTCAACGCCACGGAAACGAGCACCATGACGCCGGCAAAGGCGAGGACGGAACGTTCGAGGGTCATTGGGAATACCTCCTGTAAAGTGCGTATATTGCTATATACGCAGATATGAATGTAAAGGCAAGCCCAATTGACACTCACGGCTTCGCAAATCAGTCATCAGTTCACTCAGCGGGAGCAATCGACGCTTTGCGGGCGCTTTGCCAGACAAGCGGCACGAGGATAAGCGCGACAGCGGGGAAGATCAGCCAGTTGATCGTCTGCCAGCCCGAGGCGTGCAGCAGCGCACCGGCAAAGAAGGAGGCACCGGCGACCGTGCCGAAGATCAGGAAGTCATTCGCTCCTTGCGCCTTGCCGCGTTCGGCCTCGCTATGGCAGTCGGTGACCATGGCGGTCGCGCCGATGAAGCCGAAATTCCAGCCAATGCCCAGCAGGATCAGCGATACGTAGAAGTGAACGAGTTGCAATCCAGCGAGTGCAAAGACGGCTGAAACCGCGATCAGCAGCAGGCCAAGCGCCGCCACCCGTTCCTTGCCGAAGCGTGCCATCAGATGGCCGGTGACGAAGCTCGGCGCAAACATCGCCAGCACATGCCACTGGATGCCAAGCGCGGCGTGATCGACCGAATGACCGTGGCCAACCATGGCGATGGGGGCTGCCGTCATCACGAACACCATCAGTCCATAGGAGACCACACCTGCTGCCACCGCCAGCATGTAGCGCGGCATCATGAGAATCTGGATCAGCGGGCGTCCGGTATCCTGCACATTGCCTGTCATTGTCGCCTTCGGGGTGCGCAGCAGAAGAAGAACTGGCACCGCCAACAGCGCCAGTGCTGCCTGGCTGAGGAAACTGCCGACATAGGGTGTTCCAGGAACCGCATCGCGGGTCCAGATGACGAGTTGAGGTCCGATGATGGCCGCAATCAGGCCGCCGATCATCACCCAGGAAATTGCCTTGGCCTTCAGTTCGCCGGTTGCGGCGTCTGTCGCAGCGAAGCGATAGCTCTGGACATAGGCGGCGTAGAAGCCGGCAATGAAGGTGCCGAAACAGAAGATCAGGAAGGATGCCGAGAAGATGCCGAAGGCGGCGACCAGGCCAGCCGCCATGCCGAAGCCGGCCCCAAGCAGATAGCCATTACGTCGCCCGATCTGCCGCATCACGAAGGCAGCTGGAAGCGTACCGACGGCAAGGCCAAGATTGAACAGGCTGACCGGCAGCGTCACCAGCGCCGGGTCGGAAGAAAGCTGCTGACCTACCAATCCACCCAGCGAAATGATGATCGGCGGGCTTGCAGCACCCAGCGCCTGGGCGGCAGTCAATACGAAGATATTCCTTTTGGCGATGGCCTGGTCAGTCATGTCAAACTCGTTGAGCAGGCACGCCTGAATGACCAGGGGGACGCCTGATGAGAGGGGATTAGCAGTCGGCCTGCTGGCAGAAGGAGCCGTACAACACCTCCACCACGCGTCGAGCGACATCGCTTTCGATGCGATACCAGATGGTCTGGCCATCCCGCCGACCGGCAATAAGCCGGTCCCGACGCAACAGGGCCAGATGCTGCGATACGGTTGAATCGCGAATGCCAAGGAATTCGGCGAGTTGGCCGACCGACTTTTCCCCGTCGATCAGCCGGCACAGGATCAGCAATCTATGCTGGTTCGAAAGCGCCTTGAGCAACTCGCTTGCTTCACCGGCCGCATCACGCATGGCATCTGCATCAATTTTCATTTTTAAATTCATACTTGCGTATCTACCAGTGTTCGCATATTATGTCAACAATCACCTGCTGAGGCAAGGCCCGGATTGCAGATAAGTTGGGAGTATCAGCCAAATGCCAGTCAGTCGCCAGATCGTCTGTCCGCATTGTTCCGGCATCAATCGTGTGCCGCTGGACCGGCCCGCCAGAGAAGCCCGATGTGGTCGCTGCAAGGATCGGCTGTTCACCGGTCGCCCGCTTGATGCAAATGCTGCGACGTTCAAGCGACAGACGCAACATGGCGACCTGCCGGTTCTGGTCGATGTCTGGGCGCCATGGTGCGGTCCCTGCCAGATGATGGCGCCGGCTTTTGAGGCCGCCGCAGCCGACCTTGAACCGGAGATGCGCCTGCTGAAGCTCAATTCCGATGCCGAGTCCGGGGTTGCCGCACATCTGGGCATACGTGGCATTCCGACGATGATCCTTTTTGCCGGTGGCCGCGAGGTCGCCCGCGTTTCGGGTGCGATGACACAAAAACAGATCGTCGACTGGGCCTGCGCCAGAAGCAGCGCCGTACAGTCCGACAGCTGACGCAAGAGGAGCGCACAAAATGAACAGACGCAAATTCCTGATTGCAGGCGGCGGGGCGGCATTGCTCGTCGGCGCACCTGCTTCCCTGACTGCGACACAGGCACAGGCCCGAACCTCGGACACACGTGCCCATATCGTGATCGCTGGCGCAGGCGCGGCCGGGCTGGCGCTTGCCTCGCGTCTGCGGCGTTCCATGCCCAACGCGACCATCACCATCATTGACGCCAAGAAGGAGCATCACTTCCAACCCGGCTTCACTCTGGTCGGTGCCGGCATCTGGTCGCCTGCCCAGGTGACGGAACGCAATGAAGATTACATGCCGCGCGGCGTCGAGTGGGTCGAGGCCGCCATTGCCGAGTTCGATCCCGACGCCAATGCCGTGGTGACCACCACCGGCCAGCGGATCGACTATGATTTCCTTCTGGTCGCGACCGGGCTCAAGCTCAACTACGAAGCCATCGAGGGCATGGATGCATCCCTGATCGGCCGCGACGGCATTGCCTCGATCTATGCCGGGCCGGAGCAGGCCAGGGCATCAAGCACCGCGATTGACCGTTTCATCGAGACTGGCGGTGTCGGCCTTTTCGGGCGGCCTGCCGGCGAGATGAAATGTGCCGGCGCACCGCTCAAGATCACTTTCATCACCGACGACAAGGCCCGCAGCAAGGACCGCCGAGGCGCGGTTGAACTGATCTATAACGCGCATAACCCTGCCGTCTTCGCGGTTGAACCGGTCAATGACAAGGTCAGGGAAATGTTCGCGGCCCGTAACATCGCTGTCAATTACAGCCATGTGCTGAAGGCGATCGATCCGGGCGCGAAGCAGGCGACCTATGCCACCGAAAGCGGCGACGTCACGCTCGACTATGATTTCATCCATGTCGTTCCCCCCATGCGTGCGCCGGACGCCGTGAAGAACAGCCCGCTACCATGGCAGGAAGGTGCGCTTGCTGCCGATGGCTGGATCGAGGCTGACAAGGCGACATTGCGTCATCCGCGCTATGCGAATGTCTTTGCCGTTGGCGACATTGCCGGTGTTCCGCGTGGCAAAACGGCGGCCAGCGTCAAATGGCAGGTTCCGGTCGTCGTCGACAATCTCGTTGCCGAAACGGCGGGTCGTACCCCGCAGGCGATCTATAATGGCTACACCTCCTGTCCGATGGTCACCGGCATCGGCAAGGCGATGCTGATCGAGTTCGACTATGACGGCAATCTGATCCCATCCTTCCCGTTCATCGATCCGTTAAAGGAATTGTGGGTGTCGTGGCTGATCGAGGAAAAGGGCCTGCTCGGCGCCTATCGCGCCATGCTGCGCGGTCGGGCATAAGGAGGAAAAACCATGAGCGATTTCAATCCGACGACAATCTACTTCATCCTCTCCGAGAGCATGGGTGGCTGGCTCTGGGTGCTCGTCGCACTGGCATTCATCCTTCTGACGGGTATCGTTTCGGGCGGTATAAAACTACGAAAAGCGGGAAGACCGGCCAGGCGTCCACTCACTGCCGCTATAGTGGCTGGTTTGGCAGTTACGGCGATTTTTGCTTTCCTTGTCCCCGTCTGGACATTGGCGGGTCCGGGGGCACTGGTGGCTTCGGTAGATTACGTCGCCGCCATCCTTCTTGCCCTGGTGCCCGGAGCCAGCGCCGGAGCGCTTGTTTTCTTCCTGGCAGCCAGCAAATGTGCTACCAGATCCAGCATAACTTTCGAAAATACCTGATGCTTCCGTCAACGCCGCTCTGGCGGGAGCACAGAGGCGACGTGAAAACGTCGCCCCCCCGTGCCCTGCGGACTTCCCCGGTCCGGGTTGGCCACTGAATGAGCCGCCCAAAGATGCAATATATGCTACATGGCGTATCAGGAACTCATGCCATTCAGGAGAAAATGATGGTGTATTCCGATCTAACTGGAAAAGTCGCCCTGATCACAGGTGGAGCCAGCGGCCTGGGCGCATCTGCGGCCAAGTCGTTTCTTGCCGAAGGGTGCAAGGTGGCCATCGTCGATATATCGCAGGAGGCCCTGGCCAACACCGCGGGCGAACTGGATGTGGGTTCCGACCGGCTGCTCACCATTGTGGCCGATGTTTCGAAGGAGGAGGACGTCAAGGCCTACGTTGATCGCACCGTCGAAGCCTTCGGTACGATCGATGTCTTCTTCAACAATGCTGGCATCGAGGGCAAGGTCGCGCCGATTGTCGAGCAGAAGGTCGAGGATTTCGACCGCGTCATGGCGATCAATGTG
>WPCJ01346104.1_pt1 | contig 12265 bp, 10 predicted proteins | sample 5399831 | NCBI WGS metagenome assembly WPCJ01 (sample SAMN12869470, study PRJNA574797) | sludge metagenome | isolation source: wastewater treatment of pH10 | place: China:Beijing | collected 2019-05-20 | reverse complement strand
TCACCGGGCGGAACTTCGTGACCGAGCTGACCGCGGGTGTGACACTGCTCGCGATCGCCATCCCTCTGAACATCGGCTACGCACAGATCGCCGGTCTCCCGCCGACCGCGGGGCTCTACGCCCTCGTGGTGCCGACGATCGTGTATGCCCTGGTCGTCTCCTCACGCCAGCTCGTCGCGTCTCCGGATGCCGCGGCCGCCGCGCTCGTCGCCTCGTCGATCGGTGGTCTCGCCGCCGCGGGCAGCGCCGACTACGCCACCCTGGCACTCGCGCAGGCGATCATCTGCGGGGTGATGTTCGTGCTTCTGGCCGTGTTCAAGCTCGGCTTCCTGGCGAACTTCCTGTCGAAGCCGATCCTCGTCGGCTTCGTGGGCGGCCTCGCGCTCGACATCATGGTGAGCCAGGTCGCGAAGATGCTGGGCGTCAAGATCGACTCCGGGAAGGAGTTCACCGGCAAGATCGCCGATCTCGTGGGAGGCTTCACGACCCTCAACGGCTGGGCCGTCCTGATCTCCGTCTGCTCGGTGGCCGTCCTGCTGCTGGGGCGCCGCTTCCTGCGTGCGGTCCCCTGGGCGCTGATCGTGCTGGTCGTGACCACGCTCGTGGTCGTCCTGACCGGGCTCGATCAGCGAGGGGTGGATGTGCTCGGTGAGGTTCCCGCGGGGCCGCCGGTGCTGACCTGGCCCATGATCGACTGGTCGCTGTGGCTCGCGCTGGTGCCCTCCGCGATCGCGCTCACACTGGTGACGACAGCGGAGGGTCTGCTCGTCTCCCGCTCCTACTCCGAGAAACACGGCTATCCGTTCCGCGCGAACCGCGACCTGTTCGCGTTCGGCATCTCCAATGTCGCCGCGGGGGCGCAGGGCAGCTTCGCGGTGGGCTCCTCGACCTCCCGCACCGCGGCGATGGATCAGGCCGGATCCCGCACACAGTTCCCCGCTCTGATCCTCGCGGCGGGAACCCTGCTGCTCCTCCTGTTCGGCACGGCACTGTTGGCCGACATCCCCTCCCCCGCGATCGGCGCGATCGTGGGCGTGGCCATCATCCCGCTTCTGGGCGTGCGCGACTTCATCGATCTGTGGCGCAAGGATCGGTTCGAGTTCCTCATCGGGGCGACCTGCTTCCTCACCACGCTCTTCGTCGGTTCGATCGCCGGCATCCTGGTGGCCTTCATGCTCGCGCTCATCAACCTCGCCAAGCGCGCCTCGCATCCGGCGATCGATGTCCTGGAATCCAGCGGCGACCCCGGCGAGTCCCTGCTCGAGGACGCCCCCGCCGGGAACGTCACCGCCCCGGGCGTGATCGTGATCCGTCTCGCGGCCCCCCTGTTCTTCGCGAACGGCGCCGTCTTCTCCACCGCGGTGAAGGAGGCGATCCGCTCGGCCGGAACGGGCTCGGTCCACCACCTCGTCGTCGACATGGAGGCCGTGACCGATGTGGACGTCACCGGAGCAGAGTCCTTCACCGCGCTCAAGGAATGGCTCGCGTCGCAATCCATCTCGCTCGCGTACAGCCGAGTCCGCCCGAAGACGCTGCACCGTCTCACCAGTCTCGGGTTGCTCGACACGGAAGAGGTCTTCTCGACCAACCGCGCCGCGATCAGCCGACTGGCCCCGTCGTCGGCGGAGCCCACGTCCTCAAGGAAAGCAGGTCACTGATGGGCACCGTCATCGGAGAGATCCTCCCGCTCGCCCTCGGCGTGGCGATCAGCCCGATCCCGATCATCGCGGCGATCCTCATGCTGCTCTCGCCGAAGGCGCGCGTCACGAGTGTGGGCTTCCTGCTCGGGTGGGTGATCGGCATCGTCGTGGCGGTGACGGTCTTCACGCTGCTGTTCTCCATCCTCCCGGAGGAGGACCCGGACGCTTCCCGTCCGATCCGCGGCGTCGTGCAGCTCCTGCTCGGGGTGCTCCTCTTCGTGCTCGCCTTCGGACAGTGGCGCAAACGTCCGAAAGCGGGCGAAGAGGCGGCCCTGCCGAAGTGGATGAAGGCGATCGACACGGTCACCTTCCCGGTCGCCTTCGGACTCGGCTTCCTGCTTTCCGCAGTCAATCCGAAGAATCTCATCATGGCGGCCGGTTCCGGCACCGACATCGGCGCTGCGGCTCTTCCCGTCGGCTCGACGGTCCTCGTGGTGGTCGTCTACACGCTCATCGCGGCCTCGACGGTGCTCGTTCCGGTGATCGGCTACCTGATCGCGGCGGACCGGCTTCGAGCGCCTCTGAACGCCCTGCGCGGCTGGCTCGCCACCGAGAACACGGTCATCATGGCGGTGCTGCTCCTGGTGATCGGGATGTCGATGGTCGGAAAAGGCATCGGCAGTTTCTGACCGATGTCCCGCACCCGGCGAACGTGAGACCGATGGTCAGCGTGGTTCGTCGGGCTCGGCAGGAGTCACGGCGTCGAGCGCGCCATCCGTATGCGTCGCGGCGATCGACGCGATCCCGTCTCGTACGGAGACATGCACCCGCCCAGCGGCGGAGAGCCGCAGGAACCAGGGCGTGTGCTCCGCGACCGCCGTCGCCGGTTCCGGAAGCGCAGCCAGGTGCAGGGAGACACCGCGCTGCGCCAACTCGCGATCAAGATCTTCGAGGGCGTCGAGCACCGTGATCGTCATGACTTCCTGCTGTCGCAGCCCGAGCACGAGCGCGCGGATGGGCTCGCTCTCGCGATCGACGAGCTCGAGCACGCGGCGCTCGTTGACCAGCGCGTTGGCGGTGTAGAGCCCCCGTTCGAGGTCGACGCCGAGCACCCCGTCGTTCCTGCCCACCACGCGCACCTTCGGCACGTTCAACTCGCGCAGCACGAGGATCAGGGTGACGACGACTCCGACCGCGACGGCCGGGAGGAGCCCTGCTGTGAGCCCGAGGACAGCAACGGACAGGGCGACCCAGAAGTCCACCCGACTGATCCGTGCCCACCGCACCAGCTCGGGGATGTCGATGAGTCCTGCGACCGCCACGAAGACCATCGCCGCCAGGGTCGCCTCCGGCAACAGACTCAGCACGGGGCCGAGGAACAACGACACGAGGAGGGCGAGCGCGACCGTCACCACCGTCGCCAGCTGCGACGCGGCGCCCGCACTCCGATTGACGGCGCTCTGCGAGAACCCTCCCGCCGCCGGCATGGTGCCGAAGAACGCGCCGACCGTGTTCGCCGCCCCGGTCGCGAGAAGCTCCTGGTCGCTGTCGACCTGACGATCGGTCGCCGCGCGGAGGCTCCGAGCCACCGCTGCGGACTCGAGGAAGGCCATGACCGCGATGGCGAGAGCACCCGGGAGCAACGCGGGGATCCGTTCGAGGTCGGGGATGCCGGGAACGGGGAGCCCACTCGGGACGGGCGCGATCAGGCGGACGCCGAGCTCATCGATGCCCCCGAGCCCGACGAGGAGGATGCCGCCGACCACGACGACGAGTGTTCCGGGGATCTTCGGGGCGACGAGCTTCAGGACGAGCAGCGCGGCGATCGAACCGACCGACAGGGCCAGTGTCGGCCAGTTCACGCTGTCGAGGGCGTGCCCGACGGCCGCGAGCGACCGGAAGAAGCCATGTCCGGAGAAGTCATCGCTCTGGCCCAGCAGCTTGGGCAGTTGCCCGACGGCGACCGTTGCGCCGACGCCGATCTTGAGCCCCAGCACCGTCGCACCGCTGATGTTCTCCACGAGCGACCCGAGTCGACACAACCGAGCGAGGAGAAGGGTCACTCCGACGAGAAGCGTCAGCATCATGAGGGAGCTGATGGCGTCATCGGCACCGGCGGCCACGCCCGCGGTGACGAGAGTCGTCGCGGTGAGAGTCGCGATCGTCGACGTCGTCGAGACGCTCATCGCCCGGCTGCCGCCGAGGAACGCGTAGACGAGCATCGGCAGGATGCACGTGTACAGACCCACCTGGACGGGGAGATCGGCGATCGTCGCGTAGGCCATCGCCTGCGGGATCACGACAGCCCCCGCCGACAGTCCCGCGATGACGTCGCGCGCGATCCAGCGGTGCTGGTAGCCCTCGAGCGTGCTGAAGAACCACGACGGTGTTCTCACTGCGCTCACCTGCCTCCGGCGGTCCGATGACTCGAGCGTACTGCGACCGACCGTGGTCGACGCGAGGATCCTCACCCGCCGCGGGTGGGGCGGTGCACGGCTCACGAGGCGGTCCGAGAGATTAAGTTGTGCACAATTGACTTGTGTGCAAGTATTACCGTCTGGCCATGACCGATGAAATGGTGTGCTTCTCGCTGTATTCCGCTGCCCGCGCCACCACTCAGGCGTATCGGGCGCTGCTCGCGCCCTGGGGACTCACCTACCCGCAATACCTCGTGCTCGCGGCGCTGTGGCTCGACGGCGAGCAGACCATCGGATCGCTCGGCGAGGTGATGCGCCTCGACTCGGGCACGCTCTCGCCACTCGTGCGACGCCTCGAACAGGCCGGTCTCGTCGAGCGATCCCGCAGCCGGACCGATGAGCGTGTCGTGACGGTGCAGCTCACCGCGAGAGGGAGCGAGCTTCGTGCGGAGGTGGCGCCCATTCATGCCGCCGTCGCCGAAGCCGCCGGTCTCCGCGACGACGATCACCGCCGCGCGCTCATCACCGAGCTGCGGGACATCACCGACCGACTCCAGCGGGTGACCGCCGGCCTCGCCACGTCCGTCGACACGGACGACCCTCGTTGAATTCACTCACACAGGAACGGAACCCCATGCGCGCACTCATCCACCAGACGTTCGGCGATCCCGAGCAGGTCCTCCGGATCGAAGACCGCCCCCTCCCGGAACCGGGCGCGGGCCAGGTCCGCCTCCGGACGGTGCTCTCCCCCATCCACAACCACGATCTGTGGACGGTCCGCGGCACCTACGGCTTCACGCCTGAGCTCCCCGCGGCGTCCGGCACCGAGGCGCTCGGCGTCGTCGACGCGATCGGGGACGGCGTCGACAACCTCGTCATCGGTCAGCGGGTCGCCACCGGCGGCACATTCGGCGCCTGGTCGGAGTACTTCCTCGCGAACGCGGCCGGCCTGATCGCGGTTCCCGATTCGCTCTCGGACGAGAGCGCCGCGCAGCTCGTCTCGATGCCGTTCAGCACGATCGCCCTGCTGCGGTTCCTCGACGTGGAGCCGGGCCAGTGGATCGTGCAGAACGCGGCGAACGGCGCCGTCGGTCGGATGCTCGCGCAGCTCGGAGCCGCACGAGGCGTCCGCGTCCTCGGCCTCGTCCGCCGCGGAGCAGGGGTCGAGGAGCTGCGGGCGCAGGGCATCGAGGGCGTGGTCGCCACCGATCAGGATGACTGGCGCGAGCAGGTCGCGCACATCACCGGTGGAGCACCCATCGTCGCCGGCGTGGACTCGGTCGGCGGTTCCTCCGCGGGAGACGTCCTCTCGCTCCTCGCCGAGGGAGGCACTCTCGTCGCCTTCGGGGCGATGAACTCTCCGACCATGGAGATCGCTTCCTCCGACGTGATCTTCAAGCAGGCGACGGTGAAGGGCTTCTGGGGCAGCAAGGTGATCCCGCAGCTCGACCCGAGCGTGCGCGGCGAGCTGTTCGGTGAGCTGATCCAGCGGGTCGGCGACGGCAGCCTGACGCTTCCCGTGGCGGGAACCTTCGACGCGGGAGACATCCGCGCGGCGGTGCAGGCGAGCAACACCCCGGGGCGCGTCGGCAAGGTGCTGTTGCGCTTCTGATCCCGCGATCCGAGGGCGGGGCCGGCAATGTCGGTTCCCCGAGGCAGAGTGTGGCCATGGAGATCACCCTCATGCAGCCCGAAGGGCTCGTCGCCAGCCCCGCCTTCAGTCACGTCGCCGTCGTGCCGCCGAGTGCGACCACGATCTACGTCGGTGGCCAGAACGGTGTGGATACGACCGGCGCGGTCGTATCCACGGATGCCGCGGAGCAGTCTCTCCGCGCCGTCGAGAACGCCCGCATCGCCCTCGAGTCGGCGGGCGCCGGACTCGCCGACGTCATCAGCTGGACCGTACTGATCCGTCAGGATGCGGATCTCCGCGCGGCCTACGGCGCCGTCGCGTCGAGGCTCGCCAGAGACGGCGCCCCGCCCCTGGTCACCGCGGCCCTCGTCGCGGGCCTCGGTGTCCCCGGGGCTCTCATCGAGGTGAGCGCGGTCGCCGCGGTCATCCGCGACTGACCCGGAGTCCGTCGATCGGAGCCGCCGTGCCCGGAGGAGGAGTCAGATCCTTCCGCGGACCGGCGTACGCCCCGTGTCGGCCGCGGCATCGGGCATCGTCATCTCCGCGCGCACACCGAGAAGACGGACCTCGCGCTCGGCGTCGAGGGTCGCCGCCAGCGCGAGAGCCGCCGCCACGAACTCCTCACGATCCTCGGTCGCACCCGGCAGCTTCCGACCGAGCGTCTTCGTCTCGAAGGGCGCGTAACGAACCTTCAGATGCACACGCACGACCGGCCTGCCCTCGGCGGCGCAGTCGTCGAAAGCCTGGACGGCGAGCTCGCGAACGGCCCGCTCGATCTGGTCCGGTGTCGTGAGGTTCTGCTGATAGGTCGTCTCCCGGCTGTGGCTGCGAGCGACCCACGGCGTGTCATCGACGACGGCAGGCCCCTGACCGGATCCGAGTCCGTGATACCAGACCCCCATCCGCGGGCCGAACTCCTCGACGAGAATCGCCTCCTCGGCGTCCGCGAGTTCCCGGACGGTCGAGATGCCACGTGCAGCCAGACGCTTCTGCACCTTCGAGCCGACGCCCCAGAGATCGCGTGTCGATCTGTCGCCCATGACGTCGAACCAGTTCGCTTCGGTGAGCCGGAAGACCCCTCGGGGTTTGCCGAACTCCGTCGCGATCTTGGCGCGCACCTTGTTGTCGCCGATGCCGACCGAGCAGTGCAGCTCCGTCGCCTCACGCACGGTCTCCTGTGCAGCCCGCGCCACACTCTCGGGGTCGTCCGTGTTCACACCGAGGAAGCACTCGTCCCATCCGACGACCTCCACCACGACCTCCGGCAGCGCACGAAGCGCAGCCATCACTTCCGCGGAGGCGATCTCGTATGCCTGGTGATCGACCGGGAGGAACACGGCGTCCTCGGGAGCCTTGCGTGCCGCGATCTTCAGCGGCATCCCCGAGCCGATGCCGAAGGCACGTGCCTCATACGACGCGGTCGACACGACGGCTCGCTCGGTGGGATCCCCCCGTCCGCCCACGATCACCGGGCGTCCGGCGAGCTCTGGCCGCCGCAGCACCTCGACCGCGGCGATGAACTGATCCATGTCCACGTGCAGCACCCAGTCGGCCATGACACGAGTGTGCCGCGTGAGAGAGCGTCTGTCACCCCGTTCCCGGGCGACCCCGGGCGCGCGTCAGGAGATCGAGACGCCGATCGCAGTCACGATCACGGCGAGCAGCGGTAGCGCCCCCTGCATCGTCGCGGCGCGAGCCTTCGTGCGGTCCGCGAGCACCAGGACGAGCGCGGCGGCGAGCATCATGGCCGTGCCCGCGAACACCAGGGTCAGACCGACCGTCGCGGCTCCCACGATCACGAGACCGATGCCGAGCAACGTCGTCAGCGCCAGGAAGAGGTTGTAGAACCCCTGGTTGAAGGCGAGCTGCTTCATCGTGACGGCGTCCGCCTCGCTGGCGACGCCGAAGATCTTCCTGGTCTCGGGTTCGGTCCACCTCAGCGACTCGAGCGCGAAGATGAACACATGGAACGCAGCGGCAGCTGCGGCGAGGACGAGACCGACGATGAGCATGGGCTGATTCTCTCGTCCGAGAGCTCACCCAGCAAGCCCGCGAGGTCTCCGCGCGTGCTCAGACCAGGAAGATCGGAAGCAGCCCCGGGTTGTGCGCGTGGACGAGCACTGCGAACACGACGGCGTCGAACAGCAGATGCACGGTGACCACGTACGCGAGCGAATGGGTGCGCAGGAAGATGTATCCCTGCAGGAGCGCGAACGGGATCGTGAGCAGCGGACCCCACTCCCGGTACCCCAGCTCCCACAGGAACGAGACGAACACGACGGCCTGGAGCAGGTTCGCGATCACGTTCGGGAAATGGCGACGGAGCAGGGCGAACACCGTGCAGATGAAGAACAGCTCGTCCCAGATGCCGACCGCGCCCACTCCGACGAAGAGCCGCGCGATGAGGTCGGGAGTGTCGACCACGGGCCAGTTCTGATAGACGCCGCTCGTGATGAAGTAGAAGGGGAGGATCAGCCAGCCGAGGACGAGCACCGCCACCAGCCATCCCCATTGGAGCCTCCCCCATCGACGATGGGTCCGCCAAGGGAAACTGATCGCACGGTCGCGGTACACGAAACGCGAGATGACGTAGGGCACGGCCACCGCGCCGCCGAGAGCCAGCGTGAACCGCAGCATCGCGAGGTTGTCCAACTCGGCGGCCAACGGGATGATGCTGACGATCAGCAGACCGACCGCGATCAGGGAGAGGTCGCGGACGAGCGACGGGGGGCGTTGCTCTCCCCCTCTCACGATCCGGCTCTCGGACGGCCGACGGCGTTCGATCACCCAGGCGGCACCAAGGCCCAGAGCGAGCAGCACCCAGCCGAGCCACGGGATCTCCGCCACGAAGAAGGCAGGAGCTGCGGCGCAGACGAGCCCCGCGGGGACGATACCGGGCCACGTCGCCGCCGCGGTCCGCGCCTCGGTCATGGGCGGGTCCGGCGCCGGTAGACGAGATCGCGGATATCGCGCCCTTTGGCGATGCCTTTGCGCTCGAAGGCGGTCATGACGCGACCGTCGAAACGCTCGGCCCACTCGCCGTCGAACGCACGCTCGAACAGGGGTTCGGCATCGAGCACCTCGCGCATCTGCAGCGCGTAGTCCTCCCAGTCGGTCGCAAGCCGCAGCAGACCGCCATCACGCAGCGCTCTCGCCGCGGTGTCACCGAAGCCCGGCCGCACGAGCCGACGCTTGGTGTGCCGCTTCTTGTGCCAGGGGTCAGGGAAGAAGATCCACACCTCTCGTGCCGCCCCCTCGGGCAGGTACGACGACAGCACCTCGGGCGCGTTCGCCTCGACGACACGGAGATTGCGTGCGCCCTCACGGTCGGCATCGAGCATGGTCCGGGCGAGCCCCGCGCGGAACACCTCGACGGCGAGGAAGTCATCCTGCGGGCGCGACGACGCCGCCGCGACGATCGCGTGCCCTTGCCCTGAGCCGATCTCGACGTACAGGTCGGAGTCGCGACCGTACTCCGCCGCGGGATCGAGGCGCGCCTCCAGGTGCACCGAGGTCCAGGCGACGTCGCGCGGGACGTCGAGCAGGTAGTGCGGTCCGAGCTCGGTGAAGGCGCGCTCCTGCGCCTCGGACATCCGACCGCTGCGGCGTACGAACGACACCGGTTCATCTCGGAAGGTACGGGGTTCGGGCATGATTCCAGGGTAGCCGCCGTGCCCGGGTCCGCCGGCGCACGCGGACCGCACCTCTGTCACTCTGCGGGGGCGGTGACGAAGTCGATGAGTTCTTCCACGCGACCGAGCAGCGCGGGCTCCAGATCCCGATACGTCGTGACCTTGGAGAGGATGTACTGCCACGCGCGTCCGGTGTCGCCCGGCGCCTCGTACGGCCAGCCGAGAGCACGGCAGATCCCCGTCTTCCAATCGGTGCCGCGCGGGATCTCGGGCCACTTCGCGATACCGAGGGCACGCGGTGTCACGCACTGCCAGACATCGACGAAGGGATGCCCGACGATCCGGAGGTGCCGCCCGTGCGGGCCGCGCGCGATCGCCTCGGCGACCCTGGTCTCCTTCGATCCCGGCACGAGGTGGTCGACCAGCACGCCATAGCGTCGCGTCGCCGTCGGCGGCTCGGCGGCGAGCAGATCGTCGAGGAGGTCGATTCCCTGGAGGAACTCGACGGCGACACCCTCGACGCGCAGGTCTGCGCCCCAGACCTTCTCGACCAGTTCGGCGTCATGCTTGCCCTCGACGAGGATGCGACTCGGCAAGGCGACACGCGCCCGCTGATCGGCGACGACGAAGGAGCCGGACGCCGTCCGACGGCGAGACGGGTGTGCGGGGGCGGACGGGCTGATGAGCCGCACGGGGGCACCGTCGATCAGGAATCCTCCGCCGAGCGGGAAGAGCCTGCGTCGTCCGCGTCGGTCCTCCAATTCGACGTTTCCCGCCTGCACGCGTGTCACGGCGCCGCAGAACCCGTCATCGGCGACCTCGACGACCAGATCAGCCTCCGCCGCGACCTGTGGCACCTGCTTCGCGCCGCGGTCGCGCCAGCCGGTCGCCAGCACATCCGAACCGTACATGTCGTCCATGCCTTCCAGCGTATGTGCCTCCGCTGACGGCGAACGGCGAACCGCTCTCCAGTGCTGTCGCGTGTCGTAGTCAGTGCATAGACTCGACGCATGGGGCTCGGCTGCCGGTCGGAGGGAACACGATGACGAAACGGTGGCTCATGCTGACCGGACTCGTGCTGGCGATCGTCGCAGGGGCACTCGCCCCGTCGGCTGCGTCCGCCACCGATCCGATCACGCTCGACGCCGGGTTCGTCACGGACCAGGCCGGCGTGCTCAGCGCCGACGAAGAGGCGACGGTCGAGGCACGGCTCAAGGAACTGAGCGAGAACTCGAACGCCGACCTGTTCGTCGTGCTCGTCGACGAGTTCACCAACCCCACAGACGATGCGCAGTGGGCAGACACCGTCGCCGAGGCCAACAACCTCGGCACCGAGCAGTATCTCCTCGCCATCGCCGTCGACGGCCGCAGCCTCTACATCTCCGCGGCAGCCGACGGACCGCTGAGCTTCGGCCAGCTCGACAGCATCGAAGACAAGATGGTCCCGTTCGCCGCCGACGGCGACTGGATGGGGGCGATCACCCTCGCCGCCGATGAGATACAGGGAGACGGAGGTGCCGGAGCGCTCCGCATCGGCGTGATCGTCGCCGCCGTCGTCGTGGTGGCCCTGCTCGTCTGGCTCGTCGTCGCGCTGGTGCGCCGTGCGCGCCGCAAGGCCGAGATCCGCGAACGCGGTGCGATGCCGGAGACTCCCGATCCCACCGACCCGTTCTCCACGCTCACCGATCAGCAGGTCGAGACGCAGGCCGCGCTCGCCCTCGTTCAGGCCGACGACGCCATCACCTCGAGCAGAGAAGAGCTCGGCTTCGCGATCGCGCAGTTCGGGGAGGGCGCCACGGAGGAGTTCACCCGGGTGGTCGACGCCGCCAAGGCCAAGATCGCCGAGGCATTCGACCTGAAGCAGAAGCTCGACGACGAGATCGAGGACACGATCCACGATCGCCGCGCCTGGCACATCCGCATCATCCGGATCGCCGAGGAGATCGACGATGTGCTCGATGACAACACCGAAGCGTTCGACGCGCTCCGCAAGCTCGAGCAGAACGCCCCGCAGGAACTCGAGAGGGTCCGCGGCGAACGCGCGGCTCTGACCCCCGCACTCGCTGCCGCCGCACCCGCGCTCGCGGCGCTCGCAGAGACCTACGACGCGGAAGCGCTCCGCACCATCGCCGACAACCCGGCCCAGGCGCACGAGCGCGCCGAGCTGGCGGATCGATCGATCGACGCCGCCGCACAGGCGATCGCGGCGGGCAGATCCGGTGAAGCAGCCTTCGCGATCCGCACGGCCGAACAATCCGTGGCGCAGGCGGCGCAGCTCGCCCAGGCGGTGACGGCCCTGGGGTCCGAACTGTCGGCGCTCGAGACGAAGTCGCGTGCTCTGGTGGCCGAGCTGCAGCAGGACCTCGTCGCGGCCCGGCAGCTGCCCGACGCGGACGGAGGGATCGCCGCCGCGACCTCGGCGACCGCAGAGCAGTTGCAGCGCGCACAGGTCGACCTCGCCGGTTCCGCCCGCAACCCGCAGCGAGTGCTGGAGGCGCTCACCGCCGCGAACACCCAGATCGACGGCGCCATCGCTCACGGGCAGGAGAGCGTCGAACGCGCGCGCCGCGTGCAGCAGATGCTCGAGCAGACCCTCGCACAGGCGACCTCCGAGATCCGCGCGACTCGGGATTTCATCGAGACCCGTCGCGGCACCGTGGGCTCCACCGCTCGCACACGGCTCGCGAACGCGGAGGCGAGTCTGACGCACGCTCTGAGCCTGCGGGCCACCGAGCCGGATGCCGCACTGGCCGAGGCGAATCGTGCCCTCTCCCTCGCCCGGGAGGCGACGGCGGCCGCACAGTCGGACGTCCAGGAATACGCCCCTTCCTCCGACCAGGGCGGCTTCGGTGGCCTCTTCGGAGGCTCCGGATCGACGGGCGGCGGCTCGGGCATCGGCGGCGACATCCTCGGCGGCATCATCGGCGGCCTGATCGCCGGCGG
>WPCJ01241021.1_pt1 | contig 12266 bp, 10 predicted proteins | sample 5399831 | NCBI WGS metagenome assembly WPCJ01 (sample SAMN12869470, study PRJNA574797) | sludge metagenome | isolation source: wastewater treatment of pH10 | place: China:Beijing | collected 2019-05-20 | reverse complement strand
CGCATTGAGAATTGGGGATAGGTCTTCGCTCCGGACTACTCGATCACACCGCAGGCAAACCGTGCTCCACCGCCGCCAAGGGGCTTAGGCTCATCGGAGTAATTGTCGCCCCCCATGTGAACCATCAAAGCTCTACCTTTGATTTCATCCAGTGATTTCAGACGCGGAGCCGTGACGCTTTGCGTCACATTGCCAGCGGCGTCTGTCTTGAGCAGAGGCAGATCACCAAGGTGCCCCTCGCCTTCCGGCCCCATATGATGCTTGGAATGTGAGGGGTCGTAATGCCCACCGGCAGCTTGCGCCGGAACAGTTTTTCCATCCTGCTCAGCCGGTGCGCAGCTTCCTTTCTCGTGAACATGAAAGCCATGCTCACCGGCAGGAAGACCATGCAAATCGGGTTTGAATTGCAATCCGTCAGCAGTCTGCGAGATCTTGACGGTGCCGATTTCTTTCCCCTGCCCCGTCGGCAGAGCTTCGTAGAGTTTGACACTCACATCCGCCGCAACGGCTGGAACTGTCAGAAGCATCATTGCTGAAGCAATCAATAACGGCTGCATCATTTCCTCCTGATCGCGATAATTCGTGATGAGAGGACAACGCACACCGTCAGAAATTGTTCGAAAATAAATCTTCCGTGTGAGGACCGCGTGACAAACGCCTGACACGCGGTCCAGCCGGATTATACCGTTACGAACTGAGCCATCATGCCCACATCTTCATGTTCCAGCACATGGCAATGGAACATGAACGGGTGGCTCTTTGCTCCCTCACGGTCAAAATGGACAAGTATTTCGGCCTTGCCATTGATCAAAGCAGTATCCTTCCATCCCGACTGGTGCGCTGGCGGAGCCTTGCCATTCAGGGAAAGAATGCGGAATGAGGCTCCATGGATATGGAATGGGTGCGGCATCTCCTTGGTTGTGAGATCCCAAATCTCCCAGGAGCCAAGTTTAGCCTCGACATCAATACGATCCATGTCGAACGGTTTACCCGCGATTGCCATTTCCACACCCGAAGTCAGAGCTTCAAGCGCAGGCCCCGCATCGGCAGAAGTTCTGGCACCGTGCATATCATGATCCATGGCGCCGGACATCGAGCTCATATCCATATTGCCCATATTATGCCCGGCATGAGGATCAACTGGCGGCTTTGCCATCATCAGTTTCATATTTTCCGCCATGCGCTCATCGAAGAAAAATGAACGACGTTTTACGGATAGTTTTTCATCGGCTGCATCAGGACCATCAAGACGATCTGGAACTGCCGTGATTTTCCCTCGCAAGGTGCTGTCCACGACAAACCGCATCAAGTGCAGATCGTCACCGCCGCTGTCATCCCCATAGGTCAACAAATCAGCGGCTTCACCCTTGGAGAAATCAACCAGAACCTCGTAGCGCTCGCCGGGGCTGATGGTCAGCCTTTCGACCGCTTCTGGCTTTCCAATGAAGCCGCCATCAGATGCTATGACAAGCAAAGGCCGATTGTCGCTCAGACGAATATGAAAATTTCGCGCATTGGCACCGTTCAGAATACGCAGGCGAACGATGGATGCAGGGACACGCGCTTCGGGTGAAACGACACCGTTCACGATAAGCTTGTCACCACGGAATCCATGCATCAAGTCCATGATATCGGGTTGATAAACCTTATCGCCCTCAATCACCCGGCGATCCTGAAGCACCAGCGGAATATCATCCACGCCGTAATCTTCAGGCAGCCCGCGTTCAGCATCCTTGCCATCCGTAACCACCATCAAACCAGCGATACCCATATGCGCCTGCCGAGCGGTGTTTCCATGCAGATGCGGATGGAACCAGTTGAACGAAGCCGGCTGGTTAACCGTAACTTTCGGCTTCCACACTGTGCCCCCCGCTATCATATTATGTGGTCCACCGTCGAGGACAGACGGAACAAACAGCCCATGCCAATGAAGCGTGGTTTCTTCATCCATGCCATTTTCAACGGAAAGGGTGACCGTTTCACCGTTCTTCAAGCGCACGAGCGGGCCAAGATAAGCGCCATTGATGCCAGCAGATGCCGCTTCACTACCTTCTTCAAAACTATGTCGCCCCTTCTGTATTTTCAGCTTAACGACACCTGATGCATCGGGTTCGATCAGAGCAGGCAGAGGCAAAGGCCCGCCGGTTCGAGCGGTTGATGGGGCGACTGCACCGTGCCGCATATGCTGATGTACATCCTGTGCCCCGATGTCAAAAGGGCGAATGGCAGCAATAAAGGCGGCCCCTGCTCCAAGAGTCAGCAGGCGACGACGTGTAATTCCAGTCATGGTTATTCTCCAGACAATAATCATAATAGCCGCCAAACCTTTGACGGCGATTTCCAGATCAAGCCTGAAGCGATATTGGAGGTCGCAGATCTCTATTTGGAGACTTGCCGTTCAGCGCCGCGACCAGCGGCGGCAAGCCAAAATCCTGTGCTGGAACAAACGCGCGCAAGTCCGCTGCCAACTGGACAACACAGCCACATGTCATCATGACACAAGCATTTGGCGTTTTGGCACCGCGATCCATCGGTGCAGCCTTGCCTTTGTCCGCCGACATAGCCGAGTCGTCCATATGATCCGAAATGTTCACATGGCATTCGGAAACTGTCTGCACAGATGGTGTATCATGCGACATCGCATAACAAAGTTGCGCGGAAACGAGAAACAGGAACGAAAGCAATGTCACGAATACACGGGAAGGCAAACGCAAGACCGCATGGCCTCGCGCTGTACTCCTTACTCCGATATCGTACTTTGCTCGATACATCTTTATTTCCAAACGGACGACACCGGAAATCTAGTCATCAGTCACGACAATTGAAAGACCGAGCCGAGTGATGACGGGAATTTTATCCATTTTCGCGTTTCTTTCCAAAACAGCGCATCCGAACTTATAAAGTTGCTCAAAAGCCGTTTTCTGCTTGCGATTCCATACTCTGCGGTTTTAAAGAAACCACATCTCGGGCTCCTCCCCCAATCTAGACGCCCGCAAGTATTGGATTTGAAACAATGACTGTCGCTGTAGCGGTTTCTCCGCAGAAAAATTCCGCGCGCCGCGTTCTGGCCGCAAGCATGATCGGCACAACGATCGAATTCTTCGATTTCTATATTTATGCCACCGCTGCGGTGATCGTATTCCCGCATCTGTTCTTCCCTGCGAGTGATGGCAATTCTGCGCTTCTACAGTCACTCGCGACCTTCGCGATTGCCTTCTTTGCCCGCCCTATCGGCGGCGCCCTGTTTGGTCACTTCGGCGATAAAGTTGGACGCAAGGCGACGTTGGTTGCCGCGCTCATGACCATGGGCATTTCCACGGTCGCCATTGGTTTCCTGCCAACCTACGACTCCATCGGCGTCTGGGCGGCACTTCTGCTGGCTCTCTGCCGTCTGGGTCAGGGGCTTGGTCTTGGTGGTGAATGGGGCGGTGCAGTCCTGCTCGCAACTGAAAATGCGCCGGAAGGCAAGCGTACGTGGTACGGCATGTTCCCGCAGCTCGGCGCGCCGGTTGGCTTCATTCTGGCAACCGGCATCTTCCTTGTCCTGGCTGAAGCTCTCACTGAAGAACAGTTTTTTGCTTTCGGCTGGCGCATTCCTTTCATCGCCAGCGCCCTTCTGGTCGGTGTCGGGTTGTTCATCCGACTGAAAATCGCTGAAACGCCAGAATTCCAAAAGGCAATCGACAAGGCTGAACGCGTCGAGGTACCGGTCGCAACCCTGTTCAAGCAGCACAAGATGAGCCTTCTCCTCGGCACCATCGGTGCGGTTGCAACCTTCGTCCTGTTCTACCTCATGACAGTCTTCTCACTCGGCTGGGGTACACGCGCTCTTGGTTACAGCCGCGAGGAATTTCTTATTCTTCAGATGGTTGGCGTGATATTCTTCGGCCTCATGATTCCGGTAGCAGCCCTATTGTCCGACCGCTTCGGCATGCGTCCGGTCATGATCATCGTCACTGTTCTGATCGGCCTCTACGGCTTCATCATGGCACCTTTGTTCATGGCTGGTACGGCTGGCGTTCTCGCATTCCTTATCATCGGCTTTGGTTTGATGGGCCTCACTTATGGCCCAATCGGTGCAGCTCTGGCCGAGCCGTTCCCAACCTCGGTCCGCTATACAGGCGCTTCGCTGACCTTCAATCTGGCGGGTATTCTCGGTGCTTCGGTTGCGCCCTATATCGCGACCTGGCTCGCAACGCATTATAGCTTCGACTATGTCGGCTATTACATGTCTGTTGCTGCGGTCATCTCGCTGATCGGTTTTGCATTCATCTCGTTCAAGCGCGACGAGTAATAAACCCTACGAAACAAAAAGCCCGCGTGGACTAATCCACGCGGGCTTTTCTTTTTTAAAAAAGCGTGCTGCTCTTATTCAGTGTCTGCAGCTTCCAGCGCGATAGCCACCGACTGAATAATCGATGCAAAACGCACGGCGGTCTGGATCGTTTCCGACGTCACATTGGCCTTGCGCAGGACATCCTCATGCGCATCAATGCACATGCCACAACCGTTGATCGCAGATACAGCCAGCGACCAGAGTTCGAAATCAATCTTATCGACACCCGGATTACCGATCACATTCATGCGCAGCTTCGCTGGCATGGTGCGATAGTCCTTGTTGGTCGCAAGATGCACGAAGCGGTAATAGACGTTGTTCATGCCCATGATCGACGCAGCAGACTTTGCCGCCTGAATGACGGAAGCATCGACCTTGGCAGCTGCTTCGGCAACAAGCGCCTTGCGCACATCGGCATTTCGAGAGGCAATGCCGCAGGCGACAAACAGACCGTATTTCTGTTGCGATGTCAGAGTTTCGTCGCTTGCCATCGACGAAAGATTGAGACGAACGTCCTTGGCGAAATCCGGGATCTTTGACTTCAGATCATCAATGGACATGGAACCCTCTTTATCTGTCATTTGGATATTAGATAAAAGAAAGGCGGGCCTTGACCCGCCTTTCTGCAAACCGATCAGGGCCTATCAGGCAGCCTTGAGCGTCTCGCCACCGACTTCGCGGTTGCATGGGCAAAGCTCATCGGTCTGCAGCGCATCGAGAACGCGCAGCGTATCTTTTGGAGCGCGACCAACATTGAGGTTGGTTGCGTAAACGTGCTGGATCGTGTTGTCCGGATCGACAACAAAGGTGTAGCGGTATGCGACGCCGTCCGGCGAACGAACACCGAGGCCATCGACCAGCGAACCATTGGTATCGGCAAACGACCAGATCGGCAACTTGTCGAGGTCCTTGTGATCGCGACGCCATGCAAGCTTCACGAATTCATTGTCGGTCGAACCGCCCAGAACGACTGCGTCGCGGTCTTCGAAATCCGAAGCAAGACGCGCAAATTCAGCGATTTCGGTCGGGCACACAAAGGTAAAATCCTTCGGGTAAAAGAAGATAACCTTCCACTTGCCCGCGAAGCTTGCTTCGGTGATTTCTTCAAATGCCGAAACGCCGTTTTCTTCGTGATGGTTGAAACCGGGCTTTACGCCGGTGACCTTGAAGGAGGGAAGCTTGTCGCCGATACCGAGCATTTTATACCTGCCTGTAAATTCAATTGTTATGCGGAAATTTCTGAATTTTCAGAATTTTCCGTCTGCGATTCATATATAGGGATTCTTGTTAAATCGGTCAAAACGATTATAACGATCAAATCCATCGATTTTAACGATGGAGAAAAATCGAAAGATTCAATGCTCAACATAAGCATCCGTCAGCTCCATTACTTTATGGCCCTTGTCAAAGCGGGGTCCTTTTCGCGTGCAGCCGAGGTCGTGGGCGTTACCCAGTCGACGCTGAGTGCGGCGATCCAGACGCTCGAGACAGAACTTGGTGTAATACTGATCGATCGCTCGGGCCGAAGAATGCAGCTTCTGCCTGCCGGTGAAGATTTTTTGGCTCGCGCTCGTACGATCATAGCCCTCATTGAAGAACTACCCGAACATGCGCGGCAGGCCGAGCGACCGCTGACGACCAGATTGCGAATGGGCGTCATTCCGTCGATAGCGCCTTTTCTGCTGCCTAAAGTCCTGCCTGCGACCGCTAAAGCCTTTCCCGAATTGCAATTGACCATTCGTGAAGGTCTCACTCGGTCGCTGCTCGACAGCTTGCGTTCAGGTTCGCTCGATGTAGCACTGGTCGCCCATCCCTACGACCTCGATGAATTTGAGATAGCAGAGCTTGGTCGGGACATCTTCTATCTGGCAGTACGGCGCGATCATGCGCTGGCCAATCGCGATCAGATCGATGCAGACGACCTGCAAGGCCAGCCGTTTCTGCTGCTGGAAACCGGGCATTGCCTTCGGGAACACGTCATGGCCGCCATAGGGTCCACACCGGCCCAAGCAAGCGGTGACGTTCATGCCACATCTATCATGACATTGGTGCAACTTGTCGACTTCGGGATGGGTGTTACGCTGCTGCCTGAAGTGGCGGTCAAAGCCGGAGCCACGCGCGGAACGGAGCTGAGCATCGTTCCTTATGAAGGCAAGCACAATTATCGGTCACTGGTTCTCGTCTGGCGCTCCAACGCCGCCCGCCGCAACGAGTTTCAGCTCTTTGCTGACCATCTTCGCGGCAAGTGCATGAAGCCGGCCTAGAGAATTCCCCAGGCGCGAAACCGTCCGCGCCCGGTAACTTCTCTCAGATTGAGTTCCGAGATCAGCTTCAAAGCCCCTTGCTGCGTAACCTGCAATTCCTTCTCCACCATCTGGCTGGAAATAACGGGACTGCGCAGAACCATATCCATCAGTTGCGGCAATCGCGAATTGGACCTGCGCCCCTTGAGCTTACGCTGCATCTGTTCGCGCGCCAGCAGCAGCCGGTCATGCTCCTTCATGGTCGTATCGGCTGCATCTTCGATACTTTCAAAAAACGCCCTGAGACGGACAAGACGGTTAGGTGAGCGTCGTTCATCCGGTCGTTTCGCGCGGAGACCAAGACTGATTGCTGGCAAATGACCGATTGCAAGGCCACTCTGACGCAAGAAGGCGGCAGTCAGCAACCGACCAATCCATGACGATCGCTGCACAACTTCCAGAGAAAACCACGCGTCGTGGATCAATGCGGCGCGCATAAGGGGCGGCAGATGCCTTGTCGCTGCAAGACAGTCCCGCCATTCCTGCAAACGCGCATCCTCATCCCAGTCGTCGTCGTAGAGTAACGTATCGCGCGCGACGACTTCCGGCTTCGACCTGTTTGAGACAGTTCCCTTCAAAAGAGCATCAGTTCGCGCAAGCAAGTTGTCGATGTCATCAAGCATCGGATCAACATCATCGTCGTCCATTGCCCCGGATGGCTCAATTCCAGAGGGCACGGTATCGACCGTGCGGCCAAGCAATTGCTGAACACCAGCAGGGTCAAGAGCCCAATCTGCAGGTCTTCCAGCAATCTGCCGACGCATGCGCAAAACCGCATGTGCGATGGTCAGGGCGTGACTAGGCATCCGGCTGTCCATCAAGGCATCATGCAAGACCAAGTCTTCCATATGTACCAGTTCGCCTTCAAGCCACATCGAAGCGACGGCATCGTGCATATGCATTCGCTCGAGCATCCCTTCGCGAATGGGCGAGCGCAAAAGTCGTTCGTCGAGCCGCACCAGAGCTGCCGTAGCTTTGCTCACGGGTACGAAAAATTCTCCGAACGGCAAATCATCGATCTTGTAGGCCATGCCCCGCATATCGCAGCCGATTGCGAGAAAAGGCAAACAAAATTACCGCCTTATCCGAGAACTTCCGCAACTTTGACAGTCCGGCCTTCCCTTACCGAACGAAGTGCTGCCTCAGCCAGAGCCAAAGCTTGCAATCCATCTTCTGCTGAAGGATGCGGCGCTTTGCCGGTGTCCAGCGTATCGATAAACGAGGCGATTTCCGCTGCATAAGCAGTCGTGTAGCGGGTCATGAAAAAATCGTGCAATGGCGGACGGTTATAACCGTCTTTAGAAGCGATTTCTATCGAGATCGGACGCTGGTTTTCCGCCGAAACAGCACCGAGCGATCCATGGACTTCAATGCGCTGATCATAGCCATAGGAAGCGCGGCGCGAATTGGAAATGACGCACTGGCGACCGGAAGCAGTCGTCAAAATGACGCTTGCACTATCATAATCGCCAAGTTCTCCAATTTTCGGATCGACCAGCACCGAAGCCGAGGCCGATACGTTCTCGATTTCCTCACCGAGGAGAAAACGCGCCATGTCGAAATCATGGATCGTCATGTCGCGGAAAATACCGCCGGATACCTTGATATATTCTGCCGGCGGTGCACCCGGATCACGGCTGGTGATCGTCACCATTTCAACATTGCCGATGCGCCCATCTTTGATGGCTTTGTGCACTGCTGCAAAATGGGGATCGAAACGGCGATTGAAACCCAGCATCACTTTCGCGCCAGTTTCTCGAATGACATTGAGGCAGGCTCTAACGCGCGCTATGTCAAGATCAATCGGCTTCTCACAAAAAACAGCCTTGCCGACGCGAGAAAACCGTTCAATAAGATCGGCGTGGGTATTGGTCGGCGTGCATATCAGCACTGCGTCCACATCGTCTGATTGCTCAATAGCGTCGATACTGCGGACTTCCGCACTGGCAGAATCAGCAATTGCTCGCGCCGCCGCCTCATTTGCGTCTGCGACCGCGACCAATCGGGCCCGCTTGTCCGCAGCGATTGCGCCTGCGTGAACCTTGCCGATACGGCCCGCGCCGAGCAGTGCCAGACGTGTCACCATTGCCTCATCCTCCCAGGAAACGGCCATCTTCAGTCAAACGAAGATATACTATAGAATATTTATTCTATTTTGCTAGAATGTGACATAAAGATTGTCAAGAGACCATATCGAAAGGCCACTGATGGATTCCCCCGCCCCGTCATCAATCAACGTTCCGACGAATATCAAGGAATTCGAGGCGAAGCTGCTGGAGGTTTCCGACCGTTTGCCGAAGAGGCTGAAACAGTGCGCCGATTTCGTTGCCGCCAACCAGGACCGTATCGCTGTGTCGACCGTCGCCGAGATGGCCGAAGGTGCGGGTGTGCAGAGCTCAGCCTTCATGCGTTTCTGCCAGATCATGGGTTTCTCCGGCTTTTCGGAGATGCAGAAGCTGTTCCGGGATTCCTATGCGGGCGGCTGGCCTGACTATTCAACCAGATTGCAACATTTGCGAGAAACGGCGACCGGCAGCGCCCCTGCCCTTCTTGCCGAGTTTGCCGAAGCAGGGCGCACGTCTCTTGAAGGGCTACTCAAAACCATTGATCCAGATGCACTCGAAAAGGCCGTTCAGCTTTTGGCCAGCGCGCAGACAATCCACATTGTCGGCATCCGCCGTGCTTTTCCCGTCGCGAGCTACCTGGCTTACGCGCTGGAGAAGATGCAAGTGCCTGCCATGCTGCACAGCGCTGTCGGCAAACTGGAGAACCTGCATGCTATTCGCGAAGGTGATGTGCTTCTGGCGATTACCTTCTCCCCCTATTCACCGGAAACGGTCGCAATGGCCGAAACTGTCGCTGCGCGTGGTATCGACGTCGTCGGCATCACTGACACGTTTGTCAGCCCGATGAGTAAATCCGCCAAACAGACATTGCTCGTTTCAGAGGTGGATTTCGGCGCCTTCCGTTCACTCTCCGCAACGCTTTGTCTTGCTATAGCGCTCGCTGTAGCCGTAGGCACCGCACGTCAAAGCGACTGATCCTTCCCGTGCATATTCCATTTTTTAGTTGAAATGGAATAATAAATCCATTTTAATCAAAAATGGAATAACTGCTATGTGTGCATGAATTCTGCACAGCCTTGCAGCAATAAGAAAATAGCGAGGGAGGATTGTAGTGAAGCGGCTCGACTTGATAACGATTGGCCGATCTTCGGTTGACCTGTATGGCGCACAGGTTGGCGGCCTTCTGGAAGACATGGCCTCCTTCAACAAATATGTAGGTGGCTCTCCTACCAATATCGCAACCGGGACTGCACGGCTGGGCCTTAAATCCGCACTTATCACCCGTGTTGGTGACGAGCATATGGGCCGTTTTCTGTTACGCGAGCTGGAACGCGAAGGCGTGGACACACGCGGTATCGTCACCGATCCCGAACGCCTGACCGCGCTCGTTATTCTCGGCATTCGCGATCAGCAGCATTTTCCACTGATATTCTATCGCGAGAATTGTGCCGACATGGCATTGTGCGAGGACGACATCGATCCGGTCTTCATCGCCGAAGCTGGCTGTATTCTGGTTACAGGCACACATCTATCACATCCGAAGACAGAAGCGGCTGTTCTGAAAGCACTCCGTCTTGCTCGCGACAATGGCAGCCGGACGGCCCTCGACATAGACTATCGCCCCAATCTCTGGGGGCTTTCCGGTCATGGCGACGGCGAGAACCGTTTTATCGAATCCGCAGCTGTTACGACCAAACTGCAATCGACCCTGCATCTGTTCGACCTGATCGTCGGCACGGAAGAAGAGTTTCATATTGCTGGCGGCTCGACAGACACGCTTCAAGCGCTGAAAGCCGTGCGCGCAGTAACGGACGCTGCACTGGTTTGCAAACGCGGCCCCATGGGAGCCGTGGTTTTCGAAGGCCCAATCCCTAACAGCCTCGACGAGGGACAGAGCGGCGAAGGGTTCCCGATTGACGTTTTCAACGTGCTTGGTGCGGGCGACGGGTTCATGTCCGGGCTTTTGCGCGGTTGGTTGAAGGGCGAAGACTGGCCTACCAGCCTCAAATTAGCCAATGCCTGTGGGGCCTTTGCAGTCTCGCGACATGGATGCACGCCAGCTTATCCGAGCTGGGAAGAGCTTCAGTATTTTTTCCGTACCGGCATTCGCAACAAGGCTTTGCGCAAGGATGCCGCGCTGGAGCAGATTCATTGGTCCACCAATCGCAACGGCCACTGGCCAAATATGCGCGTTTTTGCCTTTGATCACCGTATTCAACTGGAAGAAATGGCCGCCGAGGCGAGCGTTTCAACGGAAAAGATTGGCGAGTTCAAACAGCTTTGCCTGAATGCGGCCTTGCAGGTGGCAAACGGGGATGAGGGTTACGGCATATTGTGTGATGGTCGACTGGGCCGCGATGCTCTTTACCGGGCCGCCGGTTCGGGCTTGTGGATCGGACGTCCGACCGAATGGCCCGGTTCGCGTCCGCTCAAGCTGGAACCGGAACTCGGACCAGACTGCGGTGGACTGGTCGAGTGGCCTGTCGAGAATGTAGTGAAGTTGCTATGCTTCTACCATCCGGATGACACAACTGAATTCAAGGCAGAACAGGAAGAAACTGTTTCACGTCTTTTCGCAGCCGCACGGCGCAACCGATTGGAATTCCTGCTGGAAGTCATCCCATCCAAAGCAGGTCCCGTCGATGACGACACAACTGCGCGTGTGATCGAGCGGTTTTATGAAATCGGCATCTATCCCGACTGGTGGAAGCTAGAACCCATGAAGACCAGAGCGGCCTGGGCCAATGCCTGTGACGCGATCATACGCAATGATGCACACACACGTGGCATCGTTGTTCTGGGGCTGGACGCGCCTGCCGAAGAACTGGAAGCCAGTCTTGCAATTGCTGCCGAATTCGATCTCGTCAAGGGCTTTGCTGTGGGACGTACGATTTTTGGTGACGCGGCACGCAAATGGCTGAACGGTTCGATCAGCGACGAAGAAGCAATCGCCGACATGGTGATGCGCTATCGTGGCCTTTGCAACGTCTGGGACAGCGTGCGTACATATTGAATTCGTTCTGCCGGGAGGAAACTGGAGGAGCTATGAAGACCGTTCGATTAACCGCCGCACAGGCATTGGTGCGCTACCTCGCCAATCAGATGACGCCGGATGGTGAGACCTTTATCGCAGGTGTTTGGGCTATTTTCGGCCACGGAAACGTGGCCGGACTTGGCGAGGCCCTCCATGGCATTCGCGACGAACTGCCAACATGGCGCGGCCATAATGAACAGACCATGGCCCATGCAGCCATTGCCTATACCAAGCAGCTTGGCCGCAAGCGTGCTTGCGCCGTCACCTCCTCCATCGGCCCCGGCGCAACAAATATGGTCACTGCAGCAGCTCTTGCCCATGTGAACCGCCTACCAGTTCTCCTCATTCCCGGCGACGTCTTTGCCAATCGTGGACCTGATCCCGTGCTGCAGCAGATCGAAGACTTCAATGACGGCACTATGACCGTGAATGACTGTTTTCGTCCGGTTAGCCGCTATTTCGACAGGATCACCCGGCCTGAACAGCTTCTCACTGCCCTGCCCCGCGCCTTCCGCACCATGACCGAT
>WPCJ01205654.1_pt1 | contig 12292 bp, 10 predicted proteins | sample 5399831 | NCBI WGS metagenome assembly WPCJ01 (sample SAMN12869470, study PRJNA574797) | sludge metagenome | isolation source: wastewater treatment of pH10 | place: China:Beijing | collected 2019-05-20 | reverse complement strand
GGCAGGCCTCGCGCACCAGCGCCACCAGTTCGCGCAATTCGGCCGGACTACCGATATAGCTACCCTGGATCGTCAGCGCCTTCATCGGCACCAGCGGGACGGCAAGGGTCATCGCGCCGCCAAACAGGCCGACGATCACGAGGCGGCCCCCCTTGTCCAAGGCCTCGACTGCGAGCGTCGCGGTCTCGCCGCTGCCGACGAGGTCTAGCACGCCGAGGACGCTGCCACCGAGAGCCTTGCGTAGTTGCGGGGCGGCGTCGGGCGCCTTCGGGTCGACGGTCGCGAGTGCGCCGGCAGCCATCGCCGCCTCGCGCTTGCGGGGGTCGAGTTCGACCACGACCGCGCCCTTGCCGCCGAGTTGCTTCAAGAGGCCGATGGCGATCAGCCCGAGCCCGCCGGCTCCGATGATTGCGAGGGGGTGGCGCTCCAGCCGCGGCCCGAACTTCTTCAGCGCACTGAAGGTCGTAAGGCCCGAGCAGACGAGCGGAGCAGCCGCCACCGGGTCGAGATCGCCGAGTTCGACCAGATAGCGCGGATGCGGCACCAGCACGTAGTCGGCATAGCCGCCGTCGCGATTGACGCCGAGGAAACGCGGCGCCGTGCAGAGATGCTCGTCGCCGACCGAGCAGGCGGCGCATTCGAGGCAACCGATCCAGGAACAGGCGAGACAGTTCGTGCCGATCGAAACGCCTTTCGCCTCCGGGCCGAACGCGACGACCTCGCCGGCGCTTTCGTGGCCGAGCGTCAGCGGCAGCTTCAGCCTGTCGGCGAAGGAGAGCTTGCGATCGCCGCCGAGATCGTAATGGCCCTCCCAGAGATGCACGTCGCTGTGGCAGACGCCGGCGCCGCGCACCTTGAGCAGGACCTCGGTGCCGGTTGGCTCCGGGCGCGGTTGCTCGCCGGCCGCGAGAGCCTGTCCGAACCGGGTCAGCTGGTAGCAGCGCATCATCGCTCGCATCGGTCTTCTCCTCCCGGCCGCGCTCTTTTCGTCTCGGGGCCAACCTGTCGCGGCTCATCGGTAGTCCCCAAAAACTAAATCGTCAAATGGTTTGACCATTTAATGGATCGTGATACAGATCGGGTAATGAAAAGGACACGAGCCTGTCGGCGCGTGCCGGCGGCGTATCGCCTCGTGGGCCACCCAGGGGAGGAAAACAGATGTCGGCACACGCAGATGGATTCTGGCCGCGGCGGGGTCGTGGAGTGGCCCTTGTCGGAGCAGCCGTTCTGGCCCTGGTGGCAGTGCCCGCACGCGCACAGCAGCCGGGGCCGTTCAAGATCGGCGCGCTCAGCGACATGTCGGGCATCGTCGTCGACCTGTCGGGGCCGGGCACGGTCACTGCCATGAAGCTTGCGGTCGAGGACTTCGGCGGCAAGGTGCTCGGCCGGCCGATCCAGGTGCTCGAGGCTGACCATCTCAACAAGCCAGATGTCGGCATCACCGCGGCACGCAAATGGTATGACGAGGGTGTCAGCGCGATCTTCGACGTCGGCATCACCTCGGTCGCGCTCGGTGTGCAGGAGCTCGCCAGGGACAAGAACAAGCTTGCGATCTATCTGAGCTCGGCCTCCAGCGACCTCACCGGCAAGAACTGTAGCCCGAACGGCATCCACTGGACCTACAATAACTACAGCCAGGCGCTGGGCGTCACGAAATTCTACACGCAGGCTGGCGAGAAGAACTGGTACTTCATGACGGTGGACTACGCCTATGGCGTCAACGTCCAGCGCGACACGACGGCGATGATCGAAGCCGGTGGCGGCAAGGTCGTCGGCGCCTCCCGCCATCCCTTCGACACCAAGGATTTCTCCTCCGACCTGCTGAAGGGGCAGACCTCCGGCGCCAATGTGATCGCGCTCGCGACCACGACCGCGCATGTCGCCAGCATCGTCAAGCAGGCCGACGAATTCGGCATTCGCCCTAAGCAGAAGCTCGCCGCGCTCAGCCTGACCCTGCACGATGTCAAGGCCATGGGCCTGCCGACGGCGCAAGGCCTCTTGGTGACCTCGCCGTTCTACTGGGACCAAAATGACGAGACTCGGGGCTTCGCCAAGCGCTATTTCGAGCGCTTCAAGAAGATGCCGAACATGGTCCAGGCCAGCGCCTATGGCGCGGTCATGCACTACCTCAACGCAGTGAAGGCCGTCGGCGAGGATGATGCCATCAAGGTCGCGAATAAGATGAAGGAGACGCCGGTCAGCGACTTCATGACCAAGAACGGGAAGATCCGGGCTGATGGCCGTGTCGTGCGCGACATGTACATCTTCCGCGTCAAGACGCCGGCAGCCTCGAAGGGGGAATGGGACCTCTACGAGACGCTGGCGACGATCCCCGGCAAGGAGGCCTTCCAGAAGGCCGATCCGGCTGCCTGTCCGCTGGTCAAGGGCTGAGGCACCTTCCAGCCAGTCCTGGCTTCGTGCCAGGGTCGGGCCTCCGGGTGCGAGTGAGGAGACGACGATGACGAACCGCCAATGGCGCCTTGCCTCGCATCCGCAGGGCCTGCCGACCCTCGAGACCTGGAGCCTGCATGACGCGCCGATGCCGGAGCCCGGGCCCGGCCAGATCCTGGTGCGGACGCAGTGGCTCTCGCTAGACCCCTATATGCGCGGCCGCATCAGCCCCTCGACGAACTATGCCAAGGGTGTCGGGCTCGGGGAGCTCATGCAGGGCGGCGGTGTCGGCGAGGTCGTCGCCTCGAACCATCCGGACTGGAAGCCTGGCGACATCGCCGAGGCGATGGGCTTCGGCTGGCAGGAATATGCCGTCCTGACGCCGGACCTGCCCGGCGCTGCCAAGGCCAACAAGGTCGATCCGGCGCTCGGCCCGCCGCAGGCAACGCTGTCCTGGCTCGGCATGCCCGGGCTAACCGCCTATATCGGGCTCTTCGAGATCGGCCGGCCCAAGCCAGGCGACACGCTCGTCGTTTCGGCGGCCTCGGGCGCCGTCGGCCAGCTCGTCGGGCAGATCGGCAAGCTCTGCGGCGCGCGCGTGATCGGCATCGCCGGCTCCGACGAGAAGCTGGCCTGGTGCCGCTCCGTCGGGTTTGACGAAACGCTCAACTACAAGACGACGAATGACCTCACCGCGGCCCTGGCAGCGCTCGCACCCGGCGGCATCGACGTCTTCTTCGACAACACTGGAGGGCCGATCCATGACGCCGTGCTGCGCAATCTCGCCGTCGGGGCGCGCGTCGCCATATGCGGCCGCATCGCGCTCGCCAATGATTTCGAGCAGGAGGATATCGGGCTGCGGGCCTCCTCGCGCCTGATCGTCACGCGGGCCCTGGTCCAGGGCTTCATCGCCTTCGACTGGTGGCACCGGCGCGGCGAGGCGATGGCGCGGCTCGCCGCCTGGCATCGCGAGGGCAGGATCCGGACCAAAGAGGATGTCCTCGACGGCTTCGAGCGCATGCCCGAGGCGTTCCTGCGCATGATGACGGGTCGCAATTTCGGCAAGCAACTCGTACGACTGAAGGCGTGAGCGAATCCCCTGCACCAAACCTTGCGCCGCTGGCCGGCGTCCGTGTCGTCGACCTGACGGCGATCGTCATGGGGCCGTTGGCGACGCAGCTGCTCGCCGATCTCGGCGCCGACGTCATCAAGGTCGAGCCGCCTGAAGGCGATATCCTGCGCAAGGCAGGCGCGCCGCCAGGCTCGGATCGCGGGCCGCTCTTCGTCCATCTCAACCGCAACAAGCGCAGCGTCGTGCTCGACCTGAAGAGCCGGGAGGGGCGCGCGGCACTGCTGCGGGTCGTCGCCGAGGCCGACCTGTTCGTGCACTCGATGCGCCCGCAGGCCATGGCCCGCCTCGGGCTCGGCTACGAGGCGCTCTCGGCGCTCAATCCGCGCCTGATCTATGCCGGACTGTTCGGCTTCGGCCAGCGCGGACCCTATGCCGAGCAGGGCGCCTTCGACGACCTGATCCAGGCGATCTCAGGCCTCGCCGAGCTGCTCGGCCGCACCAGCGACGGCCAGCCGCGCTATGTTCCCGCCAATCTGGCCGACCGCACGGTCGGGCTCTATGCCTTCGGCCTGATGAGCGCGGCGCTGTTCCAACGCGAGCGCACCGGCATTGGCTGCGAGCTCGGCATCCCGATGTTCGAGACGCTGGCGAGCCTGCTCTTCGGCGACCATCTCTTCGGCGAGACCTTCAAGCCTGCCTCCGCTCCGATCGGATATCCGCGCCTGATGGTGCGCGACCGCGGTCCATTCCCGACCAAGGACGGGCACATCTGCTGCATGATCTACACGGACGCGCAGTGGCGCAGCTTCCTGAAGGTGGTCGGCCGCGATCCTGATCTGTCGCGCGACCCCCGGCTTACCGACATGACGGCACGGACGATCCATAGCGACGCCCTGTTCGAGATGGTCGGTGCGATCACCCGCGAGCAGTCCACGGCCCATTGGGTCGCGACCTTGCGGGAGGCAGGGCTCACCGCGGTCGCGATGCGATCGCTGGAAGAGCTCTGCGACGACCCGCATCTGGTGGCCACCGGCTTCTTCCAGGACGCGACCTGCGCTGATGGCGAGAGGTTGCGGCTGTTCGGTCCGGTCGGCGACTGGAGCAATTGGCGGCCGGCCTTGCGACGGCCGCCACCGCATCTGGGCGAACATACACGCGCGGTGCTGGAGCAAGGTGGCTGGGACTAGCTGCGCTCTCCTTTGTCTTTGCTCTTACCATTATATCTTTTCAGGCGTATGATATGGCTTTCCGCCTGCGGAACCGAGGTTGATGACGAAACGGGGCGATTCTCCGGAGCCTATGCTGGGACGGATATCCGTCCAGAAGTCCTATGAGGTGCTGGCCGACAGACTGCGCCAGACCATCCTCGACGGCTTGCTGGAAGAAGGGACGCACCTGCCGACCGAGCGCGAACTCGTCAGCCAGACCGGATTGAGCCGGGGGTCGGTGCGCGAAGCGCTGCGCAAGCTCGAGGTTGAAGGGCTGGTGAAGACCAAGCTCGGCCGGCTCGGCGGCAATATCGTCAGCCGCCCCGGCAACGACTCGATGGCGCATTTCGTGACCCAGTTCGTCCGGGGACGGCGGCTGTCGCTGCGGACGCTGCAGCAGACCCGCGAGACGCTGGAGCCGGGCCTCGCCAGGCTCGCCGCCGAGCATCGCAGCGCCGAGGACATCGCCCGCCTACGCGAACTCAATGCCGGGATGGCGCAGGCGCTCGATGATCGCGACCGCTTCGCCGAGATCAATATCGCTTGGCACAACGCCGTCGCCACGGCGAGCCGCAACGACCTGCTCGCCGCCTTCCTGTACGCGATCTCCTACGACGTCGTGGCCTCGACGGTGAGCGAGGAATACGACACCTCCAGCCTGCGCCAGGAGGTGGTGAAGGCGCATGAGCGCATCGTCGCCGCGATCGAGGCCGGAGATGGCGATGCCGCCTTCCGGCGCATGGAGCGCCACGTCAAGGCGACGCGCGCCAAGACCAGGGCGCGCGAGGATACCGACCTGCCGGACTAGGCTCTGCGCTCAGCCTTCCGCCGAGGCGACGATGGCGCGCGCCAGCTTGAGATGCGGGATGTCGTACATCTTGCCGTCAATGCCGATGGTGCCGATACCGGGATCGGCATCGAAGGCGGCGACGATCCGCCTGGCCTGCGCCAGATCCTCGGCCGAAGGCGAGAAGCAGCGGTTGATCGTCTCGACCTGGTCGGGATGGATCGCGATGCGCCCGGTGAAGCCGTCGCGCTGCGAGATGCGGCAGTTCTCCTCCAGCCCGGCCGGATCACGGAAATCGGCATAAAGCGTGTCGATGCGTGCGACTTGCGCCGCCGCGGCCGCGAACAGGCACATGCTGCGCACAACGCGATAGGGCTGGGTCCAGTCGCCGTCCGGCTGCTTGTTGACGCTGGAGCCGACGACGGCGCCGAGATCCTCCGCCCCCCAGGTCAAGCCGGCGAGGCGCTCATGCGCCGGAGCGTAGCTGCCGAGGTTGAACATCGCGACCGCCGTCTCGGTCGAGACGACGATGATCTTGACCGTGCCGCGCGCCATGCCGCTGCGCGTCTCCAGTGCATCGAGATAATGGCCGATCCGGACGATGTCGGCCGCGCCATTGGCCTTCGGCACCATGATCCCGTCGAGCCCGGGCCGGACCACGGCCGAGAGGTCCGCGAGCGTCAGCCCGGTATCGAGCGCATTGACCCGAACCCAGAAGCCCCAGCTCCGGGGCGCGTCTGCTGCGAGCATCTCCCGCACCATCTCGCGCGCCACCGGCTTGCGCGCCGGAGCGACCGCGTCTTCGAGGTCGAGGATCAGCCCGTCGGCGCCGCTGGCCTGGGCCTTGGCGAACTTTCGCTCGCTGTCGGCCGGAACGAAGAGCAGTGAACGCAGTCTCATCGGGTCGCCTCCCTGTGTCGTGGCGACAGGGTTAGCGCGCTGACGAGATAATCGTCAAATGGTTTGACCATTTTATATTTTGCTCTAGCCTAGCGTCCAAAGGCGGCGACGCGTTGTCGCCGGACAGGAGGACGCAGCTCATGACGAAGGCGGCCAATGGCGTACAGGCGGCGGGGGAGCGACGCTTCGACGTCGTGATCGTCGGCGCCGGCTTTTCCGGGCTCTACATGCTGCACAAGCTGCGTGGCCTCGGGTTCTCGGTCCACGCCTGCGAGGCCGGCTCCGATGTCGGCGGCACCTGGTTCTGGAACCGCTATCCCGGCGCGCGCTGCGACGTCGAAAGCATGCAGTACTCCTACTCCTTCGACGAGGCGCTGCAGCAGGACTGGCACTGGAGCGAACGCTTCGCCACCCAGCCCGAGATACTCAGCTACATCAATCACGTCGCCGATCGCTTCGACCTGCGCCGCGACATCAGTCTGGATACCCGGATCGAGACGGCCGCGTATGACGAGGCCGCGGCGGAATGGGTGCTGACCACGCAAGAGGGCACGCGGATCGTGGCGCGCTTCTGCATTATGGCGACGGGCTGCCTCTCGGCCGCCCGCATCCCCGACTTTCCCGGCATGGCCGATTATCGCGGGCGCATCTTCCACACCGGTCACTGGCCGCATGAGGGCGTCGATTTCGGCGGGCTGAGCGTCGGCGTCATCGGCACCGGTTCGTCCGCGATCCAGGCGATCCCACCGGTTGCTGCACAGGCCGGCCACCTGACCGTCTTCCAGCGTACGCCGAATTTCAGCGTGCCGGCGCGCAACTGGGCGATGACCGAGGCCTATGAGCAATCCTGGAAGCGCGACTATGCGGCGCTGCGCCGGCGCGCCCGCGAGGAGACGCGTTCCGGCACGATCTACGAGTTCAGCGACAAGGGCGCGTTCGCTGTCGATGCCGAGACGCGCCGTCGCGAGTACGAGCGGCGCTGGCAGGCGGGCGGCGCCAATTTCATGCACGCGTACAACGACATCCTGATCGACAAGGCGGCCAATGACACCGCAGCCGACTTCGTCCGCGGCAAGATCCGCGAGACCGTCGCCAATCCGCAGACCGCCGAGGCATTGCTGCCGCACGACCATCCGCTCGGGGCCAAGCGCATCTGCGTCGACACCGACTATTACGAGACCTTCAACCGCGACAACGTTACCCTTGTCGATGTCCGCCGCGAGCCGATCGAGCGGCTGACGCCTGCCGGCCTGCGCACCGGCGAGCGCGACTACGCCTTCGACGCCGTCGTCTTCGCCACCGGTTTCGACGCGATGACCGGCGCGCTCGATGCCATCGCCATCAGCGGCCGTGGCGGTGCGACACTCAAGGAGGCCTGGTCGGCCGGCCCGCGGACCTATCTCGGCCTGATGAGTGCGGGCTTTCCCAACCTGTTCACCGTCACCGGGCCCGGCAGCCCCTCGGTGCTGAGCAATGTCATCGTCTCGATCGAGCAGCATGTCGACTGGATCGCCGACTGCCTGGCGCATCTGCGTAAGCACGGGATCGGCACGATAGAGCCCGAGCAGACGGCGCAGGACGACTGGGTCGCGCATGTCAACGAGGTCGCGCACCGCACGCTCTATCCGCAGGCGAACTCCTGGTACATGGGCGCCAATGTCCCCGGAAAGACGCGGATCTTCATGCCCTATATCGGCGGCGTGAACGTCTATCGGCAGCTTTGCGCCGAGGTCGCCGCAGAGGGCTATCGCGGCTTTCGCCTGGTAGGCGCGCCGGCGCTTCAGACCGGGCAGGAACGGCACGCGGCCCTCTAGCCGCAATGTGCCCAGGCGGACATTCAGGGAGGGAGGGATGAAGCGTTTCATGGCGGGAGCGGCGCTGATCGCAGCGGCGCTGGTGGCAGGGGCCGGAGCCGCGCAGGCACAATCCGAAGGCTATCCGCAGCGGCCGGTCACCCTGATCGTGCCGTTTCCGGCCGGCAGCGCCACCGACGCCGTGGCGCGCAAGGTCGGCGAAGGCCTGCAGAAGCAGCTTGGGCAGGGCTTCATCGTCGAGAACAAGGCCGGCGCCGACGGCATCATCGCGGCGCGCCAGGTCGCGAGCGCGACGCCCGACGGCTACACCCTGCTGATCACCACCAACACCACCCACTCGGCCAATCCGAGCATCTACCAGCACCTGCCCTATGACCCGAAGAAGGACTTCGCGCCGGTCGGCGGGGTCATCCGCATCCCCTATATGCTGGCGGTCCGCTCCGATTTTCCGGCCGATGATTTCGGTGACTTCGTCAAGGCGGCCAAGGCGGCAAAACCGCTGCTGTCCTATGGCAGCGGCAATACCGGAGGGCGCGCCTCGGGCGAGTTGCTGAAGTCCCTGCTCGGCTTCGACATGGTCAACGTGCCCTATCGCGGCACGCCCCAGGCGATGACGGACCTGATAGGCGGACGCATCGATGTCTTCTTTCCGGATCCCGCCAGCGCCCTCGGCATGATCAGGGAGAAGAAGTTCAAGGTGCTGGCGGTGACCGGGCCGAAGCGGATCGCGACTCTGCCGGAGCTGCCGACTCTGATGGAGCTCGGCGTCCGCGACTTCAACATCGTCGCCTGGGTCGCGGCCTTCGCTCCAGCCGGTACGCCGCAGCCGATCGTGCAGAAGCTCAACACCGCGCTCAACACGCTGCTGCGCGATCCTGACATGGTCGGCTTCATCCACCAGATCGGCGCGGAAGTGCTCTCGACCAGCCCGGCCGAGCTTAGCGCCTTCGTCGATGACGACGCGAAGCGTTGGGTCGACCTGGTCGAGATCGCCAAGATCGAGCGCAAGTGATCGCGGCCGGACCGGCCTATTCCATTTCGACAGCATGAAAGCGCTCGCCGAGAGCGCGGGAGATCGATCGTGGCCAAGCCGCTTCAAGGTGTGAAGGTCCTCGACCTGACCAAGGTCCTCGCCGGCCCGCTCTGCGCGCAATATCTCGGCGAGATGGGCGCCGACATCATCAAGGTCGAGCCGGTCGTCGGCGGCGACGAGACCCGCGGCTGGCCGCCCTTTCGCGCGCCCGGGCTCGGCGCCGTCTTCCTCAGCGCCAACCGCAACAAGCGCAGCATCGCGGTCGATCTCAAGACCGAAGAGGGGCGGGCGGTCGTGCATCGCCTCGCCACGACCTGCGACATCGCGATCGAGAGCTTCGGCACCGGCGTGGTCGAGCGCCTCGGCATCGACGCCGCGACGCTACGCGCGCTCAATCCGCGATTGATCTATTGCAGCATCTCGGGCTTCGGCCGGGCCGGCCCGATGCGCGATGCACCCGGCTACGACGTCATCCTGCAGGCCTTCTGCGGCGTGATGGCGCTGACCGGCGACGCGGCGGGCGGCCATATCCGTAGCCCGATCTCGCCGATCGACCAGATGACCGGCGCCCATGCGCTGAGCGGCATTCTCGCTCTGCTCTACCAGCGCGCCGTGACCGGGCAGGGCGGCATCGTCAACGTCTCGCTCTACGACACCGCGATGGGCCTGCTCGGCTACAATCTCCAGACCTTCTGGGAAAAGGGCGTGCAGCCGGCGAAATGCGGCTCGAGCCATGAATCGCTCTGCCCCTACCAGGCCTTCGAGGCGCAGGACGGGCCGATCATGATCGGGGTCGCCAACGACAATCTCTGGCGCAAGTTCTGCGCCGCCGCCGGCCTGCAGGACATCGTCGACCACCCGGATTTCCGCAGCAATGCCGATCGCGTCCGCAATCGGGCGCAGACCCTGGCGCGGGTGCAGACCGCCTTGACGCAAGGAACGGTCGCGCATTGGCACGAGACGCTGTCACGCGCCGGCATACCCTGCTCGCCGATCCATTCGCTCGCCGAGCTGCTCGCCCATCCGCATACCGCTGCGAGCGGGATGGTGCTCGACTACGAGCATCCCGTGGGCGGTGCCCTCAAGGGCATCGCCCAGCCGGTGCGCTTCGATGGCGAGCCGGTGACGCCCGGCCTGCCGCCGCCGCTGCTCGGGCAGGATACGGATGCGGTGCTGGCCGAGATCGGCCTCTCCCGCGACGAGATCGCGGCGCTGCGCGACCTGCGCGCGGTCGCCTGAGCTGGGAGCGCGAGGCCATGTCCATCGACCTCGACCGGGACGGCGCCGTCGCGATCGTCACCATCAACCGCCCGGAGCGGCGCAACGCCATGGACGCCGAGCATTATGCCGGCCTCTCCAGGGCCTGGGTCGAGGTGCGGGACAATCCGGCGATCCGCGTCGCGGTCATTACCGGTGCTGGTGACAGGGCGTTCAGCGCCGGCGCCGACCTCAGGAGCTTTACCGATCACGCGCCGCCGCTCGCCGAGCTGATGCTGACCCAGCAGGGTCAGCTGCTCAATCGTGGGCTGGAGATCTGGAAGCCGGTGATCGCAGCTGTGAATGGCGCCTGCCTCGGCGGCGGCATGACCCTGCTTCTGGCGACCGACATCCGGGTCGCGGCCAAGCATGCGACCTTCTCGGTGTCCGAGGTCAAGCGCGGGCTTTTCCCCGCCAATGGCGGCACGCAGCGCCTGATTCAGCAATTGCCCCATGCGATCGCAATGGAGCTTCTCCTCACAGGCGACAGCATTGACGCCGCGACGGCCGAGCGCAGGGGCCTGGTCAATCGCGTCGTCGAGCCGGAGGAGCTCATGCCGGTCGCGCTCGATTACGCCCGCCGTATTGCCGAGAACGCGCCGCTTGCGGTCCAGGCGGCCAAGGAGCTGGCGCTGCGAAGTCGCGATGTCGATCTTGCCACCGGCCTCAGGCTGGAACAGCTCATGCTGCGTCTGCTCCAGACCAGCGCAGACGTTCGTGAGGGCTCCGCCGCCTTTAGCGAGAAGCGACCGCCTCGTTTCATCGGCGCCTGAACCGCAGCGGATCAATCAAGGAGCGACAATGGCCGGCCTTTACTTCGATGAGCTCAGTGTCGGGCAGATTTTCCGTCACGAAGTGCGCCGCACGATCACGGAAGCGGACAATGTCTGGTTCAGCGCGCTGACCCACAACCCGGCCTATCTGCATCTTGACGAGGAATACTGCCGGAACGAGACCGAGTTCGGCCAGCGCATCGTCAACAGCGCCTTCACGCTCGGGCTGATGGTCGGCATCTCGGTCGGCGACACCACGCTCGGAACCGCGGTCGCCAATCTCGGCTGGGACGAGGTGCGCTTCCCCAAGCCGCTCTTCCATGGCGACACGATCAGGGTCGAGACCGAGGTTGTCGAACTGAGGGAGAGCCGGTCGCGGCCGCAGGCTGGCATCGTCACTTTCCTGCACCGCGCCTATAACCAGCACGGCGATCTCGTCGCCCAATGTCGGCGCTCTGGACTGCAAAAGAAGTGGGAGGTTGCCTGAAATTGGGGATGACGAAGCAGCCCGCGGACGGAATCGCGCATGAATAGCCAGGTTCGAAACGCAAAACAGTCCCTGGAAAATCGATGCTGCCTTGCTTTTTTTGCTTGGGCAGATCAGGATCATTTACCGTGGTCCCCGAAAGTCAGTGATTGCCTCGCGCTTACAAGTAAGCTTCGACGCCAATCTGCCGAGCTCGCTGCTTGAAGCAATGTTGCCGCTGCAGGAAATTGCCGGTGGGGGTCGTCGTGGGCCCACAGCTATAGTGTTCGAGTTGTCCGCCTGACGCGAGCGCAGCCTTCCGGGTAATCCATCAGCAGTGCGCCAGGAATGGACGTTGGGGCATTGCCGGAAGCGGACATTTGCAAAACGGCACGGCTCTGATCCGAGACCATTTTCTGGAGCGCCGGAGGCTGGAGTTTCCGACCTTCGTGATCCGAGACCGTTTGCTGGACCGCCGGAGGCTGGAGTTTCCGGCCTTCGATCACGGCGGCGGGCTGGGCATGCCACCGGGATTTTGCAACGAGATCGGGGGCTTGTTACCGATCGCCCCGTGCGGCCGATCCTCGTTGT
>WPCJ01221130.1_pt1 | contig 12298 bp, 8 predicted proteins | sample 5399831 | NCBI WGS metagenome assembly WPCJ01 (sample SAMN12869470, study PRJNA574797) | sludge metagenome | isolation source: wastewater treatment of pH10 | place: China:Beijing | collected 2019-05-20 | reverse complement strand
TCGATGTCGTCGTCTGCGAAAGCCGGCTCGATGCTGGTGGTCGGCACTCGCTGCTGCACCGGCTCTGCCGGTGCCGCGTCGCTCTTCGCCTCCGGCTCCTCCTCGAGGGAGACCTCGGGGAGAGTCGCCGCCGAGGGCCGGGAGACGACCATCGGGTCCAGTCGGAGCGAAGGCTCGCCACCGTCGAATCCGGCCGCGATGACGGTCACGCGCACCTCGTCGCCGAGAGTGTCGTCGATGACGGTACCGAAGATGATGTTCGCCTCGGGGTGTGCCGCTTCCTTGACGAGGTCGGCCGCGTCGTGGATCTCGAAGATGCCGAGGTTCGATCCTCCCTGGATCGAGAGCAGCACGCCGTGCGCACCCTCGATGGAGGCCTCGAGCAGAGGCGATTCGACCGCGAGCTCGGCCGCCTTGATCGCGCGATCGGCACCGCGGGCGGAGCCGATGCCCATGAGGGCGGAACCTGCGCCCTGCATGACCGACTTGACGTCGGCGAAGTCGAGGTTGATCAGACCCGGGGTCGTGATCAGGTCGGTGATGCCCTGGACACCGGCGAGGAGCACCTGGTCCGCGGTGGCGAAGGCCTCGATCATGGAGATCCCACGGTCGCTGATCTCGAGGAGACGGTCGTTCGGCACCACGATGAGGGTGTCGACCTCTTCCTTGAGCTTCGCGACGCCCGCCTCTGCCTGGCTCTGGCGACGGCGACCTTCGAACGAGAACGGCTTGGTGACGACACCGATGGTGAGCGCACCGATGGACTTCGCGATGCGGGCCACCACGGGAGCACCACCGGTTCCGGTGCCGCCTCCCTCGCCGGCGGTCACGAAGACCATGTCCGCACCGGTCAGGGCCTGCTCGATCTCCTCGGCGTGGTCCTCCGCGGCACGGCGCCCCACCTCGGGGTCTGCTCCGGCGCCGAGACCACGCGTGAGTTCCCGACCGACGTCGAGCTTGACGTCGGCATCGCTCATGAGCAGCGCCTGGGCGTCGGTGTTGACGGCGATGAACTCGACTCCGCGGAGACCGAGATCGATCATGCGGTTGACGGCGTTGACGCCGCCACCGCCGACGCCGACGACCTTGATCACGGCGAGGTAGTTCTGGTTCTGGCTCATGGCCGGCCTCCGATTATTCGAGCCTGAAAAGGATGAACCTTAAACCTCAACTAGAGGTGTAAAGTATTTCCCGGTATTGCGTTCTCTTGATCGAAGGTAAGCGCCGCCTGGCCGCGCGCACGCAACCACTTGGGCGTGTCGCGCCATTCCCCACGAAAGAGGTCAGCCGACGACGGCGACTTCGGGTGACGTGACGTCGATCGACCGTGCCCCGGGATGGGCGCCCATCGCCGCTGAGAGGGTCAGTGCCTTGAGCCCCGAGTCCTCCGCGCTCCCCCAGACCACCGTCAGCCCACTGCTCAGCGTCAGGGTCACGTCGTCCTGGGTGGTCGCCGCGACCCCCGCCAACTGCGATCGGACATCGGCGGGCAAGGACCTCACGACGAGCCCCGCGCTGCGGAACGCGGCGGAATCGACCCCGCTGTCGATCTCGATCAGAGGCTGCCCTGCGGGCTGATCGGGCGTGGTCGAAAGCGCCACCCCCGCCGCGTCCACGAGCGTGAATCCAGCGTTCGAGCGGATCACGCCGACCGGCGTGCGTTCGACGATGCGCACCGTCAGGTCATGCGGAGGCCGCGCCTCCAGCGCATACGTCTCGATGAGAGGGAACGCCAGCAGCGCGGCCTTCACCTCACTGGAATCGACCAGAGCCAGCGGCGTGCCGAGCTGATCGCTGAGCGCCGCCTCGACCGCGGAGGGATCGAGGCTGGTCGCCCCGACGACCGTGATCTTCTCGACGGCGAACAGCGGGCTGTACGCGGCCGCGATGCTCCCTCCGATCACGACGACCACGGCGGCGAGGCTGCTCCACCAGATGATCCGTCGTCGCCGAGAGCGTTGGGTGAACCGGCGGATCTCTGCGCGGAGAGCCTTGCGCCGGGCGCGCGCCGCGCGCCAGACATCCCTCGTCGAGGTCGGTTGCGGCGCATCGACCGTCGCTTCCTCCGCCGGTGCGCGCTCCTCGGCGACAGCGGGCCTCTCCTCCGCCGCGGCAGCGGACTTCTCCTCCGCCTCGGCGCCGGGCCGACTCGGACGCCGCGTCGCCTGCGTCGCGGCGCCCTTCTCCCCCGAACTCTCCGGGGTGGACGGAAGCGGTGCGGGCCGACGCATCGGCTAGGCCTCGTCGGTCCGGCGGAGGGACTCCAAGACCTGCGGGATGATCTGATACACGTTGCCGCAGCCGAGGGTCACGACGAAGTCTCCGTCGCGCGCCACGGTAGCCGTGTAGTCGGCAGCCTGTTGCCAATCTGCGACGAAGTGCACGTGCGACGGGTCGCGGAACGCGTTGCTCACCAGTTCGCCGGTGACTCCGGGGACCGGATCTTCACGAGCCCCGTAGACGTCCAGCATCACCGTGTGGTCGGCGAGTTCCTCGAGAACGTCGGCGAAATCCTGGTACATGTGCTGCGTGCGGGAGTAGGTGTGCGGTTGCTGGATCGCGATGACCCGCCCCGTGCCCGCGATGCTGCGCATCGCCTCGAGAGCAGCCCTGACCTCGGTCGGATGGTGCGAGTAGTCGTCGTACACGGTCACGCCGCGCGCGACCCCGTGCTGTTCGAGGCGGCGAACCGTTCCCGCGAAACCTTCGACGGCGCGGACCGCGTCAACGAGGGGATACCCGAGGGCGCGCAGCACCGTGACGACGCCGGCAGCGTTGATGGCGTTGTGCACACCGGGGACGGCGAGCTGCATCCGCACCTGCTCGCCACCGTGGGTGATGGTCGCTGCGACACCTCCGACGGTCACGAAGTCGGTGACGCGCACATCCGCATCCGCCGCTTGACCGAACGTGAGCACGTTCGGGTGGGTGATCCCGGCGCCGACTCGGAGCGCCCCGGCATCGTCGCTCGAGATCACGACGGCCTCCGAGGCGGCATCCGCGAACCGGACGAACGCGTCGTGGAAGGCCTCGTCCGAACCGTAGTGGTCCAGGTGATCGGGATCCACGTTCGTGATGAGAGCGACCGCGGTGTCGTAGAGCAGGAAGGTGCCGTCCGATTCGTCGGCTTCGACGACGAACAGGTCACCCGATCCGGTGGCGCTCGACGTTCCGAGCTGCTCGATCACACCGCCGTTGACGAAATGGGGGTCGGCCCCGAGCTCCCGCAGTGCGGTGACGATCATGCCCGTCGAGGTCGTCTTGCCGTGCGCGCCGGCGACCGACACCAGGCGACGGGACCCGATCAGCCAGTGCAGCGCCTGGGAACGGTGGATCACGTGCAGGCCACGCGCCTTCGCGATGACGAACTCGGGGTTCTCTGGCCAGATCGCGCCGGTGTGCACGACGGTGTCGGCGTCGCCCAGGTACGCGGCATCGTGACCGACATGGACCGTGGCTCCCGCCGCGGCCAACGCCCTCAGGTTGTCGCTGTCGGCGCGGTCGCTTCCAGAGACGCGGATGCCCGCATCGAGGAACATCTTCGCGAGCCCACTCATGCCGGAACCGCCGATGCCGATGAAGTGCGCGGAGGTGATCGTCTCGGGAAGAGGGAGGGAGAGGTCGGGTCTGATCATGTCCGCTTCAGTCTACTTTTCGTTCGGTGGTGTCGACCGCGTCAGGCCGCATGCAGCGCGCGGTCGATCAGGGTGATCACGTTCTCCGTGCCGTTGCGCGTTCCTGCCGTCGCGGCGGCGACCGCCATCCGGTCGATCCGTGCCTGATCCCCCAAGAGGGGCACGACGATCCGGCGTACTGCGTCGCCGTCGAAGGTGGCGTCGTCCAAGAGCTCGGCAGCACCGGCCGCCACTGCAGAGGCCGCGTTCAGTCGCTGCTCACCGTTGCCCACCGAATAGGGCACGTAGAGCGCGGGGATCCCCAGCGCGCTGATCTCGCTCACCGTCGCCGAGCCGGACCGCGACACGATCAGGTCTGCGAGCGCGAAGGCCAGATCCATGCGATCCACGTACCGGCGCAACGCGTAGCCGTCGACTCCGGGGTCCGCCAGATCGCTGCGTTCACCGGTCACATGCAGCAGCTGCCAGCCCGCTGCGAGGATGTCCTGCCAGGAATCCGCCAGAGCCTCGTTGAGGCGCTGTGCACCGAGCGAACCACCGAAGACGAGCAGCACGGGACGCTGGGCGTCGAGCCCGAAGTGCTCCGCGGCCTCCGCGCGAGCGGCCGAACGATCGAGCGCGATCACCTCGCGGCGCAGGGGCATCCCGACCACTTCGCTGCCACGGAGAGGCGTGCCCTCGAACGCGACGCCCACGGCCGCCGCGCGGCGGGCACCGAGCACGTTGGCCAGTCCGGGCTTGGCATTGGCCTCGTGCACCACGAACGGAACACCCTCGCGACGAGCGGCGACGTACGCCGGCGCCGACGCATACCCGCCGAACCCGACGACGACGTCGATGCCGTGCCGACGGATGTGCTCGCGCACTTGGGCGATCGCCCGACGGAACCTCCCGGGGAAGGCGGCCGCCTGGCGGTTCGGTCGGCGCGGGAACGGAACCTTGTCCACGATCAGCAGGTCATAACCTCGCTCGGGCACGAGTCGCGATTCGAGCCCCTCCGCCGTGCCGAGCACGAGGACCGAGTCGTCGGGGACGCGCTCACGGAGCGCATCGGCGACGGCGAGCAGGGGATTCACATGGCCGGCGGTGCCACCGCCGGCGAGGAGATACGAGGTCACCTGGCGACCCTACCCCGCTCCCCTGACTGCTTCTCGGTCACGGGGATCGTGCGTGCGAACGCGAGCAGCACGCCGCAGGCGATCAGCACGGCGAGCAGTGCTGTGCCTCCCTGCGACATGAACGGGAGAGGGACGCCCATCACGGGGAAGATACCGATGACGACGCCGATGTTCAGGACGGCCTGACCGACGATCCACACCGTGATTCCCCCGGCCGCGACGCGGATGAAGGCATCCGGCGTCTTCCGGATGATGTGGAACGCACCGACCGTGAAGAACGTGAACAGGGCCAGGACGACGATGCAGCCGATCAGCCCGAGCTCTTCTCCGACGATAGCGAAGATGAAGTCGTTGCCCGCTGCAGGCAGCCATCCGTACTTCTCCTGGGAGTTGCCGAGCCCGAGTCCGAAGATCCCCCCGGATGCCATGCCCCAGATGCCGTGGATCGACTGATAGCAGTCGCCCTCGTACAGCGCCATGTCGTCGCACGTGGCGACGATGCGGCGCATGCGGTCCTGGCTGGACAGCGCGTAGGCGAGCACCGCGATGACGCCGAGAATCACGGGCAGGATGAACAACCGGAGCTTGACCCCGGAGAAGAACAGGCACCCCAAGAGGATGAGGACCAGCACCATCGCGGTGCCGAGGTCCTTTCCGGCGAGCACGGTACCGATCGCGAGCGCACCGACCGGGATCACGGGAATGAAGACGTGATGCCAGGTGCCGAGCATCGCCTGTTTGCGCAGCAGCACCGCCGCGATCCAGAGGGCCAGGGCGAGCTTGAGGAACTCGGAGGGCTGCAGCGTGAACCCGGCGATCTGGATCCAGTTCCGGTTTCCGCCGTCCTCGATACCCAGCGGCGTGAACACCAGCAGCTGCAGAGCGACCGCGCCGAACAGTGCGGGCCACGCCATCTTCTTCAGGAACGCGACCGGCATCCGACTGACGAGGAACATCAGCGGCACACCCAGGAGGGCGAACACCCCCTGACGCAGCACACCGCCCATCGGGTCCTTGCCGCTCGCGACCGCGGAGGCACTCGTGGCGGACAGCACCATGACCAGACCGAACAGAGTCAGCAGCAGCGCGGTCGATGCGATGAGGAGGAACTCCGTCGACACCGGAGTGAACCGACGCCCGAGGGAGACTCGGGCTGCGAGCCCGCCGGACTCAGAGCGCGGAGGGCGGGACACCTGTGTCATCGGCGCTCCCCCGGTCGATCCAGTCCTGCACCGCCTCGGCGAAGCGATGCCCGCGATCCGCATAGCCGGAGAACTGGTCGAAAGACGCCGCAGCCGGGGCCAGCAGGACTGTGCCCTCGCCGTCGACGATCCCCGACGCGATCTCCACGACACGGTTCATGACCTCACCAGTCTCGCCAGCATCCACCTCGAACACCGGCACCGTCGGCGCGTGTCGCCGGAATGCCGCGACGACGGAGGCACGTTCGACGCCGATCACGACGGCCGCACGAGCCGTGGTGCCGACCTCGGCGACGAGCTCGGCGATGTCCACGCCCTTGAGGTCGCCCCCGACGATCCACACGGCCCCCGGGTAGGCACGCAGCGACGACGCTGCCGCGTGCGGATTCGTCGCTTTGGAATCGTCGACCCAGGTGATCCCCCGGTGTCGCGCGACCACCTGGATGCGGTGGGCGTCGAGGCGGAAGGACTGGAGCGCTGCGTGGATCGCCTCCGGCTCCACACCGAGGGAGCGCGCCAACGCACTCGCTGCGAGGATGTTCTGCACGATGTGCGGAGCCGCGAGGCCCGCCTCATCGAGAGCGGCGACGGTCGTGAGCTCGAGGGCGCTGCGCGCACGGTCGTCCAGGAAGGCCCTGTCGACCAGGAGCCCCTCCACGATGCCGAGGTCGCTCGGGCCCGGGATCCCGAGATCGAAGCCGATGGCGCGGGCCCCCTCGACGACCTCCGCCTCCTCCACCATGTGGCGGGTGGCCTCATCCGCCTTGTTGTAGACGCAGGCGACACGGGTGTTCCGATAGACCACGGCCTTCGCATCGCGGTACGCCTGTGCACTGCCGTGCCAGACCAGGTGATCGTCGGCGAGGTTGAGGCAGACGGCGGAGTACGGGAACAGCTCACCCTCGGGGCGGGACTGTCCGAGGTACCAGAGCTGATGGCTCGAGAGCTCGACCACCAGCACGTCGAAGCCCGCCGGGTCGCGCACGGCATCGAGCACCGGCACGCCGATGTTGCCGCACGGTGCCGCGCGCAGGCCCCCCGCCACGAGGAGTGATGCGGTCAGCTGAGTCGTGGTCGTCTTGCCGTTCGTCCCGGTGATCAGCACCCAGTCGGCCGGCGAGCCGTCGGCACGGACGACCTTGTCGCGGACGCGCCACGCGAGCTCCACGTCGCCCCAGATCGTCACGTCCGACTCCTGTGCCCACCGGATGAGCGGGTGCGAGGGCGGGAACCCCGGCGAAGCGATGACGACCTCCGGCGCGAAATCCACCAGCACGGCGGGGACTTCGGCGAGTGATCCGAGCTCGAGGCGTGCACCGATCACCGGGAGCAGCCGCTCGTATTCCTCCTCCGCCGATTCGCTGAGCACCAGCACGTCCGCGCCGAGTTCGGTGAGTGTATCGGCCACAGAGAAGCCGGTCATGGACAGCCCGAGAACCGCGACCCGAAGACCCCGCCAGTCGGCGTTCCAACTGGTGAGTCCGGCGAGGCGCTCAGTCGACACGGGTGAGCCATTCGACGTAGAACAGGCCGACGGCCGACACGGCGAGCAGACCGGCGATGATCCACATGCGGACGACGATCGTGACCTCGGACCAGCCGCGCATCTCGAGGTGGTGATGGAACGGGCTCATCAGGAAGAGGCGCTTGCCTCGGGTGAGCTTGAAGTAGCCCCGCTGCAGGATGACCGAACCGGAAGACAGCACGAACACCCCGGCGATCACGAGGAGGAGGAGTTCGGTGCGGGTGAGGATCGCCATGGCCGTGATCACGCCACCGATGGCCATCGAGCCGACGTCACCCATGAAGACCTTCGCCTTGGGGGCGTTCCACCAGAGGAACCCGATGAGGCTCGCCGCGACCGAGGCCGCGATGATGGCGAGGTTGAAGGGATCGCGGACCTCGTAGCATCCGCCGAGCGCATCGGGGTCTCCGCCGATGCAGGGTTGCTTGAACTGCCAGAACGCGATCACGCTGTACGCACCGACGACGATGACGCCGGCACCGGCGGCGAGGCCGTCCAGCCCGTCCGTCAGGTTGACGCTGTTCGACGTGGCGACGCCGATGACCGAGATCCACACCAGATAGAGGATCCAGCCGAGCACGACACCGAAGGCGAACAGGTTGAGCCAGGTGATGTCGCGGAAGAGCGAGATCGCGGAGCTCGCAGGCGTCTGCCCCCACTTGTTGGGGAAGTTGAGCGCGACGATGCCGAAGGGCACGATCACGATGAGCTGGCCGATGACCTTGCGCCAGCCCGACAGCCCGAGGCTCCGCTGGCTGCGCACCTTCATGTAGTCGTCGATGAAGCCCACGGCACCGAAGCCGACCATCAGCCAGATCACCAGAAGCGCCGAGAGGGCGGGAACCTCGCCGCTGACGAGGACGCCCGTGAAGTAGCCCACGATCGAGCCGAGGATGAAGATGACGCCGCCCATCGTGGGGGTCCCCCGCTTCGCCTCATGGCTCGGGTTGTGAACCGACTCCGGGGTACGGATGACCTGTCCCCAGCCCCACTTCCGGAAGAGCCGGAGGAAGACGGGGGTCAGGAACAGGGTGAAGGCGAGCGAGATCGCCGCCGACATGATGAGAGACCTCACGAGAACAATTCTCCCAGACGATCGCCGAGATGCCGGAGGCCCACGGAATTGGATGACTTCACGAGCACGCGGTCGCCGTCGCGGAGCTCGGTGCGGAGGTACTCGTACGCCGCGTCCTGGTCGGGAAGGTGCACGGCCTCACTGTCCCAGGAGCCTTCGCCGACGGCGGCGAGATAGAGCCGCCTGGCTTCCGGTCCGACGACGACGATTCGCTGGATGTTCAGACGCACGGCGAGCAGACCGATCCGATCGTGCTCCTCCCCCGCGCTCTCGCCGAGTTCACTCATGGCCCCGAGCACGGCGACCGTCCGCTCATCGGGACCGGTGATCTGGGCGAGGGTGCGCAGCGCCGCAGCCATCGAGTCCGGGCTGGCGTTGTAGGCGTCGTTGATGATCCGGACGCGGTCGCTTCCGAGCGGTTGCATACGCCATCGTTCGGCGATCTCCACCGTCTCCAGACGCGCGACGGCGTCTGCCGGGGCGATGCCGAGGACGAGGGCGGAGGCGATCGCCGCCAGGGCATTGGTGATGTGATGCGCGCCGAGCACGCGGAGTCGCAGCGGCAGCCGCTCCCCGCCGACCTCGATGACGCAGGACGTGCCCGAGGCCGATACCTCGATGTCGACTGCGCGCACGTCGGCGGCGTCACTCTGCCCGAAGCCGATGACGTCCAGGCCGCGCGAGAGCGCGAGATCCTTCATCGCGGCGACTCGGGGATCGTCGATGTTGAGCACGGCCGTGCCGGGCACTCGGGCCGCCGAGACGAGCTCCGACTTCGCCTTGGCCGTCGCCTCGATCCCACCGAACCCTCCGGCATGGGCCATGCCGACCATGAGGACCACGGCGAGATCCGGCTCCACCAGGCCCGCGAGGTGCGCGATGCTCCCCGGCGCGGCCGCACCGAACTCGCTCACGAGGAAACGGGTGCTCTTCGTCACGCGGAGCATGGTGACGGGAGCACCGACCTCATTGTTGAACGACTTGACGGGAGCGACGGTCTCGCCTTCGTCCTCCAGGATGCGCGCGAGGAAGTTCTTGGTCGTCGTCTTGCCGTTCGACCCGGTGATGCCGACGATGCGGAGCCGCCCCTCGGCACGGACGCGAGCGACCACCTCGCGTGCGAGGGCGCCGAGGGCCACGACGGCGTCCGACACGACGACCTGGCTGACGGGGACGTCGACGGTGTGCTCGACGATCGCCACGGCGGCCCCTGCTGCGACAGCCGCACCCACGAACCGGTGGCCGTCGGTCTCCGCGCCGGGCTTCGCGACGAAGACCGAGCCGGGAGTCATCGTGCGGGAGTCGGTGTCGACGATCCCGTCGACGACGGTCTCGGTCGTGTCCTCTCCGGCCACGCGCAGTTCACCGCCGACTGCGGCGGCGATCTCAGCGAGCGTCAGGGCGATCATTTCATCTCCATGCGCGGCTCTCGCCGACTATCCGAACTTGGGAAGGAGCTCGTCCATCGGGACAGTGGACGGCATCACGCGATAGGTCTTCATCACCTGCGTCATCGCCTTCTGGAAGGCGGGTGCGGTGGCCGCGGACGATACAACCTTAGTCGGCTCGTCCAGAGTGACCACGACGACGTACTGCGGATCGTCCACCGGGGCGAACCCCACCATGCTGGTGTAGTAGACGCCGGCCTTGTAGCCGCCGTTGCCGTCGGACACCTGCGCGGTACCGGTCTTGCTGGTCACACGGTAGCCCGGCACCTGGATGCGGTCCGCGTTGCCACCCTGCACCGCCACGTTCTCCAGCATGCGCGTCAGCTCGGCCGCGGTCTGCTTCTTGATGATCTGCTCATGCTTCGGCGCCTCGGACTTCACGACGGTGCCGTCCTCGGCCGTGCACGATTCGACGAGGGAGAGATCGATCTTCTCCCCGCCGTTGGCGATCGCCTGGTAGGCACCGGCGAGTTGCGGCGCCGTCACCGTGAAGTACTGGCCGAACGTCGTCGTGTAGAGGGACTGGCTGTCCCAGTCGCCGACCGGGTGGAGGATGCCGCCGACCTCCGAGGGGAAGTCGAGCGTCTTCTGGCCGACTCCGAACCTCTCGAGGTAGTCGTAGCGCACGTCCGGGGAGACCATGGTGCCGAACTTCGACAGCGCCACGTTCGACGAATCGATGAGCCCACCGGCGAGCGTGTAGTTGTAGGCGGGGTGACTGAATGCGTCGTTCACGACGGCTCCGTTGGGGAACGTCTCCCGCGACGACGCGGTGACCGTGCTCAGCGGCGTGAGGCCCGCGCCCTCGATGACGGCGGCGGCCGTGATCGCCTTGAACGTGGATCCCGGCTCGAAGTCCTTGTGGAAGATCTGGCTGTACCGGGTCTCCGGCGTCGAGGAGTCCAGATCGTTGGGGTCCATCGAGGGCCACTCGGCTGCCGCGCGGATCTTGCCGGTCTTGACCTCGACGACCGTCACGGTGCCGCCCTTGGCGCCCTGCTTCTGCGCCTCCTCACCGATCATCTGCTGCAGATACCACTGGAGGTCGCTGTTGATGGTGAGCTCCACGGAACCGCCGTCGACGGCCTCCACCGTGCGTTCGCTGCCGGGGATCACCACGCCGTTCGATCCCCTGCGGTACGACTCCTCGCCGTCGATGGGTGCGAGGCACTTCTCGCTCAGCTGCTCGATCCCGGCCTGTGCCGTCCCCGATCCGTCCAGGAAGCCGAGGATGTTCCCGGCGACCGCACCGTTCGGATAGACGCGGGTCTCCCTTCCCTCCATGTGGAGGTAGGCGAGCTTCAGATCGCGGAGTTCGATGTACTGCTCCGTGGTGAGCGAATTCTTGAGCGGTGCGTACTGACTCTGCGGGTCGTTCGCGAGCGCATCCGACACGAGGGCGCGCACGTCGTCACCGCTCTGCCCGGTGATCGCGGCGATCTTGTCGGACGCCTCGGCCCACGGCACCTGGGGATCCTTCTCCTCCAGCTGCATGATGACCTTCGGATTCAGCTGCGCGTCGTAGACCAGCACGCTCGATGCGAGCACGGTGCCCCCCGCGTCGACGATCGATCCGCGTCGACCGGGGATCGTGTTCCCCGCGCCGATCTTGGTGAGGGATTGCGCGACGTGCTCGTCGGCGCTCACGACCTGGATGTCGATCAGGCGTACGACGAAGGCCGCCAACACGGAGAGGATGACGGCGAGGGCGACGACGGTACGTCGCCGAGGACCGCGGGTTGCTCGTGTCGTCATACGATCTCTCCATCGATCATTTCGTGCTGGTCAGTGCGTGGTGGGACTCGGGAGCCCGTCGGTGATGGCCGGCGGAAGGTCCGGCGTCGTCTGGGCCGTGTCGCCGTCGTCGGTCACGGTCTCCGCCGGCGGCGGTTCCACGATCAGGGAGTTGGCCACAGCCGCCGCACCGTCGGGGTTGACGGTCGAGATCCCCTCCGCGCCGGCTCCGGTGCCGAAGAGCGCTCCGTCGCTGAGCCGCAGGTACGAGGGAGAACCGGCGACGACCATGCCGAGATCGGCAGCGCTGCTGGCGAGCACCTGCGGCGAGCTGAGGCCGGTGAGCTCTTCCTGCAGCGCGTGGGACCGGAGATCCAGTTCACGCTGCTGCGAGGAGAGCGCGGCCAAGGTGAACGAATCCTGGGTGATCGCGAGCGAGAACCCCACCTGTGCCGCACCGATCGCCAGGGCCCCACCCAGGGCGACGAGCGCGTACGCGAGCTTCGGCTTGCGACGGACCGCCGGCCGCATGACGGGCTGCAGCCGCCTCTGCGGCTCGCG